>Ga0307438_1000148_pt1 | contig 58391 bp, 53 predicted proteins | sample SalMarWE160110MG_FD_202144 | JGI IMG/M metagenome (GOLD analysis project Ga0307438, IMG submission 202144) | Salt marsh sediment microbial communities from the Plum Island Ecosystem LTER, Massachusetts, United States - WE1603-110 | ecosystem: Environmental > Aquatic > Marine > Intertidal zone >... | reverse complement strand
ATGAAAAAAAGAACGAGAGAACTAAATGAGCTGTTGGCGTCAAAGCAAAGCAGGGTACAGCTTTGGCCCTGGCGATGGAGTTACCCGGTTGAACTTTACGGAGCAAAGAAACCGCGCGTTGTTCATCAGAATATGCCAAGAAATATTAAGAAGAAATGATACAATTAAAAAAGGACTTTATTCAAAATAAGCCCTGGGGGCGGCAGTCAGGCACGGTAAGCCTGTTTATGTTCTTGTTAAGCAATGCAGATAGTGAAGGCATTGTAAATATGAGCATCAGGGATATGGCCCGGGGGGCAGGAATATGCTGCTCGTCAAAAATTAAATTCAGTTTGCGACAATTGGAATATTCAGGCAATTTGGAAATAAGAAAAGAAAACGGGAAAAGAATTTTTATAATAAATACAAATGATGAGAACGCTAAAGTCAAAGATGCCCGGAGTACGGGCGAGAACATCACACCCGGTGCAGGAAAAAAAGGAAGTATTCCTCACACCTTCATTAAGCTCTAAGGATCCGGAACCGGGAATAATGGATGAGCCTGAAGGCTGGTTTGTGAGAATGATGAAAAAGATATTTATAAAAAAAGCGCCCGCGCGCATTTTGAAAAATAAATAAGGGCGCTCAGGGGGCGTTGGAATATTAACCCACGCAGGTAGCACACCAGCGCCCCTTTACAGTAATTAACTGATAAAACTGTATAGTATGGCAAAAGAATTTAAAACGGGATATGACGAAAGGCGCAACCTGAAGGGAAGGCCCAAAAATGCAATTAACCGCCTGAGTTCTGATCTTAGGGGTAATATTGCCGACTTCTTAATTGATAATTTCAATCAGATAAAAGATGATTTTGCAGCCCTGAAGTCGCCGCGCGATAGGATTAAGCTATATATTGAATTATTGCAATATGGATTGCCCAGGCTGCAGGCAATAGAACTGACCGACGATATTGACCGGCTAAATGATAACCAGGTTGATGAGCTTTATAATAAGATAATGAAAATATACACAGATGAGAACAAAACGCGAGATATTGAAAGCGGCACTAAAGGGTGAAAAGGTCGAGATACCTGAACCGCGAATAATAATAATGAAGGTTACAAGTCAGAGCGACGAAGAAGCCAAACGCATTGCCGGGCCGAAAGTTGCGGCTGCAAAGCGACATTATTATAAAAATTACAAGCCAGGGGCCGAAAAGTGGCCGGTAATGGTAATGACTTTTGATACGCCTCTTGATGCAATGACTTATGGACCGGATTATAAAAAATTTAAAACCAACGAAAAATGATAGCAACACAGTCACCTTACAAAATTGCGGATGAAATTAAAATGGCAGTAACCAGGGGGATATCGAACCAGGAAAAGTTCTTTATAGCGGGCTTATACCCTCAGTTCATTATGCTGGGCGCAACAATCAAAATGAATGCCAGCGTTTTTGATCGAGGGCTAACCATGACACTGATCGAAGTGATGAATGTTAGAATGGTTGAGACCGTAAATGCAAAACTTAAAAGCAAGTGCGGGCGTTCTTTTTTGCCTATTAATTATTCATTCCTGAATAGTCTTTGGTATCGGGAATTGAATAATATAGAAACGCATTACCTGGACCGGCTTATTGACCTGCTACCGAAAGATACTACCCAGGCGCGCGCTAATGAATGTGAATTGCTGGTTTTGGGATGTATTGAGCTGACAATGCGGGATTATTATAAATATTTAGATCGAAACTTAAAAGAAAGCTCTATTATGTATCAGCTTGAAATATACGCCCAGACATTAAACGGTTATTTACTTCTTAAGGGATTTATGAAAGCGAAACAATTAATTGAACAAATAAAAAACAGAAATAATGAAAAGATTTGATTTGTACGAACGGGTAAAACCTGTTGAAATAAAACAACCGGAAGGGCAAAACTACTGGGGGTTGAAGGCAAGATTTGAGCCTTACGAAAGAGTAATAAAAGCCGGTAAATATTGGAATGTTATACAGGTTAATAACAACGATAAAAATACTTTTTACCTGGAACACCGATACACGAAACAACGCGCGGCGGCCACAAAAAGCGATACGGGTTTGATGGCACTTCAGGAAGTTAACAAGTCATTTACTGAATACGAACAAACGCCCCCTGAATTTCAGCCCGGAATACAACAGCATCAGCCACAGCCGGGGCCACAGATTGAACAGTTGTCGGAAAGCGAAAAGAAACTGAATGAACAGTTAGCGCGAATGGATGAAACAATCGAAAAGAGTAACGCTTATATGACGGAACGGGATAAGGCTTTTGATTATGAACTGATGCTCCAAAGGTTTGACGCGATAAAGGAAAGTTTTAGCGACTTTGAACAGAAACTGCAGGCAGCCAAGCCCAGGGTTTCGCTTGAGGAAATCAGGCAGCGCGAAGCGGGACAAACAAAAATAAGTAATGATGTTGAGGAACCTACAGATAAAAGCACCTGATGGTGTGTTGAATAGTTTATGCTATGAATACATGAGTTTTCAGAGCAGGTTTATTTTCCTGGCTGTCCTGATGAAAGCGGCTATGTCAGTTGTGCCCGGTCAGATCAAAGTAATTAAAAATATGGACTGGGAATCCTGGAATATTTCTTATGAAACAATACTAAACTGCTTAAATGCAATGGAGGTGCATAATATTATCAGTCTGCAAGAAGGAAAAGATACATATTTAATTACCTTATCGAATTTTGATGATTATGACATTACAGACAATCCAGTTTTCCCTTAATTCGTCCATCTCTTAGCCCTGGTGATCATTGCCGGGGCTTCTTATTAAAATGACAATACAACAGATATATGAAAAACAACTGGATGTTCTAAGGGACTTGCAGAAGTACAAGTATCATCGGGAATATTTGTATCTCGAGACTAAGGTAAAAGATATCTGTCGGGAGCTGGTCGATATTCTAATTAAGGAGGTAACTAATCATACTAACGTTAATAAATAACCTTCACCCGAACCATAAGCCAGGATATTGAAAAAAACGACCTCAATAGATGCGTTCTAAGGCGCGAACTCAATTGAGTTGATATAATACTATTCAGGAAATGGCAGGATTTTCTTCCAATATTATTCAAGAATTTTATATATTTGCAATGAACAGCGACAAATAAGTAAAAATTACGGCCCCTGGTTTTTGTTTGTCGGTTACTTACGTCGCTGTTCGTTCCGGCTTATAATTATCAGGGGCTTTTATTAATACGAACAGCGATGAACAATTACAACCCCGGCGGGAATAATGCAACCCCGCTATTCATTGAAATTCTTATTTGTTTAATCATTTCGCCTGCCATCATAATTGCCTTGCTTTTCCTGGCCCTTAGATGGATAATAAACCGGATATTAAGGGAGGTCAGCAAATGAACTGCAGGAAACAACTTGAATTAACAGATAAATACCTGAATGGTAAAAAGCGCCCTTACATGACTGAAAGGATCCTGACTATTGTTTTTGTCCTTGCTTGTGTTGGTTCTATTGTAATAGCATATTTATTGATGCTATAAAAAACGGCCTTAATAGATGCGATTTAAGCAATGAACTTAAAGCAGGTGATATTATAACATTCTGAAAATTGTCGTACAATGGTCGGACAAAACAGGGCAACAGAAAAACGCAACCTTGCATATATTGCTTAGTTGCGCTTTTTGTTTGTCGGGATGGGGAGATTCGAACTCCCGACCCCTACGTCCCGAACGTAGTGCGCTAGCCTGACTGCGCTACATCCCGCTTAAGGCAAGGATCCCATCTTCGCAAAGCTCCGGCGGGCAGTGCCGGAGGTCCACACCGGCGAAAAAAAACATACAAAAATAATTATTCTTATTCCAACTTGCATGGTTTAGACCAACAAATTTTGGTAAGACTTATCATGCCTTCCATATAACCAGGACCAGTGCTCCGTTCTTCGATTTAAAAGGGCCGTGCTTCTGTTGCGCTTTAAAACTCCTGTATACTCCCTCATGGTAAACTTTACCTTCACTTTCATATTCACCTTTAAGAATTACATGTTGCTCATTCATTAAGTGAGAGTGTGGTGCCATGAAAAATCCAGCAGGTAATTTAAGTAAGATAATTTTTGAGCTATCCTCATCATGCAGTACTTTTTTCCTGGTCTCACTGGAATACTCAGGTGCATTCTGCCAGTTGGAATCTTCAAATAAATCAATATAATCAGTCATTTTAATACCTCCCCTGATTAATTTAATAGTAATGAAAATATTCTCTTCTATTAAATTTATGCAAAATATTTCTAAATAGCAACTTTAAATCAAGTCTCTGAGGTTTCTTTCACTGGCTTTTTGTTGTTCGAAATCTTATACAACAGATAGCCCAGCAGGAGTATAATACCAAGAAGTGTGATTATTACCGGGGCACTTGGTACATCCAGCTTAAGGGAGAATAACAACCCGGCAAAGGATGCCGTTACGCCGGCCACCCAGCCTACTATAAGTTTGGTTGTCCAGTTACCTTTTAGTATGACCGACAATGAGGCCGGGAGAATAAGAAATGCAAACACTGTTAATATACCTGCTATATTTACTGCTTCCACAACTACGAGCCCAAAGGAAAAGTAAAAAAGAAAATCCCAGAGCATATGCCTGTTGATCTTATTATCATGATTATGAAATGATTCTGTAAGGCTCATGAATTTTTTCCTGTATATAATATGGAAGACTCCAACTATTGTCACAACCAGAGCAAGCCTGGTCAGCTGGTGACCGGAAATCCAAAGAATTGTCCCTACCAGCATATCATGTACATGTACATCCCCACCTGCTCCTTTGTCAAGAATTATAACGGTTAATGTGGTAGCAACAGCATAAGCAATACCTATTATAGCCTCAAGCGGGATGGATATCTTTTTATGCTTCAGCAATGTAAAAGCAAAAGAAGCAATAGAAATAAAACCCAGTGAAAAGAGATATGGGAAAAACCCATGCCCTTCATGAGAGTGATCAACAGAGATGGATTCAAAGAGGACCATCCCTACAGCAGAACCAAGTGCAGCTATAGAAGCAAGAGCTATATCGATAAAAATGATCTCCCTTTTAATAACATGAATGCCAAAATATACATTTATCAATACTATAAGCAAACAGCCAAGGAAAGGGAGAAAAATAAATTCAATAGATAACATCAGTTTCCAAAATTAATTTGTTGTTAGAATATTCTTATCAGCTCTCTTCATATACAATTTCGTAAAAGCTGCAATGTACGTAGCTATACCAATCAGGCTGACAATTGCCGGACCATTTGAAATATTCATTGAATATGATATATAAATACCCAGTAAAGAACCCGCTGCCCCTATTATCCAGCCCCATATTATCCTTCCCGTCCATGATCGAACAAATATTCTGCTGATGGATGCCGGGCCTATTAAGAGCATAAAAACGAGGAAAATACCCATAACGGGTACTGATTTAACTATAACTATACCAAACGTTATATAAAAAACAAGGTCATATATCCTGGTACGACTCATGGAATTACCAGCCAGCTCACCATGCGAAACCTTTTTTATAATATTTCCCATAACCAGATTGACAATTATAACAGGTATAAATATCAACAAACAATATAACACGCTTTTCCATGTAACCCACAGCACATTGCCTGTAATAGTTTTGGTAATGTAGTTTGAACCACCGGGTATTTTTTCCGCCAGTAATAAGGCCATTCCCAGGGCTATACAATAGAAAATACCTATTATAGCCTCCTGCGGCAGTACCTGGTTCTTCACTTTCATGAAAGAGAAGATTCCCAGTATAATTATAGTAAATGCATATGATACAATCTGGGCATTAGCGGAATTCTCTGCAAAACCCAGTAATATACCTATCATAGTCCCAAGGGCAGCTATCTGTGCTACTGCAATATCAATAAAGATAATACCACGCGACAGTATATGGTTACCAAAATAACTTAATATACCTGCGAGAATAATGCAGGCTACTATTGGAGGTGCCAGAAATAACAAGGTTCCCATAATATCAGAGGTTCTGTTTTATCTGGCTGATCCAGTAATCCACCAGTTCAAAATTATTTTCTATACCTATTTCATGATTCACGAAAAGAGGCAGATAGACTGCTTTGATCCCGGTTCTGTCTTCTATCATCTGGGGTGATTTCTTTTCAAAATAACTTGCTACAAGCATCACCTTTATTTCCTGATCCTTAATAAGGTTAACAATATATTGCACATGCTTGGCCGAGGGGGGTATACCGGGTTTCGGCTCAATAAAGTCTATTATTTCAAGACCAAAGATATCGGAGAAATAAGCCCAGTTCTTATGGTAGGCAATTATGCGGCTTCCCCTGAATGGTAATGCTTCCTTAAGCCAACCACCAAGCAGGTCAACCAGCTTCTTGTCCTGGTATTCCCTGTCAAGAAAAGTAAAAAGAGTATGATTTAGAAGCAGCCTGGAAAGGGTCTCACCTCCAAACATATCAACCAGCTCATCACCGAAAAGAGCACGGTCAACCCTGTCAATGAAATCATCGCGGTTACGTTCGTAGAATTCAGCATTTTCAGGGTCAACCTTTATGAGACCAACAGTAATATTCCTTGCTATTATTTTCCAGTTTAAAGGGCTTGTGTTGATATGCGGATTCCCCATAAGGTGAACGTCTCCTTCGCTACGGTCGGCTTTTTCCGGTTTGTCCAATATAGTCACGCCATCTGATACTGCCACAAAACCCACAGCACCATCCATTATTTTACTGTTATGCGCCCTGTCAATAAGTGTGGTCGACCATTGTTCAAGATCCATACCAGTTGTGATCCAAATATCAGCTTTATTGAGCATCATCGCATAGCTTGGCTTTGGTGGTATAAAATGAGGATCAGATTCACCCTGTGATATGCTTTCAACTGTTGCATAGCCCTTAGCTATTTCCGAAGCTATTGATGCATAGTCAGAAAAGGAACATACTATCCTGATCTGGCTCTTCTCCACTGCTATCCCGGGAATTGTTATTATGGCAAGCAGCAGGCCTATTATTTGCTTTTTCATATATTCTATTTATTTTATGTTTATATTATTTTCTTTCAATATTTAGTATGCCTCATGTTTATGTGGCCCCATCGCCCATGAAAACTGTATCACCACGGTATGATCTGAAGGATATGATCCTGCTGCTTCTGGCAGATAAGCTACATTTCTTGAATTATACTGGTATTGTATCCTGTAGAAAACAAATTCGCTCTGCCAGAAATCAAAATTAATGGTATAATCCCACTCATGCTGGTCACTATCATATGGCATCTCACTGTATCCAATCCTTCCACCTATCCACATTCGTGCATTTAATTTACGATGAACCAGGGAATAAAAACCCTTGCTTCGGACTATACCGAAGGGAGTTTCATTAAATCCGTAATAGAGTTCTGTCTTCCAGTCAAATGACTTATATTTAGAAGTACCAGGGGGCTGCCATTTATAATGAAGGCCAAGACTCCCAATATAAGTGTTTGTTTCTCTTATTTCATCATTCCTTCCGGCAATGGCACTTAAGGCATACTCGAAATAACTGGAAGTTGAAATGTCATAATAATTCTTCCAGTGCCCAACATAAGTTATATTAACACTTTTATCGGATGAGTAGCTTAGATTATCATTAATATTTATAACAGAAAAATCGAATGAGCTGGCATCAGCGAATAATATTTTTGGAAGCAAAAAATTGACAGCTACACCCATGCCGTTAAACCCGTCAAGCCCGAAATAGTTAACACAGGCCCTTGGCCTGTCAAACTGGGGCAGGGCATGCGTATGGTGCCTGTTAAGCAGCCCAAATTCCGGGAAGAACACTCCTCCCTTGATCGACATATTAAGAGGCAGGTTAAGTATCTCCATATATGCTTCCTCAATGGATACTCTTTCTTCTGTAATATCAAGAAAAGCCTTACCCCTGGCAAAAGGATCAAGAGGTGCAACGAAGGACAACTCCAGGCTCCTCATAAACAGGCCATTGTTGCCATGTGTCCTATCACCGGGCTCTGATATCAGTTCATCATTTGCAGACGATACTGAACCGAAAAAATCACCGAGCACACTCAGGTTGGGATTCAGTCCCTGCTGTTGCCTTACACCGCTGTAAAACTTCCTGGATCTGTCTATATCTTCAGATTTTTGCTTATCCGAAAGCATATCAGCTTCCTCCAGTAACCTGGCCAGCTCATCTTCCTTCTTCTTTTCTTCTGCTGCAGCTTCAAGCCTCTCTATCCTTTCCAGTAATCGCCTGTAATCAATAGAATCAGGTATGGTCTTTTCCTGCGCACATACCAATATACTACTTAAAATCAGGAAAAAAATAATTATTGAATATTTCATAATGTTTGTTTATACTTAAATCTTGTAACCTTACTTTCGTTATCTGTATGATCAGATAATTATTTTATTAAGGGATGTTTAATGTAAACGTTAATGGAGCAGATTACAAAGTATAAACTGGCGGGCCTCGCGGAGAATAGGAAGGGATCATGGGGCCTGACTGAATAGCAGGGAAAATCCCGGGCAATGATATACTGAACTCCATTAAAAACGATACCGTTGACAATATGAATAATACCAGAATATCAATACCTCTCAGAAGATCCAGTATTACAAGCTCAGCATCAGTATGGCTGTGAAATGGATATTGCTTATTATCCGGTTCTTTCTTAAATGGATGAGCATGAGTAAATACATATCCCCTTACAAGATGATTATGCCTGTTAAGAAGCGAATTTGAAATAAATAGTAAAAGCACAGGAAAAGTAATCAGGAAAATAAAATACTTGTATTTTCTTATTGTGCCCATCAGTAATAGTTCTGAAGTGAAGCAAATATAGGAAAGTTTCTCTTTTGAAAGAAATTAAATCGATGCATGTATATTTAAAGAATGTTAAAACAGAGATGAGAGATGATCCCGCCCCTGATGGCGTGGATTTGCAGTCCACGTTTATCTGCATCGGTAAAAGACTTGATCATTGAGTGATGAGAAAGAATGTTAACTGCTTAAATTGTTAATTTTTTGATTGGTATATTCATGTGGTTTAAGTGGGTGAATCTTTCAAACGTTCAAATCCTCAAACTTTCAAACACTATTTAACGATTAATACTTATTAACTAACATCCAGCCAGTTATAAATCATCTTGGTCCCCTCGGGTGTCATAATTGATTCAGGATGGAACTGAACTGCCTCAATATCATAATTCTTATGCCTTACGCCCATGACCCTGCCTTCGGCCGAGTAACAGGTTACACTAAGGCAGGAAGGGATTTTGCCTGCATCTGCTATCCATGAATGATAAAATCCTGCACTGAAAGTACCGGGTATATCTTTCAAAACCACTGATTCGGCACTGCTCTTCCTGATTGCTTTTGTCCTGCCATGTACCACCTCCTCCAGCTTGATTAACTTCCCGCCGTAATACAATACTATAGCTTGCAGACCCAGGCAGATCCCAAGAATGCTTTTTGTTGATTCATAGTATGCAAGAACTGATTCCATAATATTACCTTTTCGGGGAAGGTCAGGACCGGGTGAAAAAATTATCTTGTCATACTCAGCCACCGACGGCAAATTTAGCTCTCCTGCTTTAATTATGTCTATATTCGCCAATGATGATGCTTTAACAATATGTGCTATATTGAAAGTAAAAGAATCATAATTATCTATAATCAGCACTTTCATGAGTTCAAATATAATGAAATACGCTGTTGAGCAAATGAATATCCTTGGCAAAGCCGGCATTCCTTTCTTTTTCATGTTTGATTTTGAACTTATTATGCCGGTAATACATACCCTGAACAATCTGCCAGAGGATTTAATTATCAGCACCGGGCTCTTTGATAATTCCGACCCTGCCAGAAGGGATAATTATAAAAAAATCACGCTTAAGTCAGAGCCTGTCAGCTTTAATGAATACAGGAAAGCATTCGATAATGTGATTATGAATATTTCCCACGGGAACTCCTACCTGCTGAATCTTACCTTTCCCACTAAAATAAGTACGGACGCAAGCCTTGAAGAAATATTCTACTGTAGCAGGGCAAAATACAGGTTGCTCTTTGCAGATAAGTTTGTAGTATTCTCTCCTGAAGCTTTTGTAAAAATAGAACAGAATGGAACAATAAGGTCTTTCCCTATGAAAGGCACCATTGATGCCTCTGTGCCGGATGCAGAAAGGATGATACTGCGCGACGAAAAGGAGAAATCAGAGCATAATACCATTGTGGATCTTATAAGGAACGACATGAGCATGAATGCTGAAAATGTCATACTGGAAAGGTACAGGTATATTGATGCTATCGACACACCTGAAGGCAGGCTGCTTCAGGTAAGTTCTGAGATAGCAGGATTACTTGGTCCTGGATGGGAAAGCCGTGCAGGCACTATTATTACCTCAATGTTGCCTGCAGGATCTATAAGCGGCGCCCCAAAGAAAGAAACTATAAGAATTATTAAAGAAAGTGAAATTGATGACAGAGGTTATTATACTGGTATCTTTGGAGTATTCAACGGTAAAGAACTTGACAGTGCTGTTATGATCAGGTTTATTGAACAGAATGACACGGGATATGTTTATAGAAGTGGAGGTGGCATAACCTTTCTGAGCCAGATTGAAAAGGAGTATGAGGAACTAATTAAAAAAATCTATGTCCCTGCTGGTTGAAACAATAAAAATACTAGATGGAGAGATATTCAATATTGATTATCACTCAAGTCGCTTTAATAAAACCAGGAAGGAGTTGTTTAACAAAGGACCGGTTGTTGATCTCAGTACTAAAATAATAATACCAGCATATGCCGGGAACGGTCTGTTTAAATGCAGGATAGAATATGATGATCATATAAGGAAAATTGATTTTCATCCTTATAAAATCAAAAGAATAAGAACATTAAAACTGGTGGAAGCAGGTGACCTCGATTATAGCTATAAATTCATTAACAGGTCCGGTATTAATACGTTACTGGAGCAAAAAAATGGATGCGATGATATTCTTATGGTTAAGGATGGTATTATTACCGACACATCGTATGCAAATATTATCGTAAGGGGCAATGACCGCATATGGTATACTCCATCAGGATTTCTCCTGAGAGGTACAAAAAGAGAATATCTTCTTAACCGGGGACTAATAAGGGAAAAAATTATCACACCTGCCAGTCTTAAAAGATTCCGTGAGCTAAGGCTGATAAACTCAATGCTGGATATTGATGATACTGACAGTATCCCTGTCAGGACTATCTGCTTTTAATAAACCAGAGGATCATCAATAAATAAAATTGGTTTCCTCCCTCCTGATATTCTTAAGCGGATAAGAAAATTCCTCCCCCAGGTATTTGTATTTTATCCTATCATCCGAACCGGTCGCCTCATATGCATAATTCTCAATAAGTGATGGGCCGGTATTTATTGTTCCTTTGACTATTGTTTTTCTTCCCTCGGGTGTGACATTTACATCAACTTCTATACCCCTGAATACCAATGAGGCGAACTCAACATTTTCATCAAGGTTCCTGAATTCAATAATAACATCTGTCCCTTTCTCCAGATCCCTTACCACCCATGACTGGTAATAAACATCTTTTATCTGGAAGAGTTCATGCTCGCTGGTAAAGAGTGTAACGCAGCTATTGAAAATGCCAAATATGAGTATAGTTATAAAAATTTGCATTCTTTTCATATTTCTGGTATTATAATTCATGCTGTGAAATAGTAGAGTTGTTTGAACAATTCAGATACAAATTTGTCATTAATTTTGATATATTCATCAAAAACCGTACAAAGTAATAAACTTAAGATATTATTAAGATTATCCTTCAGGCATAATTTTTGTACATTTGGAAATTGGAAGTATAACTGAATTTTGAAGTATAATTGTATTTATTTAAGCTTTAAACGTATGAAATTTCTATATAAGATTATATTATTACTATCGCTTATTTCCCTGTTGGGAACAAGCGCCTGTGAGAAGGATATTCCCCCGGAAAATGAAGAACCTGTTGTAGAAGAGCCTGATGAAATCAGCCTGTTCATATATGAAGGACTGAAAGACGTCTATCTCTGGTATGATAAAGTTGATAAACTCAGCAATGGTTACTTTGACACAACTGAAGATTACTATAAATACCTGAATAACTTTGGTACTGACTTCGAAAGTCTTTTCCATGATCTTCTTTACCAGCACGGGACAATAGACAAATGGTCATGGATCGTTGACGACTGGGAGGAATTGGAAAATTCATTTGCCGGTATTTCCAAATCAATGGGCTATGATTTCAGGCTTGTACAGCTTCAAGGCTCGGAGGACCTTTTTGGTTTTATCAGGTATGTACTTCCTGATTCACCTGCAGAGGATGCAGGGTTAGAACGTGGCGACCTCTTTCTTAAGGTTAACGGTGAGCAGTTAACGATTAGTAACTACATGGACCTTTTGATCAATAATGAAAGCTATTACCTCACAAAAGCAACCATATCAGGTAATATAATATACACAGCCGATGATACTGAAGTGATGACAGCCGTTGTCCTGCAGGAAAACCCTGTATATTACTATGACGTATTGGACATTGGTGGAGTACCTACCGGTTACCTTGTTTATAATGCTTTTACTTCGGATTTTGATATACAGCTTAATGAAACATTTGATTACTTTAAAAACCAGGGTGTTGGAAGGCTGATACTGGATCTCAGGTATAACGGAGGCGGTTCTATTCAGACAGCTATTTACCTTGCAAGCATGATATTCAGTACAGATGATACAAAAATATTTACGGTATCTGAATGGAATGATAAATACACTGCCTACTGGAAAGCTACCTATGGGCCAGATGTACTGAACTATTACTTCACAGACGTAATTGAAGAAACTGAAACAACGTTGGAAACACCAATTTCTAATCTGGGTTTAACCGAATTATATGTTATCACGACAAGATCGACAGCTTCCGCTAGTGAGCTGGTAATAAACGGACTGGAACCCTATTTTGATGTAAAGCTGGTAGGTCAGAACACTACTGGTAAATATGTAGGGTCAATTACTGTAAAGGATTATGACAGCCAGGGTCATCTGAATAACAATCATAAATGGGCTATGCAACCCATAGTGCTCAAGCTTGTCAATTCCGCAGGTGATCCTTACGACCTTACTGATCTTGCATATGTTAACGGGCTGCCACCTGACTTTGAAGCCACTGAAGACTATACAAACCTTCTGCCTTTTGGTGATGAAAATGAACCATTGCTTCAAGCAACTATCGATTATATACTGGGTACCAAGTCTGCCATTGCAAAACCACAGCTTGTGGAAGGGATCGATTATAAAGTGATAGCTGATTCACGTGATTTCAAACCACTCAGCAAGGAAATGTACCTGGAAGGGGATTTCAAGCCAAGAAGATAAAAGTCCTTAGACGCGCCAATGGTGCGTCTCTACTTTTATCTTTATACTTTTGTCTTTCGTCTTTACCAGGAGTATTCGTACCATCCCCTTACATCAACAGGATGCATGCCTGCCGTCTTTGCTGCCCTTATTCCCAGGTCACCATCCTCAAAAACCATTATTTTCCCCGGAGATATACCCAGCAATTGAGCACATTTAAGAAAAGTCTCCGGATCAGGCTTATGATTGATTACATCGTCAGCTGTAACTATATGATCAAAATAATCCCTCATTCCTATTACTTCAAGAGTGCGAATAACAGTATCCCTGTGACCCCCAGTGCCGAGTGCCATAGGTATTATTCCATGATATTTTCGCACAATATCAGCAACAGGCTTAACCTCTTTAACCAGGTGCTGCATATTTATGAAATTCTCCTTCTTTCTTTCTGCAATAATATCAGGATCAATAATGCCTTCTTTTGAATAGTACTTTATCACTGCATATGCAATATTTTTCCCAGGGGTTCCGGTGAACGATCTCAGAAACTTACTGCTCATATCCATACCGTAGCTCTGGCAAGCCTGTTTCCATGCTTTCATATGTAATGGCATGGTATTAGCCAGTGTTCCATCAAGATCAAAAATCAATCCCTCAATATAATCAGGTATTTCTAATTCCATACTCCTCTTTTATTGAAGCCACTAAGATAAAAAAAAGCCCGCTCTTAGCGGGGCTCTTTCACCGGAAAAACTATTTCAGTTTTCCATTTCGATTCATCGGGTTCAGTACTGGGATCACTATGATAAAACTCCCAGGATTCCCACGTTAGTGTATATCCCATTTTCTCTGCTTCCTCCATTAACTTATTATAAGAAGCTTCAAAGTCCTCATAAGGACCAGTATGGATACCACTTATACCTTTAAACCCTTCAAAGTCAACTGCTTTGATTTCTCCCATGCTTTCAGCGGTACCGGTCAGAGGTATCCCGGCCTTTACTTTTGTAACTCCTGTGCTTTGATCATAGTCATAATAATATGAAAAAGGTGGTCCCGCAGGTTCCAGTCCCTGTGTATTAACAGCCTCCATGATCAATCCGAATAACCTGGACATAAGATCTGACATTTCTTCAATTGTACCCTGACCCTCAGCAATAATTGCATGTATCGGGGGATACTCCTTTAGTTCGATATCCGTCAATCTTGACATCTCCACTCCATTCTCTTCAAGAAATGTCTTTAAATTCGCCAAACCCTTTTTAAAACTCTTCGTTGCAGCACCCTTGTAAAATTGATTCATCAGTTTCATAAAAGGATTCTTTGATTCAACTGATAATGACCAGGTAACAAGTGTTTTGCCTTCAGATTCCTGAAAGTCCCAGTAAACAACTCCAGGTTTGTCTTTCTCTGTGTTGAACCAGAGATAGCTTTTAACAAACTTACCTGGAACAACAGAATCAACCTTCATTTTACCTTTCCCGAGTTTTTCACCTTCCCAGATATACTCTGATCCCACAAAACCAGGTTCGGATGTGATTGTAACTTTTGCATCAGGATCCTTTTCAAGCCATGGGTCCCATGCCTGGCGATTTTGAAAAGTTGCCACCGAATAGAACACTTGTGATGCAGGAAGATTAATCTCTTCACTTGCTGAAGTTTTCATTTCCCCGGGCATGAACAATCCAATCAGAAAGACCAGTCCCACAATTATCAGCAGGACAATAATGATCCATTTTACAACTTTCATAATTATCAGGTTTTCGTTTAAAAATATTAATCAAATATATTGTATTATATTAAAATAATATGAATATCTAAATAAGATATGCACTTTAATCTTGTTTGGGAATATGATAAAACATATATTTGCATACCAAACGGTCGGTTTATGAATGAAAGTAAGAAACATATTATAAAGGAATCATTAACACTTTTTCTCCAAAAGAGCTATAAAGAAGTGACAATGAATGACATCATTAAAAAAACAGGTTTATCTAAAGGTGCATTCTATCATTACTTTAATAGCAAAGAAGAATTATTCAAAGAGATAGCCTATATGGTTTTTTCGATGGGAACTATCGATTACAGCAGCTTTGGTCAAAAATCTCTTCTCGACTTCTACAACCAGTATCTTGAAAATGTATGTACTTCGTTTCAAAGAATCGCAAATCTGTTTGGTCAATCCCGAAAAGGGGATTTGTCATTTAACATCTTCCTTATAATATTTGAGGCTATAAGCCGTTTCCCCGAGTTCTTGAAACTGGAACTGGAACTATATAACCAGGAAGTAAAAGCCTGGGAAAAGACTATCAGGTTAGCTCGCCTTTCAGGCGAAATAAAATCTCAGTCAAGCAACCGTCAAATTGCAGAATTATTCCTTTACTGTAATGATGGAGTATTTATCAGGTTTCTTAATAACAACAAAAGCAGCAGCTACGAAAACGATTTGAGAAACGCATTTAATGTAATTTACCTTAATCTGAAAGCATAAACTTTTTCAATGATTGAAAAACAGGCATATAACCAATTCTTATATTAGAAATCTTTAAGTGAGCAGAACACAATATGAAAAGTATCATAATAACTGAATATTTATCCAAGTACTTTAAGGATGTAAAAGCTGTCTTAGATCTAAACCTGCATCTTGATAAAGGAGAAATATATGGATTTCTCGGGCTTAATGGTGCCGGAAAAACAACAACCATAAGGATGCTCCTTGGTATGATACAACCATCAGGCGGTAATGCATATTTAAATGGTATAAAAGTAAATTCCTCTCATAATGAAATATGGGAAAAAGTAGGATACCTTGTGGAAATACCGTATTCCTATCCTAATCTTACTGTAAAGGAGAACCTTGAAATAATAAGACATTTACGCTTTATAAAAGATAAAAAATCTGTTGACAGTATCATTGAAAAGCTTCAATTACACCATTACAGGAACAGGAAAGCAAAACATCTCTCGCAGGGTAATAAACAAAGACTTGGACTGGCAAAAGCCCTGATTCATCATCCAGAAATTTTAATCCTGGATGAGCCAACAAGTGGTTTAGATCCTTCAGGTATACATGATATACGTGAAATGTTAATAGATATGGCAGCTAACCATGGAGTCACAATATTTATTTCAAGCCACATACTTGGTGAAGTCTCACTTTTTGCCAGCCGCATAGGCATAATTCATCATGGTAAACTGGTAAGGGAAATAAAAAAGCATGAATTGGATATCCTCTGCGAGAAACAACTTCATGTTCAGGCAAAAGATTTAATGAAAGCTGTAAATATCATACGTTCCAGGGGTTATAAGGAATGCAATCTAAGTGGAGATAAGATCATTATCAAAGACAAAGATGCAATTGATAAACCAGAGGAGATTGCCACCCTCCTTGTAAATAACGACTCCCCTCCTACATGTATTCAGGTGGCGGAGGAAAACCTTGAATCATTCTTCCTGAAAACTATCAAAATAAACCAAGGATAAAATGAATCGTTTTTATAATGTTCTAATAACAGAATATAAAAAGCTTCGTAGGGCGAGAGTTCCTTTGATAACATTTATCTTCTTTATATTCATCCCCTTTATGATGGGATTACTAATGTACTTAGCCCAGCATCCTGATATAGCTTCTAAGCTTGGGATTATTGGAATTAAGGCTTCTTTGTTTGGTGAGAATAACTGGAATACATATTTCATACTTTTAAATCAGATTATAGCTTCAATAGGAATTATTGGTTTCGGATTTATCACTTCATGGGTCTTTGGCCGAGAATATATGGATCACACTTTACAAGATCTTCTGGCATTACCTGCTTCACGCACTTTGATAGTAGTATCCAAATTTGCCATCGTTATCCTCTGGAGCATTTTTCTTTGCCTTGTATTATTCTTTGCAGGACTGGTCATTGGTTATATAATAAATATTCCCGGCTGGTCAGAACAGGTTTTTCATGAGAACCTATACCGGTTTTTCATAATCTCAGTTTTGACAGTATCTCTAAGCTCTCCAGTTGGGTTTATAGCATCCTTTGGGAAGGGGATAGTTGCTCCTATTGCTTTTGTGATCGTAATGCTTATCCTTGCACAATTTGTGGCATTGGTGGGCTGGGGGCCATATTTCCCATGGTCAATACCGGGTGTTCATTCCGTAGCTGATGGCACCAAAGGTATGCAGCTGGTTTCAGCCAGTTACATCATTATCATTATTACATTTATTGTTGGATTTATTGGTACTATTACATGGTGGCTACGTGCCGATCAACCTTGAATTAAAATATTGGCCCGGTAAAGGTATTCTTTTCGGAATCCTGATCCCTGGTTACCATACAAAGCCCTGGTCAAGGCAAATATATTTAAAACTGTAAACGGAACCCGGAACCCTAATCCCGGAACTCTCAATCCTGATTATGTCTGACTGTTTTTTTGTATTTTTAAGCCACCTTAAAAATCGTATCCATGAGAATAAGCAGAAAAAAATTCATTGCTTTAGCCGGATTGGCCGGTACCTCAATTATCCTTCCCGGGAGCAATATATATCCTTATAAGAAAGGATTCAAAGGAAATGATATCAATGGTAAAGCATCAATTACTTACAGAAAAATTAAGCTCAATCTGGGCCATACATGGACTATCAGTCGAGGAAGCACTGACTTTAAGGAGGATGTATTTGTTTTTTACGAAAAAGACGGCATTACAGGAATAGGCGAAGCCTCACATATGACAGGAGCAGGTCAGAATGCTTACAGGACAATTGAAGAACTGAAAAGAATTATACCCGTTTACCTTGAAGCCGATCCATTTAAGTTTTATAACCTGACAGATAAGGTGAATGAAGAGATCGAAGAGATATCACCGGCAAAAGCAGCACTTGATATAGCACTGTTCGACTGGCTTGGAAAAAAACTTAATATCCCTGTTCACAGGTTATTTGGACTTGACCCGGATAAATATGTGGATACATCATTCTCTATAGGATTTGATAAACCTGAAATATTGAAACAGAAAGTGCAGGAAGCTGATCCTTACAAAATTTTAAAGGTCAAATTAACAAACAGGGATGACGAGGAAATAATAGAAACCATCCGGCAGGTTACTGACAAACCAATCCGGGTTGATATAAATGAGGGATGGATAGATAAAGAGGAAGCTATAAGAAAAATTGAATGGCTGGCAGGAAATGGTGTTGAGATTGTTGAACAACCAATGCCTGTGAGCATGATTAAAGAAACTAAATGGCTTAAAGAAAGATCGCCTTTACCAATTATTGCAGACGAAGCAGTGAATACATCTAAAGATATATTACCGGTTGCAGAAGCCTATGATGGGATCAATATAAAATTAATGAAGTCAGGTGGTATTATGGAAGCATTCCGGATGGCCATTATTGCAGGCACCCTCAATCTTGATATAATGATTGGCTGTATGATAGCATCATCTGTGGCAATAAGTGCAGCCGTACAACTGCAGCCTCTCGCAAGATGGCTTGACCTGGATGGCTCCCTGCTCATAAGCAACGATCCATTCACAGGATCCCGGTTCCATGACGGACACTGGATTATGCCTGAAGAACCGGGTATAGGAGTTAAGGAAATGCCGGTAAGCAGATAATAACTAATTAAAAAGGGAAAATTAAGGGCATGCAAATAAAAGTGAGTAAAGAAAGTCTGGCAGAAATCAAAAACTGGTTTGCTGACTATGTGGGTACCTTTAAAAAAGGTGACCCCGAAATACAGGAAAATATAGAATTGAAGGAAGATCATACCAGCAGGGTATGCAAAGAGATCCTGAAAATAGGGGAAAAGCTGGGATTAAATGATGACGAGTTGCGGCTGGCTGAAATAATAGCATTACTGCATGATATAGGTCGTTTTGAACAGTATTCACGGTACAAAACTTTCATGGATAGTAAATCCGAAAATCATGCTGAACTGGGTATAGATATACTGGAAAGGACCGGGTTGCTTAAACAATTTAATGATACAACGCAATATTTGATAAAAAGATCGATAAAATATCATAATTATCCTTTCTTGCCAGTGGAAGAAACGGAAACCTGCCTATTCTATTCAAAACTTCTGCGTGATGCTGACAAGCTAGATATCTGGAAAGTTGTCACAGATTATTATCAAAGGAAAGACGGGAAAAGAAATCCAGCACTTGAACTGGAACTACCTGACACTCCCGGATTTTCAGAAGAAGTATTAAGGGACTTAAAAAATAGACAAGCCGTACACATGAAAAATGTCAGGAACCTGAATGACTTCAAGCTGCTCCAGGCAGGATGGATCTTTGATATTAACTTTAAACCAAGTCTTGAACTGGTAAAGCAACGCCGTTACCTTGAGAAAATAAAAGCTGCCCTGCCGGAATCAACTGAAATTGACGAGATTTTTGATTTTATAAACAATAATTCATAATTACTCGCTCCCACCAGCCACAATCACAGCCTGTCCCGAAAAGCTCTTGCTTTTCGAGGATCCTCGAATCAAAGATTCGGGACTCGTGAGCTCGCCCCGAATTCTCAGGGCTCGGTTCATGATTACCTGCTAATCATAATGATAGCAGGTCCCTAACCTGTTTATATACATTCTCCGGCGTAAACCCGAATTGCTCATCAAGCACTTTATATGGTGCTGAGTAACCAAATTGTTCAAGTCCCCATATCCTGCCATTACCACCTGCCAGTCCCAAAAGGGTTACCGGTAACCCGGCCGTCAGGCCAAAACGTGGCACATCGACCGGTAATACTGAATCCTGGTAATCCTTATCCTGTCTTCTGAATAAACCTTCAGAAGGCACCGACACTATTCTTATATTCAAATTCTTCCGCTCGCGCAAAAGTGCTGCACCTTCAACAAGTGTACTCACTTCAGAACCACTGGCAAGCAATACGACATCAGGTTTTCCATTACTGTCTGCAACAATATAAGCTCCTTTACGTACTCCCTGTGCATCCTTATACCTGTTGCCGGCTGAGGGCAGGTCCGCTATATTTTGCCGTGACAGGATCAGGGCTGTTGGTGTTCCTGTATTTTCAAGGGCCATCTGCCAGCATGCTGTTGTTTCGGCAGCATCGGCAGGTCTGAGCACCAGCATGCTACTTTCCCCTGAGTGGTTTTTAAGATGTTCAAGTAACCTGATTTGTGCTTCCTGCTCAACGGGCTGGTGGGTAGGGCCATCCTCTCCCACTCTGAAAGCATCATGTGACCAAACATATTTAACGGGTAGTCCCATCAGGGCAGCCAGTCTCACCGCAGGCTTCATGAAATCAGAAAACACAAAGAAAGTACCGCAAACAGGTATTACCCCGCCATGCAGGGCTATTCCGTTCATTATGGCCGCAAGTGTCAGCTCAGAAACCCCTGCCTGCAGGAACTGGCCGGAGAAGTCTCCCTTTCTGAGCACAGAAGTCTTCTTGAGGAACCCATCCGTTTTGTCAGAATTAGCCAGGTCGGCAGAGGAGACAATCATATTCTCAATTTTATCTGCAAAGAATGCAAGGACGGCTGAAGATGCAGCCCTGGTGGCTATACCTTCCTTTTGTTCCACCTCGCTGTAATCAATATCAGGTGCCCTCCCCGAGAAAAAATTCTTCAGTCTGGCAGCAAGTGCGGGATTGTTTTCAGACCATTCCTTTTCCTTTTTTCTGAACGAACTCACCTGTTCCCTCTTCCTGCCAATAATATCCTCATAAAGGATTTTCACATCATCAAAAATATTAAAGGAATCTTCAGGATCTCCTCCCAGGTTTCTCATCGATTTCTCAAAAGAAGCCCCTGCCTTGCTTACTGGCTGACCATGCGTTGAGGTCTTTTTTTCAAATGAATTGCCATCATCATCTACCAGCCCCTTCCCCATTATTGTCCTCCCAATTATCAGGCTTGGTCTGTCCTTCTCCATCATTGATGCATCAAGAGCTTCCCTTATCTCCGAATGATTATGCCCATCTATAGTAACAACATGCCAGCCCCATGCCCTGTATTTAGCAGCCGTATCTTCAGATGTAACTACATTCGTCTCAGTTGATAACTGTATATCATTGCTGTCATAGAACATTACCAGGTTGCCCAGCCCGAGGTGACCCGCTATCCTACCTGCTCCCTGGGAGATTTCTTCCTGTATGCCGCCATCAGAAATAAAAGTATATATGATATGAGATATCCAGTCCCCAAAGCGTTGCACAAGAAATTTTTCCGCTATGGCAGCACCCACGGCATTGGTATGTCCCTGCCCCAAAGGACCCGATGTATTTTCTATGCCCCGGCTGAAATCAACTTCGGGATGACCTGGTGTTACACTGCCCCATTGCCTGAAATTCTTTATATCATCAATTGAAAGGATTCCATATAATGTAAGAACTGAATAAAGCATTGGCGACATATGGCCCGGGTCCAGAAAAAACCTGTCGCGATGAATCCAATCCGGCCTGTCAGGGTCAAATCTCATATATTCCGAAAAAAGTATATGAATGAAGTCTGCCCCTCCCATTGCTCCGCCGGGATGTCCTGATTTAGCTTTTTCCACCATAGCCATAGTAAGCAGCCTGATATTATCAGCTGCTTTTAAATGAATATCTATTGCCATATGCATATTTTTTTGGGTAAGTGAATATCAAACAAAAGTAAAAAAAACAGGACTACCATACATTTATTTATATTAAGAAAAAATGAACATCCTGACAGGAATGGTCTTCCCGTCATTACTCATATAATAAGAGATATTATTTAAACTATGTCAGCATCAGATTTTTCCAGGAGAATTAGTAAATTCACGAAAAAAATATGCCGAATTTTATTAATGATGATTTTCTGCTGGAGACTTCAAGCGGAAGGAACCTGTTTCACAACTATATATCTGAACTTCCGATTATTGATTATCACTGCCACCTGTCACCTGAGGATATAGCAAAAGACAGGCAATTTAATAACATAACTGAAGCATGGCTTGAGAATGACCATTACAAATGGCGATTAATGAGGGCCAACGGTATACACGAGAAGTATTGTTCCGGCGATGCACCGGCCAGGGCAAAGTTTATGAAATGGGCTGAGACAATCCCCCATGCTATAGGAAACCCAGTATATCACTGGTCGCACCTGGAATTGAAACGGTACTTTGATATTGATATTTTATTAAGTCCGTCAACAGCTGAGGAAATATGGGAGCAGGCAAATGAGCAATTGGCCTTTTCCGAAAATTCTGTTCAGGGTTTGTTGAGGAAATTCAACGTTGAAGTTTTATGTACAACCGATGATCCTGTTGATAATCTTGAATATCACAGGAAAATAAAGGGAAAAGACCCCGGGTTCATGGTATTACCTGGTTTCAGACCCGACAGGGCCCTTAATATAGATGACAGCCTGTCCTTTAATAAATACCTTGACGGGCTGGCTGATATTTCATCGTCCGATACAGAGAGTTATGACCATTTTCTTTTGGCATTAGCCAAAAGAATTGAATATTTTGCCCGTCATGGCTGTAAGATATCCGATCATTCCTTCACAAGCCTCCCTGTGGCTGATTTCTCACTTACAAATATACGCAAGATCTTTAACAAAGCTCGCAGCGGCAATAAAATTAACGCTGAACAGGCAGGTAAATTCAAAATAGCAGTATTGAGAGAGCTGGCAACACTATATTCCCTGAATGGATGGACAATGCAGCTGCACCTGGGCGCCTTGAGGAATAATAGTACCCGTATATTTAAAATTTACGGACCTGATGGGGGAGCTGATTCAATAAGCGATGAAAAGCAGGCTCAGGGCCTTGCTGCACTACTCAATTCATTGGATCGCGAAAACAAACTACCCCCATGTATATTATATAATCTGAACCCCTCCGCTAATGAAGTAATTGCCTCAATGGCCGGTAATTTCCAGTCATGTATGCCAGGTAAGATACAATACGGTCCGGCATGGTGGTTTCTTGATAACCTGGAAGACATTGAAAAACAACTTAATACAGTAGCCTGTTACGGACTGCTGGGCAGATTCGTGGGAATGACCACCGACTCCAGAAGTTTCCTTTCTTTTCCCAGGCATGAATACTTTAGAAGGATTCTCTGTAACATGACAGGCAGAAGAGTGGAAAAAGGATTATTTCCCGATGACAAGGATATAGTTACCGATATGGTCAGGAATATCTCATATTATAATGCTAAAAATTATTTCAACTTCTGACGGATCAAATACACTGTATGTCCCGGAACTGGATGAACATTACCATTCAAAATTTGGCGCCGTCAGGGAATCAAAGCATGTATTCATAGAGGCAGGGTATAAATCAGTCGCCTGTAATCCCGTCAAAATCTTTGAACTGGGTTTCGGCACAGGCCTTAATGCCCTGCTTACCCTTCTTGAATCAATTAATGATAAAAGGATGGTTGATTATGTAAGCGTTGAAAAAAACCCTTTACCCGAGAGTGTTTATAAAAAGCTTAATTACAGTACATTATTCCCCGGGAATGAAGGATCATATTTTGATTTATTGCATGAATGCAGATGGGGGATACCCTGCAGTATAAGTAATAATTTCAGCCTTTTGAAAATAGAGAAAGACTTAAGGGAGGCCGATATTGATATGATTTTTGATATTGTGTACTATGATGCTTTTGCACCTGACAAGCAACCTGAGATGTGGTCATACGATGTATTGTCCAAGGTGGCTTCATTAATAAAACCAGATGGTATTTTTGTGACATACTCGGCAAAGGGGCAGTTGAAGAGAGACCTGAGAAAACTTGGTTTCAGTGTGAAAAACCCGTATGGCCCACCGGGGAAAAGACATATTACCCGGGCTGTTAAAATAAGCTGACTAATTTTCACATTTCTTTAACTGTTAATCAAATAAGAAAATATTATCTTAGCGCAAATTTTAAACCAAAAAATAAAAGTACATGAGATTCAATGTTTTTGTTATGCTTGTGGCACTGGTAGTTATATCAGGTGCCTGTTCAAATAAAGGAGTTGAAAATTTAAAGCTTGAAAACCAGGATGATTCGCTTGCCTATGCCTTTGGTGTGGATATCTATTACAACCTTACGACAAGGAGCGAAATTGAGGTTGATCCCATGTACCTGGCAAAAGGTATGCTGGATGCAAAAGAGGGTAATTCTATTTTTATTGATGCTGCGGCTGGTGGTTATATAATGATGGTTATGCAGGAACGCCAGGAAAAACAACTCGAAGAAGAATACAAGGATTATCTTGCTGAAAACAGGGAATTCCTTGAAAAGAACAAGGAGAAGGAAGGCGTAATAACCACTGAGTCAGGACTGCAGTATAAAGTCCTGAAAATGGGTGAAGGCCCCAAACCTGGAATCAGAGATACTGTTCTGGTTCATTATACCGGTAAACTTATTAATGATACGATATTCGACAGTTCTGTCCAAAGAGGTGAGCCTGCACAGTTTAAACCAAGTACACTGATCAAAGGATGGGCCGAAGGATTACAACTTATGCCGGAAGGTTCAAAATTTATGTTTTATATTCCTTATGAACTTGGCTACGGAACAAAGGGAGCAGGGCAGGCTATTAAACCTTTTTCAACACTTGTTTTTGAAGTTGAACTCCTGGATGTAATCAACAAAGAGGAATAAAAATGTCATTTGAATTATCAGGGAAAGTAATAGATATAGGCCCCGTACAACAAAGAGGTGAAAGTTTTAAGAAAAGAGAATTTGTTATTGAGGTTTCTGAAGCTGGCAATTCAGGACGGGAATTTACGGATTATATTAAATTCCAGTGCATTCAGGACAGAACAGATATTATCGACGAAAGCTTCCTGAATGAAAACGTTAAAGTCTCGTTTAATATAAAAGGTAACAAGTGGGAGAAAGATGGTAAAGTGAGCTACTTCACAAATCTTGATGCATGGAGAATAGAAAAAGCCGGTTCTGATAATGCCCCGGTTGATGATTTTCCTCCCCCGCTGCTCGATGATATGCCACCTGAGAGCGAAGAAATGGATGATCTTCCATTCTAAGAGCTGTCACTCTGACCCCGAGGATTCGGGGGAAGAGTCCGCGCTCGCTTCGCCCTCAATAACCTCCGGCGAAGGAGGGCTTTGCTCCCTCAGGATGACTGATTATTCCACAGTTACTGATTTTGCCAGGTTGCGTGGCTGATCAACATTACAGCCTCTTAAAAGGGCAGCATAATAAGCAAACAGCTGAAGTGGGATTACTGATATCAAAGGTGATACTATATCAGGTACAGAAGGAACCTTTATAACGTCATCAACAAGTTGTTCAGCACTTTCATCATCCTCGTTAATAATCGCAATTACTCGCCCCTTACGGGCTTTAATCTCCTTGATATTAGAAAGCATTTTTGGTCTGCTCTCCCTGTCTGTTAATACAACCAGCGTCGGGAAATTAAAATCTATGAGGGCTATTGGCCCGTGTTTCATTTCGGCACCTGGATACCCTTCAGCATGTATATAACTGATCTCCTTAAGCTTAAGCGCTCCCTCCAGGGCAGTGGGGAAATTGAGCCCCCTGCCGAGGAACAGGAAATTATTACTGAAAGCATATTTTGAAGCAAGTTGTGATATTTTGTCTGCATTAGCCAATACTGCCTCCATGCTTGTCGAAACACCTGTCAAGGCACTGTTCATATCACCTGCAGTACTACCATTACCCCTTATACAGGAGAGTAAGGCTGTAAGCCTTGACAGCTGTACTATCTGGGCAGTATAGGCTTTGGTGGATGCAACCCCTATTTCATCACCTGCGTCCAGGTAAATCTGGAAATGGGTGTCCCTGTCAAGAGTCGAATTCCTGACATTCAATATTCCGAGAGTTATAGCTCCTGCGTCCAGTGCAAGCTTGTTTGCAGCAATAGTATCTGCAGTTTCGCCAGACTGAGATATAGATATAACAAGATCTTCAGGTTCTATAACAGGATCCCTGTACCTGAATTCGGATGCATACTCAACATTTACGGGTATCCTAACATGTTTTTCAATCAGGTACTTCCCAATAAGACCCGCATGCCATGATGTGCCACAACCAAGTATGGTAATGCGCCTTATACCAGGCACTAATTCTGACAGCGAACTCCCGGATACAGACTGCCCGTTTATTACCAGAATGGAGTTGGCCAGATCAGATATAATCTGTGGCTGCTCATATATTTCCTTCTCCATAAAATGATTATACCCTGTACGGTCAGGGTTCTTCTTCCTGGCTGTGAAATTACATATTTTGAGCTCTTTCTCTTTACCATTACCATCATACGTCCTCACTCCTTCCTCCTTGTCAACAATGATAATATCATTATTATCGGGGAAAACGAATTTACCAGTATAATCAGACACTGCATAAATATCAGAAGCAACAAAATATCCTGTATCGTCAATGCCCATTATCAGTGGACTGTCTTTACGGCATATGGTTATCCTGCCCGGCCTGTCTTTTTCTATTATTGCCAGTGCATAACTTCCTTCAATTTTTTCAAATGACCTTATCATTGCTCTCAGTAAATCCCCTTCACAAAGATCATACTCATAGTCTATCAGATTGAGCAATACTTCTGTATCGGTTTCACTGACAAATGAATACCCTTTTTCTACCAGGTAAGATTCAATTGCCGGGGCATTTTCAATTATACCATTATGTACCATTACGAGTTTACCCGATCCGGAGGTATGAGGGTGTGCATTTATTTCTGATGGCTCGCCATGCGTTGCCCAGCGTGTATGTGCAATGCCTGTTGTAGATTCCAGATTTCGTGGTAGTAGCTCAACCAGCTTACTCACTTTACCGGGGCTCTTAATAACTCTCAGTATGCCATTATGAATGGCTATTCCTGCGCTGTCGTATCCACGATACTCAAGCTTGAGCAAACCGTCAATCAGGATGTCCCTGACCTGCCTGCTACCTGTATACCCTATTATTCCACACATATTTCTTAATTTTTTATTGACATTAAACCTGATATTATTTCTTCCCCCAGTTTCTGTTTTGTATCCATATGCTCTCTTATTGAGATCACCATCTGGTTTGTTTCAAATTCACCACGGACCGATTCAAAATCAAGCTCCTTATCCGCCTCTTCTCCATCGATCCCAAACCCGGTCCTTTTCAGAAGTGAGAATTCCTTACTGGCATCCTCATACAGGTATTTATCTATTGTCAGCACTGCATCAAGCCACCTCTTAATAATCTCTGTAATTTCCTCACTGCTGAGATTCATAACATCCTTACCCATGAATGATCTGAATGCTTCACAAACCCATGACCACTCGTAGTTATAGTAGTTATTGTGAATTGAAATAAAATATGCATTAATCTCTTCTATAGTACTAATCCTTTTCTTTTCAATTGACTGCAGCAGACCTTCAAGGGCCTCAGCAGGACATATCAGCCCTGAGAGGTCAATCCACCTGCCTGATCCCACCGGGGTATCTTTTTCAAGTACCTTGCGAAGGCTATTCATGTCAGTGAATTTTTGCTGCTGCAGGCGGGTAATAAGTGAATTGCCAAGAAATTTATATATCGCAAGCTCATACAGATGGATGCCCCTGTCAACAGCATTTTTCCTTATCTTCATTCTTTGCCATGTATAAATTTCCGCATCCTCACCCGAATCTTTTTTTATGTTAAGCAGTATCTCCCTGCCAGCTATCATCTTCTGAACAGTATATGGGCTCAGCAGGTTGAAATTGATCTGGTCCAGTTTATTATGTCCCCTCCTCCTGTCACGCTTCGGCCATTTTTTTGAATCACGGATAGTGCCAATGCTTTTCAGGTTTATGGCAGGTACGAGTATACTTTCATCATTGCTCTCTATGAGATATGAAAATGGAAAAAGAGAAGTGTCTGAATGCTTGTAATGACGACCCATTACTAATGAGAATGCTCCAACATGGCTGGGCCATAAAAGATATGAGTCACTTGTTGTTTTTACACCACGCTCAATTACCCCCTGGTGAATAGGTCCCAGCTTGTAAAGATGATTACTCTGGTTTGAACCGCTCCCTGCATTCAGAAAAGAAAAGAGACCTGCAATAAGGAGGGTTGATTTATGGTGCGTGACAGTGTAAGGACCTGCAAAAATAGAGCATGCTTCACCATGAAAGCCCTGACAATTCGCAAAGAACAGTGAATCAACAGCTGAATAATGCTTATCAAGTATGCAACCCTGACCGATGAAGCACCTTGAAATAAGAGTGGCATCATTTATTTCAGAACCCGAGCAGACTATAAAATCATCCATAATGACACCTTCACCTATATGCACGGGATCCTCATATGAACTGTTTATACTACCATTATTAAGCTTCTGTATTCCCTCAATGTGTGCAGCAGGGCCAATTTTCACATTCTTTATACTTCCACAATTGATGAGTGTTGATCCTCTCTGTACAACACCACGGCTGTCTGAAATATATTCAACATAATCAGTTATCAGACCCTCTATTACCTTTACAAGCTTCTTCCTGTGACGGTACATACTAAGGATATATGCCAGATGCGTGGTAAGATGATCAAAAATAGTAACCTCACGGCCGCCATCCTCACTGATCGCATTAATCCTTATTCCGTTACCAAAGGAAGTTCTGTTACTTACCGCAAGGGTATTTATATTATGTATTACAACATCCGATTCAATATGATAATTGGAAATATAACTGCTAACATTATGGATTAAAGCATTATCATCAACAATACAATTATTCAGCCAGGCATTATATATTCCCGTTCTGAATACTACACCTCCGAACAGCTCTACCTCGCTGTCAAAAAAACCAAGCTTAATATGGCCTGAGAAATGTGAATTTCTAATATTATCAGCTGTGAAACGCCTGTCTACTTCAATAAAATCCCAGTTATCACAGGTGCATCCCTGCATTATTAACTGCCCTATCTCCTCGCTTGATAATTTCCTGTATTTAACTTCGGTTGAAGTAGGTTGTTGCATTTGATTTTATTTTTTGCTTTTTGTTACCCAGCTAAAATAATTGATTATACTGGATAAAATCAAAAATACAACCTAATAAAAACATAACAATATAAATTAGATACCTAACAATATTATTTTTAATATCTCTTATTCAATATTTTAGATACATGTATTTACCTAACTTATTATTTTTCATTATAAACAAAACCTAACTTTAAATCCGTGTTATATAATCCACAAGGTTATCTTTTCGTGTCAGTTTTAGTTTTTTTCTTAATCTAACCCGGCTAATCTCCGCGCTCTGGGGGGTAATGTTCATTAGTCCTGCAATTTCCTTTGTTGTCATATGCAGCCGAAGATAGCTGCAGAGTTTAAGGTCTTTACTTGTGAGCTCAGGAAACCTGGCCTGAAGTCTGCTGAAAAACCCCGGATGTATTTTTTTAAAATGTAACATGAAATTTTCCCAGTTATCAGTTGATAACAATGTGCTGTTAATATGATTGATCATTTTTATAAACACCCGCCTTTCTTCAGGTTTACAGGTTTTTATATGTTCATTCAGATTTGTTTTTATATACTGTAATGTCTCATTCTTATTTGACAGAACCATAAGCTGGCTGACTAGTTCCCTGTCTTTATCTTCAATCTCCCTCATGTAACGGTCCCTTATCCTGGCATCATATTCCTTATCTGCCGAAAGATTCTTTATTTCGCCAAGAGCCTGCATCAAGCGTGTAACATCATTTACCGATGCCCTCTGCCCCAGGTATTTCCCCCTGCTGTCATATACAGCCCTGCATTTAATCTCACACCATCTTATCTGCTTGGTGCGTGTCAGTATCCTGAAATTAAGTAATTGGCGTATGTCCACAAAATTCAATGAATCAGAAATAAAGTTCCTGAAGTCGTCAAGATCAGGCGGATAAATAATATCATCGAGGATATCCGGGTTATTGATAATTTCTCCTGCAGCATAACCGGTAAGGTTTTCGCATGAAGGCGAAATATATTCAAAGCTCCTGTCAGGTCGAAACCACATCTCCCAGTCGTGCGCAAAGTCAGCAATAAGCTTATATCTTTCAAGTGAACGCAGTATTTCATCTATTTCTATCTTCTGGTCTGTAATTTTTTTCTTTAATGAGTCATTTTCAAGTTCAAGTTCCCTGATACGCTCATTCAACCTAACATGTGCATCATTTTTATTCATTTTAAATAGTAAAATATGTTATTATAATATTATTTACCATGATTTTACAAATATATATCATATATGCTTACAAACATAACATTATTTTTTTATTCAGTGTGCATAATTACCGGTGTGATTCTATATTAAAAATCATAATTTTGCTTACTAAACTTTGACCCTGAATAACTGTTATATTATAAAAAGGCTATGAATAATCCCCTTCTTGCAGAATGGACAACACCTTTTAATTTACCTCCTTTTGAACTTATTAAACCAGCCCATTTCAGGCCGGCCATCGAAGGATCAATAGACATGGCCAAAGAGGAGATCAATAAAATAAACGGGAGCAATGAGCCTCCTTCTTTTGAAAACACTGTTGAAGCTCTTGATAATGCAGGAATAAGGCTTGATGAGATATCTTCAATACTGTTTAACCTTAACAGCGCAGAGACAAACAGGGATATTCAGGCAACTGCCAGGGAAGTATCGCCCCTTCTGTCACGGTTCCAGAACGATATTACATTGAACCGCATACTATTTGCCAGGTTGGAAGAAGTATACAACAAACAGTCTTCCTTCAAGCTCGATAACGAGCAGAAAATGCTCCTGAAGAAGACATACAGGAATTTTATAAAAGGTGGTGCCGGACTTGAGGATTCAAGGCGCGAAAGGTTCAGGCAAATAAACGAAGAACTGGCTTCCCTCTCACTAAGGTTCGAGGAAAACGTACTGGAAGAAACCAATGCTTTTTTTCTTCATATTACCAATGAAAATGACCTTGAAGGATTACCTGACGGTATTATTGAAACAGCATCCGAAGAGGCAAAAAACAGTGGAAGAGATGGATGGATTTTCACCCTCCATTTCCCCAGTTATATCCCTTTTGTGCAGTATTCAGCAAAAAGACAGCTGAGGGAAGAGATGTACAGGGCATACTCTTCAAGAGCCTTTGGTAAAGAGCAGAATGATAACCGTGAAATAGTAAAAAAGATAGTTAGCCTGAGGAGAGAGAAAGCAGTACTGCTTGGCTTCAGTAATTTTGCTGAATTTGTTCTCGAAGACAGGATGCTTAACAGCCCGGGCAAAGTGATGGATTTCCTTGAAGAAATGCACAGTGAATCACGTGAATATGCGCTCAGGGATCTTAAAGAGGTAAGTTCCTATGCAGCAGATAATAATCACAGCGGAGAGGTTGAGAGATGGGACTGGGCCTATTACTCCGAGAAACTGAAGAAAAGCAAATTCAATATTGATGATGAGACATTAAGACCCTATTTCAACCTTGCGGAGGTGGAGAAAGCCATATTAAAACTGTCTGCTGATCTTTACAGACTGCAATTTGAACAAAGAGATGACCTGCCCCGTTACCATAAGGATGTAAAAGCATTTAATGTAACTGGCAGAGATGGTGAACATGTTTCAGTGCTCTACCTTGATTATTATCCCAGGAATGGGAAAAGTGGCGGAGCATGGATGACAGCCTATCGTGACCAGTACCAGAGCAACAGCCATGATAACCGTCCTGTTATTTCACTCGTCACTAATTTCAGTAAACCATCATCAAGCAGGCCTGCCCTGATAACCCATTCTGAACTGACTACCTTCCTGCATGAATTCGGTCACGCACTCCATGGAATGATGTCAAAATGCCACTATAGGAGCCTGTCGGGAACAAATGTATCAAGGGATTTCGTCGAACTGCCATCGCAGCTGATGGAAAACTGGGCCTACGAAAAAGAGTGGCTGGATTCCTGGGCCAGGCATTACAAAACAGGAAAAAAAATACCAGGAGAGTTAATATATAAGATAAAAGAATCAATGGTTTTTAATGAAGGATACGCCTGTAACAGACAACTGGGCTTTGGTTTCCTGGATATGGCCTGGCATACCATTGAAAAAGATGTAATACCTGATGTCGACAATTTTGAGAAGAAAGGAATGAAAAAAACTGAACTGCTCAGCCCTGTTGTTGGAACAAATATGAGCTGCTCATTCGGCCACCTGTTTTCAGGGGGTTACGCTGCTGGATATTACGGATATAAGTGGGCGGAAGTACTGGATGCCGATGCATTCAGCCTTTTTAAAAAAAATGGCATCTTTGACAGGAAAACCGCAGACTCATTCCGTGAAAATATCCTGGAAAAAGGCGGTACTGCTGAACCAATGGAACTATACAGGAAGTTTCGTGGCAAAGAACCTTCACTGGAAGCCCTGCTGAAACGCAGCGGGTTTATAAGAATAGATGAATTATGAGATGCGAGATGCGAACCGAGCAGCACTCGCTTGCCTGCGGCAAGCTCACGCTGATCGGTTCCAGTATTGCTCGCCCCCGCCAGCCACAATCACTGGCCGTCCCGAAAAGCGCTTGCTTTTCGAGGATCCTCGAATCAAAGATTCGGGACTCGCGAGCTCGCCCCGAATTCTCGGGGCTCGGTTCCAGTATTCAATTATCCCATATTATATTATCTTTGTTATGCACCCCGGAAAGATCAACTTTTTTGTCAAAATACTTATTACCAAAATATTAAATTGTAATAATGATTTATTTCTTCAAGGTTCCCGGTAAAATAATTGCAGTAGACAGCCAGAATGATTTAACAGAACAGGATTCTGAAAAGCTTTTATGGCTTTTTGGAACAAAAGTTAAACCTGAAAGTGACCGGATTGAAGGATATTTTATTGGTCCGCGGAAGGAAATGGTAACTCCCTGGAGTACAAACGCAGTAGAAATAACACAGAACATGGGTATTAAGGGGATCATCAGGATTGAAGAATTCTTTATCACTGAAAGCCCTGACAGCACATATGATCCCATGCTGCAAAATATGTACAGGGCTCTTGGTCAGGATATTTTTCATATCGACCGTATCCCGGAACCGGTATTTGAGATTGACGATATCGCTGTATATAATAAATCTGAAGGGCTTGCCCTGAGTGATGAGGAAATTAAGTACCTGGAAGAATTAAGCAGGTCGCTTGACCGGAAACTAACCGACAGTGAAGTGTTTGGTTTTTCACAGGTAAACTCCGAGCATTGCCGCCATAAAATATTCAACGGTAAGTTTATCATTGATGGCCGGGAGAAGGAGTCAACACTTTTTAACCTCATCAAGAAAACAACTCTTACCAACACGAATAAGATAGTATCGGCTTACAAGGATAACTGTTCTTTTGCCCGTGGTCCGGTAACCGAACTATTTGCCCCGGAGACACAGGATAAAGCTGATTTTTTCATGGTAAGGGAAGTTGAAACAGTATTGTCCCTCAAAGCCGAAACCCATAACTTCCCAACCACGGTGGAGCCTTTTAACGGTGCATCAACAGGCACGGGCGGAGAAATCCGCGACAGGATCGCAGGTGGCAAAGGCGCTTTCCCCATTGCAGGAACAGCCGTTTATATGACCTCATACCCGCGTACTTCTGATGGGCGAGACTGGGAAACAGCAAACAAACCCAGGGAATGGCTCTACCAGAGCCCTGAAGATATACTCATAAAGGCATCAAACGGGGCAAGCGATTTTGGTAATAAGTTCGGACAGCCATTGATATGCGGATCATTACTGACATTTGAGCATACTGAAAATTCCAGGAAACTGGGGTATGATAAGGTAATAATGCTGGCCGGCGGTATAGGCTTTGGTACATTGAAGGATAGTGAAAAAGATATTCCCGGGAAAGGAGATCTTATTATATTGCTCGGTGGCGACAATTACCGCATAGGTATGGGCGGAGGAGCGGTATCCAGCGTTGATACAGGCCGGTACGACAGCGCTATTGAACTTAATGCGGTACAGAGAGCTAACCCGGAAATGCAGAAAAGGGTTTATAATGCCCTGCGCGCCATGGGTGAATCTGAAGAGAATCTTATTATTTCACTGCACGACCATGGAGCAGGAGGACATCTGAATTGCCTTTCAGAACTGGTTGAAGCAACAGGAGGTAAAATAGATATAAGTAAATTGCCCGCAGGAGACCCTACCCTCTCTGCAAGGGAGATCATAGGTAATGAGTCCCAGGAAAGAATGGGACTGGTCATAAAGAAAAAGGATGTGGATAAGTTGATCAGTATCGCCGAAAGAGAAAGAGCTCCCATTTATATAATAGGTGAAGTGACAGGCGATCACCAGTTCACCTTCGAAAATTCAGAAACCGGTGACAAACCAATTGACCTGCAACTTACTTCTTTCTTTGGAGATCCCCCGCAGACAGTAATGAGGGATCAAAGCATTAAACCTTCGTACAATGAAGTGGAATATAATATAGATGACCTGTATTATTATATAAACCAGGTGATGCAGATTGAAGAAGTTGCCTGTAAAGACTGGCTGACCAATAAGGTTGACCGCTCGGTTACCGGGCGAATAGCCAAACAGCAATGTGTGGGCGAACTGCAACTTCCTCTAAACAACCTGGGTGCGATAGCACTGGACTACAGGGGCATTAAAGGATTTGCTACATCTGTTGGCCATGCGCCCCTGGCTGGCCTGATAAATCCTGCACACGGATCAGTACTGTCAATCGCAGAAGCTCTTACCAATATAATATGGGCTCCTTTGGAGAATGGTATTTCAGGAATATCCCTCTCAGCTAACTGGATGTGGCCATGTAAAAACCCGGGTGAAGATGCAAGACTATATGAGGCCGTGGAGGCTGCCAGTAATTTTGCAATAAGCCTTGGCATAAATATACCAACAGGAAAAGATAGCCTGTCAATGACCCAGAAATATACGGATGATATTGTATACTCCCCGGGTACCGTAATAATATCAGCCGCTGCTGAGGTAACAGATGTCAGGAAAAGTATTGAGCCCGTTATGGTAGCAGACTCTGAGACAAGCCTGTTGTATATTGACATGAGCCGCGATTCATGCAGGCTGGGTGGCAGCAGCTTTGCACAGGTACGTAACAGGATAGGCACAGAAACACCAACAATAAATGATCCTGCCTACTTTGTGACTGTATTCAATACCGTACAGGATCTTATTAATGATGAAAAAATAATTGCCGGCCACGATATCTCCGCGGGTGGTATGATTACAACCCTCCTGGAAATGTGTTTTGCAAGTACTGAAGGGGGAATAAGTATAAACCTTGATGCTGTAAACGAAGATGATATGATAAAGCTGCTCTTCAGCGAAAACCCTGGTATAATAATCCAGGTTGAAAATGAAGATGAAGTAGCAGAAATATTGCTGGATAATGGGATCTCTTATTATTCAATCGGGAAGCCGGTTGCCAGAAGGGCAGTGTTCATTTCCAGGGCAGGGAATGAGTATACTTTTGATATTGATGAACTGAGGACTAAGTGGTTCAGAACTTCATATCTCTTTGACAGGAAACAGTGTGGCAGGGAATTGGCCCTTGAAAGATATGAAAACTACAATAACCACGGGCTTGTATATGATATGAATGATTTTACAGGAAGGCTCAAAGACCTGGGCATAGCTCACGGCAAACGTAAATCCGGGGGAGTTAAAGCTGCCATAATACGCGAGAAAGGAGTTAATGGTGACAGGGAAATGGCATATGCCATGTACCTGGCAGGTTTTGATGTGAAGGATGTTCATATGACCGACCTTATTAATGGCAGGGAAAACCTTGAAGATGTGAATTTCATAGTGTTTGTCGGTGGTTTTTCAAATTCAGATGTGCTGGGTTCAGCAAAGGGCTGGGCAGGGGCATTCAGGTATAATGAAAAAGCCAGGATCTCACTTGAGAACTTCTATAAGCGTGACGATACCGTGAGCCTGGGTGTATGCAACGGCTGCCAGCTGATGGCAGAGCTGAACCTTATTTATCCTGAACATGAACTGAAACCTTCATTGCTGCATAATGCTTCCGGTAAGTTTGAGTCAGCTTTCCTTATCGTTAATATCCGTGAGAGTAATTCAATTATGCTTAATGGCATGAAAGGAATGAAACTGGGCATATGGGTTGCACATGGAGAAGGTCGGTTTGACCTGCCCTATGACGAATCAGCTTACAGTATCCCTATTAAATTCCACCATAGCACCTACCCGGCCAATCCAAACGGTTCAGAATATAATGCTGCGGCTGTATGCTCACATGATGGCAGGCACCTGGCCATGATGCCCCATCTTGAAAGATCATTTATGCCCTGGCAGTGTGCCTGGTACCCGGAAGAAAGAAAAAAAGACGAGGTGACACCATGGATACAGGCATTCATAAACGCAAGAAAATGGATTGAGTCGTACACCTATACCCCGCTGTAAGCTGAGAAACCTCCGTCAACTGGGATAACTGCCCCGGTAACGAAGCTTGAGGCATCAGAGATTAGCCATAAAACGGTACCCGTGATCTCCTCCGGCTCACCAAAGCGGCCAAAGGGAGTCTGCCTGATAATATTCTCTCCCCTGTCTGTCAGTGAACCATCATTTTCAATAAGTAGTTCACGGTTTTGATTTGTCACAAGAAATCCGGGTGCAATGGCATTTACCCTGATCCCATCACCGAATTTTGTTGCCATTTCAACAGCCATCCACCTGGTAAAATTATCAACTGCAGCCTTGGCTGCTGAGTAGCCAGCAACCCTGCTTATAGCCCTTAACGATGCCATTGATGAATAGTTTAGGATAACGCCCCTGCCCTGTTTCGACATTTGCTCACCAAATATCAGTGAAGGGATTACCGTACCATCAAGGTTAAGTTCATATACCTTCCTGAAGTCATCGGTGTTCATATCAAAGATACTCTCGTCCTCTCCCACTGTCGCTCCCGGGATGTTGCCTCCTGCTGCATTAATCAGGATGTCTATTGTACCCCATTCAGAGATTACTGATCTTCTGATTTCTATGAGAGCCTTCCTGTCGAGGACACTGGCATAATAAAAAACAGCAGTATTTTTATTCCCGGTTATGGTTTTTTCTATTTCCCGTCCTTTTTGCTTATTGATGCCAATTATAACAATCCTGGCACCCATGGATGCCAGTTCAGATGCAAGGGTGCTTCCAAGAACACCTTCACCACCCGTTATTATAATTACCTTGTTATCAATATTGAATTTGCCGGGCAAGCGGGTCATTCGGTTATTGGTTTTAGTATCAGGCTTCTAAGTTCTGTATGCCTTGAACTATTGCTGAGGGAAGTAGTCTCAAAGGGTCTTACCTTAGAACCTACAAGCTGAATATTATAGTCACCTGGATTTTCTATATATACAGAGCCCAGCTTTGAGTCAGCCCTGAAATACATGTTGCCCAGGCCTGGTGTACCCAATACTATCTCATTCCCTATAATAGATTCTGCCTTTATTCTTTTATCCTGGAAATTGATAAAAACAGGTTCTTCATATTTCAGATCCATAGTGTCTTTGGTATAACTACAGAGCCATAGTTCGTATCTGCCCTTGGATTTTATTCTGAACGACCATTCCGCAGTATTCATATCAGGATGCAGGCTGTCCTCTAAAAGATATGCCCTTTCAAGGTCAAGAATAATGGTCCCGTCTTCCTGTTGTGTGATATATGATATAGGTTGTTCACTGAAAGTATCATTAGTATGATTTCCACAGCTACTCGCTAAAACAAGAATCAACACAATTACAAAAAAATCTTTCATCCTTCTCATAGTACATAATAATAAATAATTCACCATTTACTTCATTAATAGAGGAATAATTTACCGTTTAATCATAAGAATAGTCTAGAATATTACAATCAATACAGATTATTCAGAATATTCTATATACCACAAAGTTAATTTATTATGGATACTAGAAGAATCTTTTTGACTAACCTGGTAAAAAATTACACAAACGATTTATTCATCCCCTAAAAACCTTCATTCATAAAAACAAGAACATTCCTCACTTTATGCAAATGATAGATTCGCAAAAATCATACCACGCGCAAATATAAACTGAAGAATTTTGATTCCATTCAATAAGGTAAAATTTATTTTGCCTCCACGTATATAACTTCTTTATGATGCTTTTTATTGTGCAGTTTTTCTGTCCTGCCAGGCTCGGATATTGCTTTTACCACTAATTCAGCTACATCCAGTATTTCCGGTGTGTCTGATTTTTCCGCTTTCCTGTATGTTTTCTTGCACAGAGGGCAGGAAGTAATAAGATAATCAGGGGCTGATTGTATAAGATCATTTAGTGCATCAGAGGCTACCGCTGTTTTTTTTCGGCTGTCGAGCTTAATATTGCCCAGGCTTCCACCGCAACAGTGCGCATTTTCCCTTTCAAAAGATGTTTTTTGATACCTGGCTATATGGTATAATACTTTCCTGGGTTCATCATAAATACCCAGCCCTCTACCCAGTTCACACGGATCATGATATACCACAGTCTGATTCAGGAATTTTAGATCCAGTCTTTCTTCCTCTATCATCCGGCTGATAAACTGTGTATGATGAAGAACTTCGACATCCAGGTGATAACTTTCAGTAAATACTCTCAGGCAAATAGGGCAGGACGTTACCAGTGTTTTTGCTCCCGAGCTCCAGATAGCAGATGAATTATGTTGAATAAGCTCCCTGGCCTCCCTGTCTTTCCCGGCCAGCATAAGCGGCCTGCCACAACATACCGATCCATCTTTATCCATAAACCGGTAATTCACACCCGAGGCTTTAAATATTTTTTCCATTGACGAAGCTATGCCCGGGCTGAGATGTGTCATACAACCTGCAAAATATATTACCTCCGTGGCCGGATCAATTATTTCAGGTTTCAGGTATTTATAAACTTTTGTGTAATTATTTGATCCGTAACGGATGTTCTGGTTTCTTTCGCGCATATATCCTGACCAGATGGTCTTCATGTCTTCAGGTGCTTCGCCGGCCCTTCGCTGAATCATCCTTAGGGCACCAAGCTCTATACCTACAGGACATGCTGTTTCACACCTGCCACACATCAGGCAATTTAATGATATATCATAAACATCATCATTCCTTTTTAATCCTTTGACAAAATATGCTGATTGTATGTTATTTATTCCTGCTGAGCTACTGAGCTGGCATTTATCAAGGCATATTCCGCAGGATGAACAGCTATATACCTGTGCTTCGGCAAATGATCCATACTGATCACCTGTCCTGACACCTGAATTCCTCAGGAATATAAGGAACAGTTCTGAAGGTATATGCATATATCTTGTACGGGGCAATAAGATAAAAAAGACTGCAAGTGAAAGCGAATATAACCACCAGAAAGGATATGCCAGATCAGATGAAGGCAAAAATCCTGCGAAGAAAGAACCAAGCGAGCCCGTAAGAAAACTGCCTGATCCCGCAGCTCCACAGGTAAAGCTTTCGGCCAGCAACCTGCTGGGGAAAATGAGCCAGAGCGAAGTAAGGGCAATCTTATCGAGTGTCTTTAACCTCGTTGTTTTTTTCATTCCAACAATACGTGACCAGAACCTTTTTATTATGGCTATCATCAATCCTGAAAGGATAAATGCAAGGATAAGGTCCATTATAAATGAATAAGCCATGGCAAACCCTTCCGCTCTATGTTCCGGATTGAAGAACCTGAAGAATATAGCCTTATAGGGTGGATTAAGATGACTTTCACCAAAAATATCAGCTTCAATTGTTCCAAGTACTATCAGCAAAAACCAGCCAAAAGCCAGGCTCATGTGCATGTAGCCCAGTACGGGATTAACCTTGATTATCTTCCTGTGGATAAGGCTTTCCATAAATATTTCCCTTATACTCAAGACGAAAGGCCTGCCAAAGAATCCCCTCTGCAACCTGAGTTTGTCTGGCCGCGACAGGTCCCTGAACCATACAATACATGTGCCTACACAGTATAATATGATGAAGTAAAGGCCTATATTAAACGGTATGACAAAAGGATCAAACTGCATAATTGTCTAATTTTCTGAAAGCCTGTTGTGTAAGAAAAATAACATTCCTGGTATTCACTCCGCGGGGGCAGACAAGGGTACATTTACCGCATAACATACATTTGTTCATTAATCTTCTTACCTCATCGTTTTCACCCCTTTTAACAAGTATATTAAGTTTCCTCAAACTCATATCAGTAAAACGTGCGGCTGAGCAGGTAGCAGCACAGCCCCCGCATCCTATACAAAGGGCAAATGAAGGCTCATGCTTCAGAATATAATCCGAAACAGCCTTATTATTACGGTCATAATCAATAACCCTTGGCTTAATCGATGAAAAACCAAAATTCTTCATACTTCTACCTCCCTCTCTGATGACTTGAGATATGAGCTGATCTCTACCACTGCGGCCCTGGCATGGGAAATAGTATCGGTAATATTCATGGCGGCAGTACAGGTGCCTGCATAAAAAACACCCTTCATATTGCTTCTGTTATTGCCATAATGATTATCTGCCACACTGAAAAATCCGTTCATACCTATCTTCAGGTTAAGGTCTTCTGCTATTCTTCTTCCAGAAAGCGAATTTTCCATACCTATCATCAGGACCAGCAAATCGACCTGCATCTTCAGAGGCTTGCCGGCCAGTGTATCTTCAACCTTGACAAGTAATCGGCCTTCTATATTTTCACTCGCTTCCGACACCTTCCCCCTTATAAAATTAACTCCCCATTTTTCCTGAGCCTCCCTGTACAACTCTTCATAATACGGACCGAACATCCGCATATCCATGTAGAAACAAAACACCTCGGTTGCCGGTAACATCTCCCTTATTTCAATTGCCTGCTTAACAGCTGTTACACAGCACACTTTTGAACAATGAAAATTGCCAACTTTTTCATCTCTCGATCCTACACAATGAACAATGCCAACCCGCTTTGGAGGAGTACCTTTTGAAGTCAGAACAGAGCCTGAACTGAATTTCTCTTCCAGCTCAACTGAAGTAATAACATCATTATAAATTCCGTAACCATATTCTTCCTTACGCTCTGGATTGAAAAGGTCAAAACCTGTAGCCAGTAAAATAGCATCAGCAGGAGGCATTACTCCGCGTGTAGTGGTAACCAGGTATTTGCTATTCTTTTTTACAATACTGTCAATATCAGTATTTAAGTTAATACTGATCAGAGGATTATCAATTTCGCCCATAAGGAACTCTCTTACTTCCTCTCCTTTTCTCCTGTCAGGGAATAGCTGGTACCAGTTATTTACCTTACCTCCCGGCTTACCGTCTTTCTCTATCAGGCTTACCCTGTAACCTTCCCTTGCAAGCTGACCTGCTGCAGTGCAACCTGCAGTGCCTGCACCAATAATTATTATGTGTTTGTCTTTCTGCTCAGGCATTGATCAGGTTTTTTGGTGCTGCCATTTTGCTGCCATCCTTTGCTATATATTTTTTGTCCTTATCATATGGTATACCCATCTTGTCTAACAGGGGTTCTGACTGCACCATATGGTATTGTACACCAAGGTCCCAGGGACTAAATCCCATTACCAGGCCAGCGAGCTCTTCATATGTCAAAACAGGAATCCCCTGACCATTCACACCGTATGTTTTTCCCTCCTGCTCTTTTATTGTATATTGCCATTTATCCATGAACATAGTGCAGCCGGGGCAGTTAGCGAGTACAAATTCCGGTTTGTAGGGTTCCATGGATTCAAATTTCTTTTTTGAATTTGACATTGAGTATCCCCTGTTGGCCTGGACAAGATACTGGCGAAAACCGAACCCGCAACAATGCCTGCGCTCAGGATAATCAATAACTTCCCCCCCCCATGATTCTATCATTCCAACTAATGTATGAGGAAATTCAGCACCTCCAACTCCGTACTTGGGAAACATCTTTGAATAATGGCAGCCAATATGCTCAACTGCTTTCAGCGGTTCACCGGTTTTATGGTCAACAAGAGGATATCTGGCCCTGGCTGCTATCTCGTCCTTGAATTTATAAACAGCATCACTGGTATGTAAGATTGTACGTGGAACTTCAAATTCCCTCTTTGTGGCCTTATACAGATTTTCCCTTGTTTTTTCCAGTGTTTCAGGAAAATGTTTCCACGTTTCAATTATCTCTTCGTATATGCCAAAGGATGTTACACATGATATCAGTATATCCCTGTACCCGTATTCTGTTGCCAGTGCAAAATGCCTGGCAACAACCGCCTGTATGGTATCAAAGGGTACCACATCACCATGATATCCAATCCCTGTACAGGTTGTATGTCTCGGGTCTTCAAATATGTCTTTACCCAGTTCTTCCCTCAGCATTTTTATCAAGAACTGTTCTGATCCGGGGAAAAAACTCTGCCTGATACAGGACCTGACAAAGAAAAAATGATTATCAGGAATCTCTTTCTGAAATTCTTTCCATATTCTCTTCTTCCCTTCCAGTTTCATATTCTTCTTCTAATATACTGTCACAAAAATGACAACCGCTGTCATAGGTATATACATAGTTAAAATATTCGCAATCTGTCCCCTCCGGCTTATATTCCATACCCATCTCTGCAGCTTTCTGTTCAGAATATTTTTCTATGGTATCGAACAGGTCCTGCCCACCCGTTACCTTAAAGATATCTTTAAGTTCCTGCATTACTTCAGGACTGAAACCTCTCAGTGGACCTTCCTTGCCGTTAAGCTCACCACCAAAACGGGCAATTACATGCTCCAGGTTATCATAAATATGCTCCCATACCGGACCCTGCTCGGGATGCTTTTCAGGATCAACACCATAGGCAGGGACACAATAACCATGGTTTAATATATTATCACCTGCTGTCCTTTTAACAGCAAATTGTTGCCTTCCTTTTTCAGATTCAGTAAATACCCCTAATTTCTGTGATAGCTGCCTGAGTACCATTATTATTGAACCTGGTGTATTACCCCGTGGGCACCTTGTTTTGCACGACATGCACTGACCGCAATACCATATGGTCTCGCTCTTCAGTAGTTCAAGTATGATACTGTTATCACGCGTCTGAACCATGTTCACTATCTTCCTGGGATCATAATTGTAAAACTCAGCGGCAGGACAAATTGCAGTGCATACGCCACAATTTATGCAAGAATTTAATCCTTCTTCGAATCGGACATCCTGCTTCAAAATGTTAAACAGACTTTCCCTTTCCATAAGATTTATGTAAGTCGATAATGTTACCCCATTCAAAATTAGACGAGTAATATGGTAGCAAAAACAATATATAGACTTATTTTATATATAGTATAAATACTTATTAATAAAGGCTGAGGCTAAGGCTGAGGCTGAGGCTGAGGCTGAGATTGGGCTATTTTTATATTCAGGGAACCTCATATCATCTCATCTCTCGCCTCTCGTAATTCATCTTTGGTTTTATTTTCCTAATTTTGATATAAACAACAAAAACCTCGTACCATGAAACTCTTCAGAATCAAAACCTTGTTATCCATCTTTGGCAGAGCCTTACTGCGTCCTCCGAAGATACGAGGATTTGTAATCCTCGTTATCGTAGGAGGAGCCTCAGCCTTAACCTTCTTCTTAAATTCCTGCTCAGAAAATAAAGTCATTACATTTGACTGTTTATTGTCCGAAATGACCGACAGGCAGAACATAACACACTATCCTGATCCTTCTTACAAACTGAAGCAATTCAGCAGCTACGACCGCAAATCGATAGAGCCTGGTGAGGAAGGATGGTTTGCCAATGCCGACTATACCCAGTTTATCCGTGAAGAAGAAAATAACGGAAGAAGGGAATTCGTACTTTTCGACCATGAAGGACCAGGTGCCATAGTGAGATGGTGGATGACTTTTGCCGGTGCAGGAAGTCATGATGGCACTGCCAGAATTTACCTTGACAGTAATGAAGAGCCTTTTATTGAAGATAATATCCTTAAAGTACTCAGCGGACAACTTATGGCTGGAGAACCGCTTAGTTCATCTGTTTCCCCGGAGTCAGATTATTACAGGAGAGGACATAATCTTTATTTGCCAATCCCTTATTCTGAACACTGCAAAATAACTTATGAATGCGATTCAATACTTATAAGTGAAAACAGACGTAAACCAAGTGTTTATTATAATATCTGTTACAGGGATTATGATGACAATGTTAAAGTCGAGACCTTAAACATGGAAATACTCAGGGATTCCGAAAGCATGATAAATGAAGTAAACCAGGAACTTGTCAGAACAAGTGATATTGTTTGTGAACCGGTTCTCCTTGCAGGTGAAATTCCGCCCGACAGTTCAATAAACTATTCCACAGGTAAAGGTAAACAGGCAATATGCCAGATTAAAATGAATATTGAATCTGAAGATATTAACCAGGCACTTCGATCTACGGTTATTGGGATTGTCTTTGACGGGGTAAGGACAGTCTGGGTTCCTGCAGGTGATTTCTTCGGGACAGGGTTTGAATTATTTACTTCAGATACATGGTACACCTCGGTAAACGATGAAGGAACGATGCAATCAGAATGGATAATGCCTTTCAGGGAATCAATTGATTTTCAAATACATAACTTTGGAGAACAGACAGTAAATGTAAAAACGGAGATATGCTTTGAACCTTATAAATGGCACAGGAACAGTATGTATTTCGGGGCATCATGGCATGAGTACCATAATATCAAAACAGCCGGAGCGGAAAATGCCGGTGGCACAGGAGAGCATTTCGACATCAATTACATTGACATTAAGGGTAAAGGGTTATATGCCGGAGATGCCGTTACTGTATATAATACCACTGACACATGGTGGGGAGAAGGAGATGAAAAGATATTTGTGGATAATGAACCATTCCCCTCTTCCATCGGTACCGGAACTGAAGATTACTATGGTTACGCATGGTGCCGCCCGGAGAAATTCAGTCATCCCTTTATAGCACAACCAACAGGTGCAGGAAATTTCAATCCTGCCATGTCAGTTAATATGCGCTTCAGGTCGCTCGATGCAATACCTTTTAAAGAAAAAATCAGCTCCAATATTGAACTATGGCACTGGGCACCTACGGTAATTAATTATGCCCTTTCAAGTTATTACTACATATTACCGGGCGCAGAAATAAATATCAGCCCTGATGAAGAGGCAGTTTCCAGGCCTGTTCCCCGGAAAAGATCTGACATAATAAAACCCGTAATGGACGATGATGGTATAATTGAAGGCGAGTTCCTTGAGGTGATGGCCGTTGAAGGCGGTTCAGCCGAAACACAGTATATTACCAGCTGGGACTGGAGTAATAAAGGACAACTATGGTGGAGAAATGGAGAGACAGGCGATAAACTCTTTACTAGATTTCTTATACCTGAGACAGGTATGTATGAAGTTACGGCCAGATTATCAAAAGCACGTGATTATGGAATTATTAGCTTTGAACTGAACGCTAATGCAGCAGGTAGCACCTTCAACGGGTACACTGACGGTGAGGAAGTTGTAGAAATATCCCTTGGAAACCATACCTTCCTTGAAGGTGAAAATATTTTGGCGGTGATAATAAAGGGTAGTGATCTTAGGGCTCAATCCGGCAATATGGCAGGCATCGACTACCTGAAACTGATTAAACTATGAGTTATGAACCAAGTAGTGCGAATCCCGGCAGGATTGTCGGGATGACTGCTGCGAGCCCGGATCCCGATTCATAACTCATAACTAATAATTCATAACTGGTACATTGCTGTTACACCTCCATATCTCAGTGCCCTGAGGTATAGCTTGATAAAGAAAAGTACCTGGGACAAAAAGAACAACAGGAACAGGCCGCCGCCTGAGTCAGGAGAATAGCCCGATATTAATTTAACTGCCAGTATAGCAAACAATCCCTGCACAATGACCATGATCAGCATGAAAAAATAAGAACCGAAAAAAGATTTAAAGGTACCCTTGAAACCATATCCCAGGGCCTTAAAAACCTTACAGTGGTTATTTGCAGCAAGCCATACCCTTGAATAATCTACTACCAGCAGGAATATGGGGAGTATAAGCAATGCAACAATTCTCAGTATTGATAAAAGCTTCCATGTTGTCTCTTCTGAGCCGGATGAGCCTGCTCTCTGGATAATAAGTGGTAAGCCTATTATAAGGAACATAGCAACAAGTATCATTAACAAGACCAATATCATTATAGCAAGGTATGACAGAAAGTATCTTGCAGATGACCTGAAGAAGTCGCTTGGTTTATATGCCCATTTATTTTTAAGCAATGAATCGAACAAGCCCCCATTAAGGAATGCATACAGGAAAAAAAATATTATTAATACTATCAACATGCCGCCTGTAATAGCTGACATCATCGGGCTAAACGACTGCCCAAGATCCAGGAAAAAACTGATATTAAAACCATCATTCAATAAACTGGTAGATGCTGTATTGCCCAGGGCATTGTTTAAAAATGATTTCAATGGTAATGAAAAAACTGCAAGCACTGAAAAAGTAAGCAGCCATATTAATAACAGGGCCTTAACAGAATGCAATGCTCTTGTTGCACCCGAGGTAAACGCTTTAATAAATTTCATACTGCCTGGTTTTTATAATGAGATAATATGTGTAAAAAACTGCATGAAAGTTGCTATCTTCCTTATTATTCTTTTTTGAGGAACCTTATCAGGTTTAATGGTATAGGAGTTATTCATATAATTTACATCCATGGTTATCTTATAGTCAGGATCAATAACTGCCCGGGTTATTTTATGTGGTCCTGAATATTCAAAATCCATGTATCTGCCCTTACCGTGCCAGTATTCAGTCACTTCCGTTCCATCTTCAAAAAGTATATGAACTTCCACGGGTAATTTAACTTCTCCGAGCCTTTCCACCCTGACAACAGATGTGTAAAGGGTATCGCCTGCCGTATCATCCTTCTCCAGAATCATTCCCGCAGTATCTGTTTTTAACATCCCCCTGAACGACCTTTCCTTGTGGTTTGATATTCCCGCCAGCCTATAATCGCATATCCCTGTTCCATAGAGGGTCTGGTCAAAAAACCAGTTCATATCTTCCCCGTATTTATCGCCATGCATTTTTGTCACTACACGGTTGGTGATCTCAATAAAATCCTTTGCTGATGGATGTTTAAAAGCCCACTCATTATAGTATGTCTTGAAAACTTCGTCTATAGTTTCCTCTCCTATGATTCCCTGAAGGGTTAGCAGCCATGTTGCGGCTTTCTGGTATGAAAGCATACCATATGAACCATGCGGGTATTCCCATGAGACAGGGCTGTTATCAGAGACACTCCTGTTGGGTGCATGCACGTAACCTATGCGCTGCATCTCCCTGTCGGAAAGCATGAGGTTTTCATGGTTGATTATTCCCTTACCGGGTCCGTAATAATGATCCATTATTCTTGATTCCCAGTAGGAGTTTATTCCTTCGTCCATCCATGGTTCTTCAAACTCATTAGTGGCAAGCATACCCATAAAATATGAATGCCCGAATTCATGAACGGTTACCATATCCGGCAAAAGAATATACTCTGGTATATTCGTAGCGCTGGCTGAGGTAAATAAGGTAGTATATTCCATACCTCCTGCGCCCGCGCCCTTGGTGGGAGGATCTACAAATGTAAGATGAGGCCATGGGAAAGGGCCTACATGCTCATTAAGATATTCAAGTGCATTCTTCACTGCTGTGAACTGCCTCTCTACCTGGTTCTCCCTTCCGGCGGGAGAAAGGAACCTTATATCCACATGCTCCCATTGATCTTCATACTCCTTATATCCGGGCCATGCTGTCCATGCAAAATCGACAATATCCTCAGCCCTGTAATTTAATATCTTGAAACCCTCATCGTTAACTTCTTCACTGATCAGCTGGCCTCCGCTACCGACAATATATTCCTCAGGTATCTTAATCTTAACTTTGTAAACACTATGATTGGCATAGAACTCCGAGTTTGAATGAAATTGGTGACAGTTCCAACCATCCTCTTCAGCATTGCGCATTCCTTTAGTCTCGTAAACGCCAAATTTCGGGAACCACTGTGCCACAAAAAAGAAATCATCTGTAAAACCTGTTCTCCTGATACTTGAGGGCAGCTTTGAAGTAAAATCGATGTAAAGGAAAGCAGTATCACCGGGAGCTACAGGCTCAGGAAGCATTATACGGAGTACTGTCTTATCATATGGATTACCATCATCAGTTTGAATATATTCCATATATTTTTTCAGATCCGTACCCTTACGGTTGATTATATTATTGATCTCTATCCATCCGTAATCTATCTCACTGTTGCCGGGGGATCCGTTATTCTCACTGTAGAAAGTACTTTTATTACTTCTGAATGCATTTAGGTACATATGCATTTGTATGTCCCGCACGCTTCTCTTTGAATTATTAATCCAATACGCTTCCATTGAACCTATGACAGTCTTTGCCTCAGGATCAAGTTCAACATCCATGCTGTAGCCTGTAAGCCTGTCACTCATAGGCTCATAAAAAATTACCTGAGCCTTTACAGATAAGAAACAGGCTATAAGGAAAAATAAGAGTATGATTCTTTTCATATTATCCAATATTGATTTGTATACTGAATTACTTTAATGATAAAAAAAGGTAAGTTAATTATTATTGAATAAAAACGACTGATATTTATTCTTCTATTACTTCCCTCGTAGCATAAAGTGTCACTTCACCCTGCGAGTATATAGCCTTGCCTGAAAGTTTGTCCTCTTCACTGAATGACATCAACACATAAACATCCTCTCCTTCGAGGTATAGATTAAAGTTAAGTTTTTCTTCTTCAAACTTTACCTTCTCGAGTTCAAATTTATAATCCATCCCTGTAAATGAAATAGTTGCCCTGAACTCATCATCCTCTTTAACTATTTCTATTATTCCCTGATCATAACCATAAGGTGCGCCCGGTGCAGTAAACTTCCATTTACCAATCGGGTCGTATACGATGGCAGAGAATACATTTACGGTGAGGAAGCCAAAAATAAAGATAAAAATGATAAAAAAGGAGCCTTTCTTTTGCATTGTCATATTTCTTTTATTAAAAGATGTTTTGTAAAAGATATGACTAAGATAATCACTCCTTCTTAAATATCTAACCCAATTGCAAGAATTAACACTAAAGAATGATGCCCGGTAAGTTTTTCACTCTGGATAGTACGGCAAGTATCCGGTCAGGCTAATAATTAAAGCTATGTCCGGGTATTGATAATTAATCTTAATACCCTGTATATGTAACTCTTGCATCAATACATGATATATATCACTGTTATTCCGTTAACAAAAGTACTTATCCATATATTTATATATATAAAGCAAACTATATTTGCAAGCATTAATTTTTAAAAATAAGCAAACGACATACGATTATGAAAAAATTACTTATTCTGGGAGGTGGTACTGGCGGGACTATTATGGCTAATAAAATGAGCAGGGAATTACCGCGTGAAGAGTGGAAAATAACCATAATAGACCAGCATAAGATACATTATTATCAGCCGGGTTTTCTGTTTATTCCATTTGGTTATTACAAGAAAGAAGACGTCATTAAACCAAAGCAGAATTTTATACCCCCTGGCGTGGATATTCTTTTTGAGGGGGTTGAAAAAATTGAGGCCGATCAAAATAAGTTGATTCTCAATAATGGGGAAGTATTACCGTATGATATATTAATTATAGCCACCGGCACAAGGATCAATCCTGAGGAGACACCAGGTCTGAAAGCTGAGCTATGGCATAAGAAGATCTTTGACTTTTATACTATTGAGGGCTCACTTGCCCTTGCACACTTTTTCAAGACATGGGAAGGTGGCGAACTGGTAATTAATATTGCTGAACCCTATAAAATGCCCTGTAGCACCACTTGAATTTGCTTTTTATGCCGATGCCTTTTTCTCAGAGAGAGGCATGCGTGATAAAGTCAATATCACCTATGTAACACCATTATCAGGTGCATTTACAAAACCAAGGGCCTCAAAACTTCTGGGTGGACTTCTTGAAGAAAAAAACATAAACCTTGTTACCGACTATTTCCTTGGTGAAGTTGATAATGAAAACCAAACCATTTCTGATTTCGGAGGCAAACAGATTAAATTTGACTGCCTTGTAACTATACCTTTGCACAGTGGTGATGAAGTCATTGAGAGGAGCGGACTGGGAGATGATTTTGGATTTGTTACTGCTGATAAACACACATTGCAGTCAACGACACATGAAAACATATTTGTTATAGGCGATGCCGGTAACTTCCCGACTTCAAAAGCAGGATCGGTAGTACATTTTATGTCAGATATCCTGGAGGATAACCTCATGTGCTATATTGAGAACCGCCCGTTCACAGGTTCATACGACGGTCATTCAAATTGCTTTATTGAAACAGGTCATGGTAAAGGTGCCCTAATTGACTTCAATTATGAAACAGAACCCCTGCCGGGATTCTTCCCCCTCCCGGGGATTGGACCCCTTGGATTATTAAAACAGACCCGCCTTAATCATTATGGCAAACTGATTTTCAGATGGCTTTACTGGCACATTTTACTACGTGGCAAAGAAATGCCTATAGACACAGAAATGACCATGGCAGGCAAAAAAATAGATTAATAAAAACAATACAGCAATGTCAGACAATAATATTCAATTACAGATAGACCAGATAAACCGGAAGCTTGACCTTATACTGGATGAAGCTGTAATGCAGAAACAGAACAGAGATATGGTGGTTGACTTTGTTGATGACCTTTCGCTTGTGGGTAAAGATGCCTTTAAAGGTATGGTCGATAGCCTTGATAAAGCTGGGATTGAACTTGATGGGGATGAAGTAAACCATATGGCACTTAACTTCATCAGGAATATCAGCAATATCAATATGCTTTTCCAGACCCTGGAAAACATTACTGACCTTTTGAAAGATATTTCACCGATAATAAAACAGATTGGAATTGATGCTACCGGGAAATTCAACGAACTCGACAAAAAGGGATATTTTGAAGTGCTGGGCCAGTTATCTGTAGCACTGGATACGATAATGTCAAGGTATTCACAAGAAGATATTGAGAATCTTTCAGAGAATATCATTACAGTTATGGATGCAATGCTGACAATTACCGATCCGGCTGTTATGAGTAAGGTGGCTACCCTTGCAAGGACATTTAAGGAAATTGACCCTGAATCAGTGCCGGAATATTCAATATGGAAAGTAATGAGAGAAATGAACAGACCGGAAATGAAGAAAACAATAGGATTTATGATGACTTTCCTGAAAAAGATTAATGCAACCGAATCAAAATCTTAATAATAACAACTCAACAACTAAACAATTGAGTCCACTCTAAAAAGTAGTTTTTTAAAAAGTATATAGTTTTTTGTTATTTACATAAGATTAAGTCAAAATGCCTTTTTTGCAAGTACAGAGTTTGATAGATTTCATTTTTGATGGAAGAAAAAACTTCTCTGATTAGCGCAAGAGAGTCATTATACGTTCTTTGATGTATTGTTTCGATGTAATTCTTTATTCTGACCAGATTTATTGCCAAAGCCCGACAGCAAGCCCATGCCTTATGGTTTGGAAGTCCTCTGTACCTGGTTTTATTATTACGGGTAAAGAAGCATAACTGGAAGATAGTCGCTTCAACATTATTACGTCGCTGGAGTTCTTGTACAGTTCTGTTTTTTAGCTTATTACGTATCAAGGAGTTGGCGATATCTTTTTGTGTAAAGTATCTGTAACCAGTCTCTGTTCTTATCCTCCACTTTTCATTTTTAGAGTGCCTGGATTTATGAGCTTCGATAAGTTCACCGGTAAGCGTATCAATAACCTGTAGTCCATCGGGAGTAGGATTAAGATCATATCTCCCAGGAATGCCTTGTATACCGGTCAATACCATGTCGATATTGTTGCGGGAACAAAAACCACTGTTTGCAGGACTGTGATAAGCTCCATCACTGTGTATCTTATCAACAGTTTGCCCTGTTACAGAGTCAGTTGCTTCTACGGCGTCTATCAAAAAAGATGTGTCAGGAGTATTGACTTTCACTGTCTTAATATCAGTAATGAGGTTAAGCTGGTTGTCTGAGCATGTTTCTGTGACATTAACACTATATCCTTTGACCTCTTGACCGTCCTTGTCCCGATAAGTACAGTCCAGATCATTGGGTGACTGAACACTGTCAGCAGAGATTTCTTCCTTGTCACGTATCTGTATCAGACCATCTCCTGCCTTGTATTGCTCCTTAAAAACTCTGGATAAAGCTTCATAATGAGGGTTTTGCTTAAAGGTCTTTAATAATCTATGAATCAGAGGCCCAAAGTTCTGCATTCGCTGATTCAGTTCAGATTTGGGGCAACGGTAAACCACCCTGGAACCCTCTTCCTTAAGCAGTTCTTGTAAGGCAGCACGGTCTTTGTTTTTTATTTTCTTACCCAATGCCTCCGAAGGTATATCATGATAAAACTGTCTGATGCTTTGATGAATAAGTTCATACCTGGTATACCAGGCTATATTACTGCCGATCAGTTTGCTGTCCATCCGGATACGGCTGCCATTAACTTCAAATTCTTTAACTTGTTGAGAGGTAATCCCCTGAAAAACCTTAGTGAATAAGTCTTCTCCTGTTTGACGATTAAATGTGTAGATGCGCTTTCGCAATAAGTAATAGGTAGACTCAGCTGGTAGCGGATCATCAATATTCATTAATCCCAGGGCACTTCGAACGAGTAAATTAAATTCACATTGCTCAAAAAGCTGTTTATCACTGCATTGCAAGCTCTCTTTGATAATCATCATCCCTATAAGTAACTTGATGGATGAATTTGGAGCCCCGATTTCCTCTGTGAATAAGGGTCGAAAATGATCTTCATTGATTCCTGAAAGTACATGATTACGAAATAGATTATGCCATGCTCCGGGATCACAAAACTTCTTTCTGGATTTTCCATTCAGAAGATCTTTCGGGTCACTGAATATATTGAACTGAACCGAATCGTCTGTTTTCTTAAACATCTTCCATAAAAATTATTTACAGAAAATAAGATAATAAAAATCATCGAAACGATACATATATGATTGATTATTAATTAAATATAACAATAAAGTTATTAACAAGACAATTTAAACATGCCCATTCCGACTTTTCGGAGTGGACTCAACAATTAAACATTTAAACATTTAAACACTTAAACATTACATACTATGGCAACCAAAAATTATGCAGGAGCAACTGTAAACGTAAATGAAGAGGGATATTTCACAGATCCTTCACAATGGAATAAAGAAATAGCAATTGAGATTGCAAAAGAAGAAGGTATAGAACTCACCGATCAGCATTTTAAAGTGCTTGAACTATTAAGGCAGAAAAATGATACAGGTGAAGCTCTTTCGATAAGGGGAATCAATAAATCAGGCGTGATTGATGTAAAAACATTTTACGAGCTTTTCCCGGGTGCCCCTCTTAAGAAAGCAACTAAGATAGCAGGTATTCCCAAGCCTGCCAGCTGTGTATAATCAATAAAAACAATTATTATGAGTGATAATAAACATCCGATTAAAAAGGTAAACATTATATGTGCCAAGGGTAATATCGAAGATATTTACGCTGCACTCGTGATGGGTAATGGTGCAGTGATGGAAGGTATTGAAGCAAATCTTTTCTTTACATTCTTCGGAATGGAAGGAATAGTAAAGAAATGGATGAAGAAACCGCATACTGCAGTGATTGGTAATCCTGGAATGCGAATGCCCGTTCTGGGCTCACGCATGCCCACATTTTTAGGTATAATCCCGGGACTGGAATCTCTGGTATCAGGTATGATGCGAAAGCAAATGGATGACCTTGATGTGCCTCCCATAGATGAATTTCTCGATCTTTACACAGCAGGTGGTGGCAAGGTATATGCCTGTAAACTGGCTATGGATATGTTTAAGCTGAAGGAAGAAGATCTTACAGACCATGTGTCAGGAATACTCACTGTAGGAGAATTCTATGAAATTGCCGGAGGCGAAGGATCGCAGATAATCTTCACTTAGTCACAGATTACGCTGATATACGCAGATTATACTGATTGATAAATATAGAGATGTTAGGCCGCTTAATCACGAGCGGCCTTTTATTTACCTCGTCAAACCATTATAACCCTTTTGAACTTTATAAACTCTATAAACTTTATAAACCTTATCAACTTTATCAATCCATCATCTATTGTGCAGCATAAAGTCTGCCCTTTCAACTTTGGCAATAATTATTATTTTTGTTGAAATTATTAGGAATCTAAATCCATTATAATGCAGGCAATAAACGATTTTCTCATAAAACTTGATGGGTATATCGGAGGTAATCCCTGGTTTGTATTTCTACTATTGGGAACTGGTATTTTCTTTACCCTCTACCTTGGCTTTCCTCAGATAAAATATTTCAGGCATGCCATCAGGATTGTAAAAGGGAAATATGATCACAGTAAAGATGTTGGCGACACCAGTCATTTCCAGGCTCTGACTACAGCCCTTTCCGGAACGGTTGGAACCGGGAATATAGCCGGTGTAGCCCTTGCTATTCACCTGGGAGGGCCTGCAGCACTTTTCTGGATGCTGGTAACAGCAATGATAGGTATGTGTACCAAGTTTGTCGAAGTATCGATATCACATAAACATCGCGATATCCTGCCGAACGGAAGAGTATCAGGGGGACCGATGTATTATATGAAGAAAAAGCTGAATATTAAACTGCGCAATGGTGAAATAATTAAAGTTGGGGCCGTTCTGGGTGGTTTTTTTGCCGTGGCTACAGTTCTGAGTTCTTTCGGCACAGGAAGCCTTCCGCAGATAAACAGCATATCAAACTCAGTATTTGCCACATTCGGTATTAACCACATAATCACAGGTTTTATCCTGGCTATCCTGCTCGGGCTTGTTATTATCGGTGGTATAAAAAGGATAGCTAAAGTAACATCCACCCTGGTACCTGCAATGGCTCTTATTTACCTTGTTGGAGCCCTGGCTGTTATCCTGAAAAATTATGACCAGATAATTCCTTCATTAGTAGCTATCTTTGGTGATGCCTTTTCGGGTGCGGCAGCCACCGGCGGCTTTCTCGGTGCTTCACTTTCATGGACGATCAACCGCGGTGTAAACAGGGGACTGTTCTCAAATGAGGCGGGACAGGGATCAGCTCCAATAGCTCACTCAGCAGCCAGGGCACCCGAACCTGTATCAGAGGGCATGGTGGCAATACTGGAACCGTTTATCGATACAATCTGTATATGTACACTAACAGGACTGGTGCTGCTCTCATCAGGTGTATGGGATAAGAAACATATGAACCAGTTTCAGGACGCTGATATGGAATTTGTTCTGGGAGATTACAATGACAAAACAGAGGAAGGAATAAAAATATTACGTGACCATATAAGTAAAAAGAAAAGCCTCCCTAAACTTGATCTGTATAACGGACCAGTTAATATTGAAGAAGGTAAATTAACAACACCGGGTATCACCTTATTGCATGCCGAGTCAGTTGCTGAAGACTTCAGGTTTATGCAGGGACCACAGCCTTATAGTGGCAGTCTTGATATTTCAGAAGGTAAGCTGCTTGTAGCTGATGCAGACAAACCTTCACTGGGCGAAAAAATTAAAGCATTATTCGTTAAAACATCTTCGGAAAAAATAGTAATAGAAGGTAAGTCATTGATGCACAGCGCTCCACTAACAGCCAAAGCATTCGAAAAAGGATTCTTTGGTCATTGGGGCCAATATATAGTATCTATAGGCCTGCTCCTGTTTGCCTTCTCAACTGCTATTTCATGGTCATATTATGGCGACAGAGCCCTCACCTACCTGATTGGTCCCAATTCGGTGATATACTACCGGATTGTATATGTTGTAATGTTCTTCATAGCATCATTTACCGATACTACTATTATCTGGTCGTTATCCTATATAACCATTGCCCTGATGACCATACCCAACCTTTTTGGATTGCTTATCCTTCATAAGGATATAAAAGGAACCATCAGACAATACTGGGAGGACTTCACCAGTGATCATCCTTATGAAAAAATAAGTAAAAATTATCTAAAGAGGCGAAATGCGAGAGAAGAGAGATGAGATGTGGCCAACACCCCTTTTCACTTAGCCTTAGCCTTTTGTCGTTCGTCGTTCGTCGTTAATCGCAGCAGCGTCACATTCTCCACATGGTGGGTCTGAGGAAACATATCTACCGGCTGAACGGCGACTACTTCATACTTATCATCAAGGATAGAAATATCCCTTGCCTGTGTTGCCGGGTTACAGCTAACATATACTATCTTTCCGGCACCTGCTTCCAGTATTGTTCTTACCACTGACTCGTGCATGCCTGCTCTTGGAGGATCAGTAATAATAACATCAGGCCGGCCGTTGGCATCCATGAACTCATGGGTCAGCAACTTTTTAATATCCCCGCTGAAAAACTCAGTATTGGTAATCTCGTTGATCTTTAAATTCAGTCTTGCATCCTCAATCGCTTCAGGCACATACTCCAGACCTATCACTTTTTTACTGCTTGCTGCAATGAAGTTGGCGATGGTACCTGCACCTGTATAGAGATCATATACTGTTTCTTTACCTGTAAGGCCGGCAAAATCAAGGGCAATTGAATAAAGTTTATTAGACTGTTCCGTATTTGTTTGGAAGAAGGACTTGGGCCCTACCCTGAATTTCAGGTCACCCATCTTTTCAATTATATGGTCCCTGCCGGCAAACAGTCTAACGTCAAGATCATTAAAGGTATCATTCCGTTTATCATTAATAACATACATAAGTGATGTTATCTCCGGGAAGTTGTTGCGAATAAATGTCAGTAATCTGTCGCCTTTGGACCTGTCGTCATGACTCAGGTTAAGTATAACCATTAACTCGCCTTCAGATGATGTCCTGACCACCAGGGTACGCAGATATCCTTTATGTTCCCTTGAATCATAAAAGTCCAGTTTATTTTTAAGCGCATACTCTTTTATGCTGTTTCTTATCTTATTTGATATTTCACCTTGCAGGTAACATTTATCTATGTCCACTACCCTGTCAAACATCCCGGGTATATGAAATCCGAGTGCATTCCTGTTACTTATATCACCACCTGAGCCTATCTCCTCGTCAGTCAGCCAGCGCCTGTTGGAAAAGGTATACTCAAGCTTATTACGATAATAGAACTCATTGTCAGAGCCAATAATAGGTCTTATCTCCGGGAAACTGAATTTGCCTATCCGTGTAAAATTATCAACTACCTGTTGCTGTTTGAATTCAAGCTGCTTTTCGTATGGCAGGTGCTGCCATTTACAGCCACCACATATCCCGAAATGACTGCACTTGGCTTCCCGCCTCATATTGGAATATTTATGCTGCTTTACCACGTACCCCTCCATATAATTCTTCCTCATCCGTGTAACCTGTATATCAACTATATCACCAGGTACAAGCATAGGAATAAAAACTACCTTTTCATCTACCCTGCCCAGGGCCTTTCCTTCCGCACCTATGGCAGTTATTTCGACTCTCTCAAGTAATGGTTTTTTGCTGCGGGCCATATACAGTCTGATTATTGTGCAAAAGTAGGAATAATACCTGATTATGTTGAATCGTTGAATCGTGTAACTGTTTAATCGAGTTATATTTTAATATTTTCAGCCTTTATTGCTTATGAGAGCAAGCTCTCAAGGCAAAAAGGCTTCAAACAAAAAAACCCGTGATGAACACGGGTTTTTTATCAGTAATTATTTTTGCGGAGAGAGGGGGATTCGAACCCCCGGTACCCCTTTAAGAGTACGCTGGTTTAGCAAACCAGTGGTTTAAGCCACTCACCCATCTCTCCTGTTAAGCTGGCAGCAGCTTATTTCAGCGCAACAAAAATAGAAAAAGAATGTAAATTTTACAAAGCGATTACAAAATCCCATTAATCCATCATTCCAATATTCCATTATTGCTCGATTAGAATCTTTATTTTATTACCTGCTAGCCATTGATATAATACACACATCTCTTATATTTATAATGTAAATCCCAAAAAAAATTAATCACAATGACAATGAACCGCAGAAACTTTATCGGCAAAGCTGCCCTGGGGGCAGGTGCATTAACTAT
>Ga0307438_1000142_pt1 | contig 60759 bp, 62 predicted proteins | sample SalMarWE160110MG_FD_202144 | JGI IMG/M metagenome (GOLD analysis project Ga0307438, IMG submission 202144) | Salt marsh sediment microbial communities from the Plum Island Ecosystem LTER, Massachusetts, United States - WE1603-110 | ecosystem: Environmental > Aquatic > Marine > Intertidal zone >... | reverse complement strand
TAATCTTCAGATTCTTTGAATATCGGCTCCGAGTGCGTTGAGACGTTTATCTATGTTCTGGTAGCCTCTGTCGATCTGTTCAATATTATGAATTATACTTTTACCTTCGGCTGACAATGCGGCAATAAGCAAAGCTACTCCGGCCCTGATATCGGGTGATGACATTGTTGTTCCTTTGAGCCGTATCATTTTGTCAAGACCGATTACTGTGGCTCTGTGAGGATCGCAGAGTATGATCTGAGCGCCCATATCAATAAGCTTATCAACAAAGAACAGGCGGCTCTCAAACATCTTCTGGTGAATAAGCACAGCTCCTTTGGCCTGAGTTGCGGTAACAAGAAGAACACTGATGAGGTCAGGGGTGAGTCCGGGCCATATTGCATCAGCAATAGTCATTATTGATCCGTCAATAAATGTCTCAATTTCATAATGTTCCTGATGAGGAATAAAGATATCATCACCTCTTCTCTGAAGAGTGATCCCAAGCCGACAGAAAGAATCAGGAATTATCCCAAGATTATCATAAGAAACATTTTTAATGGTAATTTCTGATTCCGTCATAGCAGCCAGACCGATGAAAGATCCGATTTCGATCATATCGGGCAGGATTGTATGAGTGCACCCTTTGAGGCTTGGGACACCTTCGATATGGAGCAGGTTTGATCCAATGCCTTCAATTTTTGCCCCCATGGACTCCAGCATTCTGCAGAGTTGCTGTACATAGGGTTCACATGCCGCATTGTAAATAGTTGTATGACCACTGGCAAGTACTGCAGCCATTATTATATTGGCGGTTCCTGTAACTGATGCTTCGTCGAGATGTATATAAGTTCCTTTAAGCAAGGGTGCTTCGACCCTGAAAAAGGGATCACCAGGATCAAATTCAGACTTTGCTCCCAGTTTGTGAAAACCTGTGAAATGAGTATCAACTCTCCGGCGGCCTATTTTATCCCCCCCTGGTTTGGGAATAAAGGCTTTACCGAACCGGGCCAGCAGTGGTCCTCCAATCATTATTGATCCTCTTATACTCATACTCCTGGTACGGAAATCATTAGTCTGCATATAATCGAGATCGATTGTATCAGCCTGTAGACTTATCACTGAGTCAGACTCTTTTATGATTTTGACACCCAGTGAATTAAGTAATTCAATCAGCCTGTTGACATCGCTGATATCCGGAAGATTCTTAATTGTTACTTTCTGTGGGGTAAGGAGAGATGCACAAATTACCTGCAAAGCTTCATTCTTGGCTCCCTGCGGGAATATATCTCCTTTAAGCGTCCTGCCGCCCTGAATGATAAATGTACCCATTAATGACGGTTATGTCCTTTTTTCTTGTTGTATTGTTTGCTTTGCTGTTTACTATGTTGTTTGCTCTGCTGCGGTTTCCTTCTAACAGGAGGTACGAGATCCTTGGCTTCGAGCAATTTGACGCCATCGGTCATTTTCAGACGGCCGGCAGACAAGAATTTCATATCACTTATTATTACTTCATCACTGACCTGACTTCTGTTCCAGGTTATGTACGCTTTTTTCATCTGGTTCACTATGAGGTTAGTAAGATACTCTTTTTCTTCTCCGTCATCCATTTCTGAAGCTGCTTCAATCAAAAGTTCAATAATACGGCCATAATGCAGGTATCTGATGTTGCCTTGCTGATATGGTATCTCATTTGGCTTTTCGTGGAATTTAGCCTGTTCCGGCGGGGTATATGGAGAATCAATATCCAGATCAAAATCGGCCATAAGTGCAAGATGATCCCATAATTTATGCTTAAAATCTCCTATATCGCGAAGATGTGGGTTGAGATTCCCCATTATCTGAATGATTGTCCTTGCCGCACTGTTCCTTTCATCCCTGTCTTCAATGGTCTTGATATGATCAACCATTTTCTGAACATTTCTGCCGTACTCCGGCAGATTCATTTTCTTGCGCTGGGTATTATAATCGTATGTCATAACTGGTTTAGAATATTTTATGCAAAGCTAATAATTTAAAAATAATTCGACTATCAGTAATCACTAACAATATACTTCACACAAAAAAAACATAACTGTATAATATTGATATTTATTTTATTTCGCCCCTGCCGGGGTTGATTGGATTATTAGCAAAGAGAAGTGCTGAGGAATTCAGAAGTCGGAGCTCTCACTGCGCAATTGCTTCCATCAAAGCAGGAAAAAAATGATTGCTGCCTGTTTTGCAGAAGGCATAGAGTATTTGATTACCTTTGGATATTAGTCATCCATCTTGTTAGTATATAAGAATAATAACCATAGGTATTAGAGTTATGCTTAATAATATTTTGAGAAGCCTGTTATCAGTTATTTTAGTATTCATTTCATTTCTCAACAGTGCAGGAAAGGATGGTTATAAAAGGTATCTTTTTATTGACATCATTCATTATGGATTCAATATCAGTATTAGCGACAGCAATGACGTTATTTACGGACAGGCAGAAATCTTAATCAAGTTTTCAGGCCCCACCGGCACTATTGAATTTGACCTTAAGAATACTACATCTGACGGGAAAGGCATGAAGGTAAATTCAGTTTCACTCAGCACAGATAGATGTACATGGATTCATGAGGGTGACCGGATTATCATTACCACCGGGGAGCCGGTAAAAGCCGGTTCAGAACTGACCGCATATATTGATTATCAGGGTGTTCCTGCGGATGGCCTTATCATTGCGAATAACAAATACAAAAGCCGTACCTTTTTTTCTGACCACTGGCCCGACAGGGCAAGTAATTACCTTCCCTGCATTGATCACCCTTATGATAAAGCAACAGTCGATTTTATTATCACTGCTCCTGTCCATTATGAAATAGTTGCAAACGGTTTTCTTACTGAAGAGAGCTTTATACATGAGGGTACCAAACTTACCCACTGGAAGACAGATGTACCTCTTTCAACAAAAGTAATGGCGTTCGGAGCTGCACCTTTTGCCGTGCAGTTTGCAGGGGAGGTTAACGACATACCTGTATGGACCTGGGTATTCAAAGAAAACAGGGAGGAGGGTTTTTCCGACTATACAGCAGCTCTTAAGCCGTTATCTTTTTACAGTGAATTAATTGGTCCTTATCCCTTCATGAAGCTTGCAAATGTACAATCGAAGACAATTTTCGGGGGACTTGAAAATGCCGGATGCATCTTTTATTCAGAAAGATCGGTAACAGGGAATGGTAAGGTTGAAAACCTGATGGCACATGAGATTGCTCATCAGTGGTTTGGGAATTCAGTAACAGAAAACGACTGGCATCACATCTGGCTCAGCGAAGGATTTGCAACATATCTGACAACTGTTTACCTGGAGATGAATTACGGGAGGGAAAAGCTGGAGGAAAACATGAAAACTGCCCGTAACCGGGTACTGGAATATTTTATGCGGTCACCCAGGCCGGTTATTGACAGTACCATTAACAACCTTATGAAACTCCTGAACGATAATTCATATCAGAAGGGAGCATGGGTTCTTCACATGCTGCGGTTTGAACTTGGGGATGATCTGTTCTGGCAGGGAATCAGACTCTATTATGATCGTTATATGTATCGGAATGCACTAACGGAAGATTTTAAGAATGTAATGGAGGAGGTAAGCCACAGAGATCTTGATCAGTTCTTCTATCAGTGGCTCTATATTGCAGGTCAGCCTGACCTGAAGTTTGGCATTATTCAATTACCCGGGAAAGGGAGAACTGAAATAATCATTGAACAGCAACAGGATTACCTTTTTCAGTTTAATATTGAGCTTTCAGTAAAGTATGCCGGGAAGCAGGTTTTGAAAAATGTGCCTGTTAATGAAAGAATTACGAAGATAACATTAAAAACCAGAGACAAGGTTGAGATAATCCCGGATCCCTTTACAAATCTATTATTCAGGATTATGCCGTAGCGGGAAATTTTGATTTTCAAAGCCCCAGAAACTGAATAGCAATCCCTGAAAAGAAAATCATTGCACCGGCGATGAGATTGCTGTATTTCTCAACAGGTTTGAGGTTTATCCTGCTCAGGCCCAGCTTAAATGCCAGCACTATCGATATCATTGTAGCAATGGTTACAATAGAAAAAAGTATTGACACCGTTACAGTTCCGGTAATATTGTTTTCAGCTGCCGGATACATTAAAAGAGGGATAAGAGGTTCGCACGGGCCAAATACGAAAATAAGGAAGAGTATCCATGGAGTTGTTTTTACAACATTACTTTCGTGGATATGAGTATGTTCATTACGGTGATTATGTTCATGAGAATGTACACTGTTGTTCAGATGAAAATGAGAGTGGGAATGAGTTCTTTTCCTGTAAAGATTCCTGATACTTATTATCATGTAAACCAGACCGAAAGCAATAAATAACCATGCGGCAATACTACCTCTGAACGATTCGACCGAGACCAGCCTGTTGACGGAGATACCAACTGCGATACCTGCAAATCCCAGTACCACAGAGCTGAGCACGTGTCCCAATCCGCACAGAAAGGTGATGATTACTGTCTTTTTCAACGACCATTTTTTTGCCTCACTGAGTACAATAAACGGAAGATAATGATCAGGGCCAAGAAGTGTATGAAAAAATCCCAGCGAGATGGCAGTTACCGAAAGAAGTGTTATTGAGTTATCCATAAATCACGTTCATTCTTTAAAAAACCTTGTTTTTCCCGCTGCAATTATATTCAAAAAAATCCAAAAACCGCAATAATTTAATCACCGGGTTTTATAGACACCTTTAAAGTGATATTTGTAAGTACCGGGTGGTTTGATATGAGATTACCGGTTCAGCACCCATTTATTGCCAGAAAAAATGTACTCATCAACGTTGATATTTTGATTATTGAGAAGGGCTCTTGAATCATTAATAAATGATTTCATCTGAGAATAATCACCGGGGTTGGAGAAAAATTCCGGTCTGTTCTCATATTTTGAACAGGGAAGAATGTAGTACTTCTTCCTGTTGTCCTCTTCAGGAGTATAAACCCATGTAAGATAATAACCAGCTGTTATTATTTCGAGAGAATCACTGGTTTTTAAAACGTTGATTTGAACAATTGCTCCGCCGTCGGTTTTGGGTTTTCTCTGGTTTGAGACAAAATTGCCGAGTGAGTAGATCAGAAATCGGTTTCTTTTGATAGTATCGCTTTTAACCATAACCATTTTCTGAATTACATGGGGATGGGATCCTACAATAAGGTCGGCACCCAGACTGAAAAAATAATCCGCCAGGTCGGTCTGATTTTGAGATGGAATGGTATCATATTCGTTTCCCCAGTGAAGAAAAATGATAATCAGATCGGGATTTTTACTTTTTGCCTTCAGGATATCGCTTCCAATCAGATCCTTATCAAGCATATTGACAATAACCGGCTCCTCCGGCTTTTTACCGTTGATACCATAGGTATAGTTTAAAAGGGCAATAGTTGTACTCTCTTTTTTTATTATCAGAGGATATAGATTATCTCTTGCGGTTTTGTCCTGAAATGTTCCGGTATGACGCATACCTGTGCTGTTGAGCTTATTTATTGTATTGATAATTCCTTTTTTACCCCGGTCGGCTGAATGATTATTTGCCGTAACAAGGCAGTCTACTCCTGCATCACGGCATGCAACAGCAAGCTCAACAGGAGAACTAAATTGAGGATAACCTTTAAAAGGGGGACCGGCAAGTGTTACTTCCAAATTTGCAATTGATATACCGGCCCCTGAGATTTCATCTTTGATATATCTGAATACATCTGCGTAATCATAAATGCCTGTCAGGGTGTCCTCTGCTGACCGTATCTGGCTATCATGACCCATTATGTCGCCAATGAAAAGAAGCGATAAGGTATCAGATGTAATTTGAGCATTCTGACCTGAGATCCTGTAGAAAATAAAATTCAGGAAAACCAGGAAAATGATCTTTCTGAACATGCTTAAAGATATTCTGCCGCAGGAAATATAATTAAATTAATCGTAATCAAACAGATTTAAATACTATTAATTATTAAATTTGGCAGTTTTTCCTTCATATTTTGACCAGCAACTTAAAAAAGAAGTATCATGAGCGGGTCAGTTAATAATCAGGATATCAGGAAATTTTCTTTTGCTGCTGCAATAATAACACTGGGCATGGTTTTCGCGAGCATTGCAACCAGTCCTCTTTACGTTATGAATGCAGTTATTGCAGGAGGTAACGAAATAAATGAGCTTCTTATTTATGGCTCCCTGTCGTGTATATTCTGGACATTAACCCTTCAGACGACGATCAAGTATGTAAGTGTTGCTTCCACAGTCAGCAATAAAGGAGAGGGGGGGATATTTGCCCTTTTTACCCTTATTAAGCATAAAGCATCATGGATAGCAATCCTTACAATGACAGGTGCAAGCGTTCTTCTTGCCAATGCAGTTATAATGCCTGCCATCACGGTAACTTCTTCAGTTGAAGGATTGAGATTGTTTGATCCTGATTTTCCGGTTATTCTGGTAATACTGATAACCTTTGCTCTGTGTTTTTTTATTCAGCAATTCGGGGCAAATGTTTTAAAAGTTACGATCGGTCCCATTATGGTTATATGGTTCTTAATGCTTGGCTTCACAGGTATTATTCATCTCGCCGGTTATCCTGTCATTTTCAAAGCACTGAATCCGGAATATGCTGTGAGGTTTCTTTCGGAGTATCCGGGAGGATTTATTCTTCTGGGAGCTCTGTTTCTCTGTGTAACGGGAGCAGAAACACTTTATTCAAATCTGGGACAGATCGGAGCAAAAAACATGAGAGTTATCTGGATATTTGTAAAAGTCGTATTAATTGTCAATTATTTCGGGCAGGGTGCATGGCTGCTTACGCAGGGTGATCCAGGCAGGAATGTCAATCCGTTTTACGGAATGATGCCTGAATGGTTTCTAATTCCCGGTATAATTATTTCAACGGCAGCTGCAATTATAGCGAGTCAGGCGCTTATACGAGGATCCTATACACTTCTCAGTGAGGCAATTTCGCTCAATTTCTGGCCAAGAATACACGTATTTCATCCGACACAACAAAAAGGTCAGGTTTATATTCCTTTATTAAACTGGTTCTTGTGGATTGCATGCAGTTTTGTTGTGATCTTTTTCAGGGAATCGCTCAATATGGTGGGAGCTTACGGATTGTCGGCAATAATACCGATGATAATAACAACTCTTCTTCTCTCCTTTTATCTTTATAAAAGTGGGGTCAATCACCGGCTTGTTCTGTTATTCCTGATGGTTTTCCTGACATCGGAAGTAAGTTTCCTGATTGCCTACTTACACAGGGTTTTTAACGGTGGTTGGTTAACCATTATTCTTGCCTCTCTAATCTTTACTTTTATGTATGGATGGTATTTCGGAAGGAAAATCAAGAACAGATATATTACTTTTGCCGACCTGAATAAATATATTGATCTTTTCAGGGATCTGTCGCAGGACCAGTCAGTACCTAAAACTGCAACAAATATGGTTTATATCATTCGTGCCAACAAACACGATCAGGTTGAATCAAAAGTGGTCTATTCAATTTTTCACAGGCAACCCAAGCGTGCTGATACTTACTGGTTTTTGCACATCGACAGGATTGATGAACCCGGGAGGTTTGAGTATCAGGTAAGTCATATTATTCCGGGTGTGTTGATAAGGATTGATTTTCATATCGGATTTAAAGTTGAGCCAAAGATAAACCTGTATTTCAAAGAGGTGCTCGAAGATCTTGTGAACTCTGGTGAGATTAAACTTGAGAGCAGTTATGATTCACTTAAGAAACACGATTTCCCGGGAGATTTCAAGTTTATTCTTCTGGACAGAATAATGCCCCGCGATTTCAACCTGTCGAACTGGGAAAAGATCACACTTGTACTAAACAATATCTCTAAATATCTTAGTATTAGTGATATTAAGGCGCTCAAGCTTGATTCCACAAGTACTATTGTTGAGCAGATTCCCATTACAGCTGATCAGCCTTATGGCCAGCGGATAAAAAGGATTTAATTTTAATAATATATTTTTATTAAGGATAAAATTTTATATTGTAATTGTAATATTACGATTAGCCATTATATAATGTTAACAATCAATGTCATGAAAAAAACTTGTTTCTTTTTAGCCTTTTTTGCTGCAGGTATCTGCAGTTTCAGTCAGTCTTCAGTCGCTCTGCTGGTAGATGCAGGAGCATCCGAACACATCATCAGCAGGCATATTTATGGCCATTTTTCAGAACATCTCGGAAGGTGTATTTACGATGGATACTGGGTCGATGAAAGCATGCCTGTCCCCAAAGATGATAGAATACGCATTGATATAGTGGATGCTTTGAAAAAGATAAATATCCCCAATCTGAGATGGCCCGGGGGATGTTTTGCAGATGAATACCACTGGCGTGACGGTATAGGACCCAGGGATCAGCGTCCGACCATGATCAATACTAACTGGGGCAATGTTACGGAGGATAACAGTTTTGGAACACATGAATTCCTTAAGCTCTGTGAACTGCTTGGTACCGAACCTTTTATTGTCGGGAATCTGGGAAGTGGTACTATTGTGGAGATGTCTAACTGGGTAGAATACATGAATTTCAACGGTATTAGCCCGATGACCAACCTCCGCAGACAGAATGGACGCGAGGAGCCGTGGGGTGTATCATTCTTTGGTATCGGGAACGAAAACTGGGGTTGTGGTGGCAGTATGACACCGGAATATTATGTTACACAATACAGGCGGTATTCAACTTTTGTAGAGAATTACCCCGGGGCAACTCTCAGAAAGATAGCCTGTGGTCCGAGTTCGTTCAATTATCAGTGGACTGACGTAATTATGCAGGCGTTAGGTACCGGCAGAGGGGGAATGTGGGGAATGGATCTACACTATTACACTCGTCCTCCAAGAGGTCCGCGGGGCGCCCAGGGCCAGCAGAGTCCCGGGAGACAAAGCCAGGGTTCAGCTACCGACTTTACCGAAGAAACCTATTTCGGAACATTGCAGAATGCCCTTCGAATGGAAGAGATCATCATCGGACATGATTCAATTATGACAAAGTATGATCCCCGCAAGAGAATAGCCCTTGTTGTAGGAGAATGGGGTATTTGGACAGATCCCGAGCCCGGAACAAATCCAAGGTTCCTTTACCAGCAGAACAGTCTTCGCGATGCCATAATTGCAGGATCAACATTAAACATATTCAATAACCATTGCGACAGGGTCAGAATGGCACAGCTCGCCCAGACAATCAATGTTCTGCAGGCTCTTGTTCTTACTGAAGGACCAAAAATGATTCTGACTCCTACATATCATGTTTTTGATATGTATAAAGTGCATCATGATGCAAAAATGTTACCTGTTACATTCACAAGCCCCGATTATATTATGGGAGACCGGAAACTGCCTGCATTAAATATTTCTGCTTCTCAGGATTCACTGGGTACTATGCATATTACTCTTGTTAATATTGATCCCAATAATTCCATTAGTATAAGTACAACCGTGAATCAGATTAAATGGTCAACAGTTACCGGGCAGATATTGACCTCAGCAAAGATTACGGATATTAATACATTTGACAAGCCCGGCACTGTTGTGATATCAAAATTTGACGGAGCCAGGAGGAGGGGAGAGCTTCTGAATGTTGAATTACCGGCGAAATCGGTTGTTATGCTTGAATTAAAATAGGTTGTTTTAAATTAAATGGAGATATTTCATTCTGTACTTGATTGGTACATGGCCAATCTGGACTATTTTACTGTTGCCCTGCTGATGACCGTTGAAAGTTCATTTATTCCATTTCCTTCAGAAGCCATTGTCCCATTTGCAGCATATAAAGCCGCCCAGGGTAACCTGAATATCTTCGGTGTTGTTGTCGCCGGTACTGTCGGTGCTCTCGCAGGTGCCCTGATCAACTATTATCTTGCCAGATATCTTGGACGACCACTGGTTTATAAATTTGCAGATTCCACCGTAGGAAGGATGTTACTTCTTTCGAAAGATAAAGTCCGGCATGCAGAAGATTATTTCATCAGAAATGGTAAATCATCCACATTCGTTGGCAGACTTGTTCCGGCTGTGCGCCAGTTGATATCGATCCCTGCAGGGCTTGCGGAGATGAATATAAGGGATTTCATCATCTATACAGTTGCAGGAGCAGGGATATGGAATATTATACTGGCTGTTATTGGTTTCTTTCTTTATGAAGTAAGGGAGCAGATCTTCCCTTATCTTGGACACATTCTGGTGTTACTTGGAGCCGGCTTTATCGTTTATCTTGTTATTAAAGCCCGAAAATCACGAAACAGGAATAAAAAGCAATAACCTCTATAACACGGTCAGATGATGTCAGTTTGATTTTTACTTTCGAACACACTCTTTTTGTCAGATTATATGGTTAGCATAATGAACTTTATTTCAACCATTTATTTAGAATAGTAATTTGTTGGGCAGTTGGATTGTTCAAAGGTTTTATTTCAAAACTTCTTGTTGTTCTTTCTCCGAGGATTATTTCAAATGTATTAAATATTTCCCTGTGAGTCACCGATATTGTGACCTTGTCTCCTGGTTTTGCTGATGAAAGTCTTTCATTCAACAATTTATCAGTAGCTTTAACTCCGTCGATTTCCTTAATGACATCCTGGGGACTTAATCCTGCCCAATAGCCGGGAGAATTCCATTCCACCGTGGTAATCAAAAGGTTATCAGCCTCTTCGCGAGTGGAAATTCCAAGCCAGCCTCCGGTTAATAAAACAGGACTTGTATTGATGTTTAAACCTGCATATGCGAGGTATTTTGAATAGTCAATATCCTGAGTTGTTGAAACATAAGTATCAAATATTTCGTCAAGAGAACAACCCGCTATTTTTTCACAGACATCACGAAACTCCTTATCAGTAAATCCCCGATCTTTCTCCTTATAATAAACCATATAAAGAGTCTTCATCACATCATCAAGAGAGCGCTTATTATCTGATTCATATCGGATTTTCAGATCGAGCAGCATCCCAAGAGCGCATCCCTTATCATAATAGGATATTGTGGTATTAAATGAGTTTTCAGACCTGTTAAGGAAATATAACCAGGCATCAAAGCTTGATTGAGCTGCTGACTGGAATAGATGCCCTGGTATATTTTCATAATTTGTTATACTCTTTTGTAATTCATTAAGAACATCCTCTCTTGTGCATAATCCGGCACGGTTCAATATAAGGTTCTGGTAATAGGATGTAACACCTTCCGAAAACCAGAGCATTGTGGTGTAGTTTTCCTCATCATAATCGAAGGGGCCAAGCTCTTCAGGCCTTATAGTTTTTACGTTATAAAGATGGAAGAACTCATGTGCAACAAAACCAAGCCATCTCTTATATCCATCCCGGGTGTCAAAACTTGATGGATTCGAAAACACTGCCATTGAGTTTGTATGTTCAAGCCCTCCGCCACCTCTGTTCATTATAAGAAATGTATAATGTTTATAAGGTTTCTCTCCGACCACTGCTGTTGCAGCTTCAATAATCTTTTTATGGTCTTCAATAAATTTTGATCTGTCGATGTTGCCCGGATTTTCAACTGCCATCGTATAGGGAATTCCATCGATTTCAAATGATAGTATCTCGTGGTTTCCGACAAGTATTGGTGAATCGTATAAGACATCAAAGTCGGCAGCAAAAAATGTGGTTTCTATATCAGGAACAGGATCAAGTCCTGTGGACACCTTCGTAAACTTTTCGTGAGGTACTACTGTAACTGATACAGGATGATCTTTTTCTCCGGCTGGATGCATATATATTCCAGTCGGTGAGATAAAACCGCGGCCATCATCAAGAAAAGAATCAGCTACGGATATTCTGAATGAATAGACATCATAACTTACTTTTACAAAACCTCGGGTTATTGAATTTACCTCCCATCTGTTTTTTTCAGTCTTTTTCCACGGGAGGCTTTTCCCGTTAATATCGAAAGCTTTAAAATTAACAATGTTCTTAGCGTAATCCATTATCATATAATACCCCGGGGTCCATGAGGGGAGTTTGAATTCCACAGTTTTATCCTTCATTCCGGTGTAGGTAAAAGAAACATGGAAATAATGATTATTGGGATTTTCCATGGAGATGGTATACTCAATCCTGCTGGAAGGTTCCTTTTTCAGATCACTTTTCCAGGAAGCAAGTATCAGGATTCCTAATATAATATTAATTAGAATCCGATACTTCTGAATAGGAAGATTAATAATTCGGATAAAAGTTTTCATGATAAAATGATTTAATTCAAATATTAAAGATAATTATTGGAATTGAATAGATAAATCTCCATTGGAAATTTAAAGAATGTGGTATTGAGTAAAAATCCTGGCAGAGGAGAATTGTTTTAAAACCTTAATGAAAGACAACTCAGACCACCATCGAGTTTGCGGAATTCAGACATGGGGGATGTTATTCCACGATCTCTGCATTATCAAATTTATCAGTTTTAATATTCACGCTGGTATGGTGAACCTGCCGCACTCCCCGGCCTCCAAAGAATCCCCAGCCCCCGCTGCCCAGAAGGAATCCAAGGGCATACAATCCACCATTATTATTTTGAGCATACATTGTAATGTTATCATTGAACAGCATTCCTATAAAATCAAAAGGAGCAATGAATCCATGCCATAATCCACCAAAGAATCCATAGGTATGTCCCGTCAGACATTGTTCAACGGATTCACTGTGAGCACATCCTGTCAGAGCAACAAGTAAGATCAGTGCAAGAAACAAAAAAGAACCTGTTTGTAAAAAATTGTTTTTCATTGGAAGGATTATTAGATTTTAATTTATTTTTTGCCCGGAAATCTGCCCGAAGTCGATTTAATGAACTTGATGTTTCTGAATCTCATAGCTGACCAGTTATCATCAACCGAGACTATACGAATGCCATAAAAGCCGCATTCGTTCAGTGATTCCCAGCCGTGATCGCGATTGATATTCGAAGAATATTTTTTTGATGTCTTTTTAGGATAGCAAAACCATAAGATCCCGTCAACCTTAAGGTTGTGAAGCGCCAGTGGTGCCAGCTTTTTGACTTCAGTTACTTTTTTTACAAATATTATCATGAACTCGTAAGGGTAACGCTGGTCGATCTCCGTATCGATCTGTATATCCCTAAGCTCGTCCGACTGAGTAAAGGTAAAATCCTCTTCAGCATTTATAATTGCAATTCTATCCTGTCCCTTAAAATTTAACCTGGTAAAGAGGCTTTTCATACAATTTTTACGATTTAATTGCTAATTTAATATAAAATTGAGTATCTGGAATCATAAACATAGTTTTATTGATTTTCAAGCACCATGTAGATATTGTTAATGTAACAGAGGCCGGTAACCTGTCGCCAATGACATATTCAAACATCGAAAATGAAGAGTTGTAAAAACATAATTCGGGTCAGGGTCAGTTTAACTCCATCGCTGGTTGAGACTTCTGAAGCCGGCAACGGTATAGGATATACGAGCTTCAGGAGCTGGGGTATTAGGGCAGCAGGATAATGGAATATTTTATAAAATTATTCGAAAAATTTACTTATGACTAAAATACTCAGATATTTATTTGGTGGGTATAAATTTTTTTTATAAATTACACAATCTGAGATTTGTGCGTATTATTATATGGTCATAAATATTAAAAAGAAAAGACACACGTATAGATCAGAAGGATAGCAATGCTTTTTTACAGTATTGCAAAGTGTTGATTGAGAAGGTTTTCATGGATATTGTGATTTTACTAATGATATAATCTGGAAGAAATTATAAATTCTACAACTAACCTAAAAGTAAAAACCATTAATCGACTTGCCTATGAAACAATCCAGATCACCCATTCCTAACAGAAAATTATTTCTAATTTATTAATTCTCTATGGGCAATAATGATTCCCTATGAGAGGGAATTTTATGCTTTTCCATGAAACATCATGTAAAAAACTAACTTTAATACATAAAAAGTATGAGAAGAAAAATCCCACTAGTTGTTTCATTATCAGGAAAAAGATCAAAACTGATTATGAAACTAATAACTATGTTATTGTTATTTGGGGCAATTCAGACAATTGCTGCAGCAAGTACACTTGATGCCGGTATTGTCGCCTCAAACGATATGCAACAACAGCGGTTAGTCACAGGACAGATTACCGATGCTGCTGGTAATCCGCTGCCTGGTGTAAATATTATAGAAAAAGGCACTGTTACCGGTGCAATTTCAGGAGCAGATGGCAACTATACCATTACTGTTGCTTCTGGAAGTTCAACTCTGAATTTTTCTTTTATAGGGTATGTCACTCAGGAAATTCTTGTCGGAAATCAAAACACTATAGATGTGGTCCTTGTTGAAAGCGTTTCAGCATTGGATGAGATTATCGTTATCGGTTATTCAACTCAGGCAAGAAGATCTCTTACAGGTGCCGTTTCAACGGTTAGTAGCGAAAGCTTGGCTGATAATACGGCACCCAGTGCAATTACCCGTTTACAGGGCCAGGCTGCCGGTGTGCAAATTCTCGGTTCACACACTCCGGGAGCTGGTGCAACTATCAGAGTTCGTGGTATGGGTACCATTAATGACAGTAATCCGCTTTGGGTAGTCGACGGTGTTCCCGGACAACTCGAAGTTCCCCCAAATGATATTGAATCAATTACTGTATTGAAAGATGCAGCAGCACAGGCTATTTATGGAGCAAGGGCTGCTAACGGGGTTATACTTGTCACAACAAAATCCGGCAGAAGAAATCAGGCCGCCCAGATTAATGTAAATGTGAGAGGTGGTATAACACAGAACTCGAATTATTATGATCTGTTAAATACCGAGGAATATGGTGAAATGCTTTGGCTTGAAGCAGCAAACGCTGGAATTGTAGGTTTCGATCATGTGTTGTATGGCGATGGTGCTACACCTGACATACCTAAGTATATCAGGCCTGCAAGGGCTACAAGTGTAGATCTCAACCTGTATGATAACAAAATGGTTCACGAGGACGGAGATGATACATACCTCATTATGGAAGCCGCTGTACCAGGTACAGAATGGTTAAAAGTGATAGACCGGAATGCAAAGTATCAGGAGGTTACCGCTGATGTTTCCGGTGGTTCTGCAAATACTACCTATGCATTTCAGCTCGGCTACCTGTTAGAAGAAGGTATTTTGAAATATACCTCATTTGACCGGTATAGTTTCCGTTCCAATATTACCACTAATCCCGCTAAATGGATTGAAATTGGAGAAAAAGTTGGTATATCCTTCACTCAGGATCATGGTACCCAGGGAGACAACTCTGAAAGTACGATGATATCCCAGGCATATCGTATGCAACCAATAGTGCCGGTTTATGATGTAATGGGAAATTATGCCGGAACAAGAGCTGAAGGTACCGGAAACGGCAGGAACCCATTATTCCAGCTTGATGCCAATCAGCATGATATTGACAAGAGAATGAACTTAAGTGGTAATATTTATTTAAAGCTTACCCTTTTGGAGGGATTATCAGCCCGTTCTCTTATTGGCGTTAGTTACTATTCAAGACATAATAAAAATTATGGGTTTGTTGAAGTTGCGTTTTCGGAAAGAGGTAAATATCCTTCTCTGAGTGAAACCGCCAATTATAACCTGAATTGGATCTGGACCAATACGATAGAGTACTCCAAACTTTTTGCCGGAGTACACGATCTTAAGGTAATTCTTGGTTGTGAAGCAATTGATAATAACAGTAATGATTTCAATGGATCGAGATCGAACTTTTTCTCCCAGGAGATCAACTATATGCAGCTTGACACCGGTCTGGAGAGTATTAATAACGGAGGAGGCAGCAGTTCATGGAGTCTGTTCTCACTATTCGGACGTTTTAATTACAGTTATTCAGACAAATATATGATTGAAGCAGTTGTCCGTCGTGATGGTTCATCCCGTTTTGGTGAAGGTAACCAATATGGTATTTTCCCCGCAGTTTCGGTTGGATGGAGAATATCAAACGAGAATTTCATGGCAACCACTTCCGACTGGCTGGATGAATTGAAGATGCGTGTCGGTTATGGTGAAACCGGAAATGACCGTATGGGTAATTATAACAGTTACACCAATTTTGATATCAATTACTATGACTCATTTTATCCTATCGATGGTGCCAATGCCACAACCGGTGCAACCGGGTTCTATAAATCCTCATTGGGTAATCCGAATGTAAAATGGGAGACCACAAAAACCACCAATATTGGTCTTGATGCAACCTTATTCTCGAGCCTGAATGTAAGTTTTGACGTATGGCAGAGGGTAACAACAGATATGCTTTATCCAAAGGAGATACCAATGGTATTGGGTCGGGTCTCTGCACCTTCAATTAATATCGGTGAGATGAAGAACAAGGGATTTGATCTTGAATTGGGATACACAAACAGTGCATTAAATGGCGATCTCAGGTATAGCATTGATATGGAATTATCTCACTATAAAAATGAAATTGTAAAACTTACTGATAAAGAGACTGAGTTTATGCAAGGCGGTGGTTATCGTGAGATGATATATACAAGAACTGAGACAGGACACGCTTTCCCTGAGTTCTTCGGATATTATGTTGATGGTATTTTTATGACCCAGCCGGAAGTTGACGCACATGCTCCGGCATTTGGACCTTTAGGGGATTATAACGAGCCTGGACGCTGGATTTACAGAGATACCAATATTGACGGTGTAGTTGATGCTGATGACCGTGATTATATAGGATCTCCCCACCCTGATTTTACAGCTGGTATGAATATCAATGTTGCCTACAAAGATCTCTCCGTGACAGCCTTCCTGTATTCCAGCTATGGCAACGAAATATGCAACTATGTGAGCAGGTGGATTGATTTTGTCAATTTCCAGGGAGGACGTAGTCATAACAGGCTGTATAAATCATGGGGTAGCCCCTATCTTAGTGACAACGCCGATGCTGTACAGCCAAAGGCCGAAAACGACGATGTCGACAGCCAGTACCCTTCTACCGCATTTATAGAGGATGGTTCTTACCTTCGCCTGAAAACTTTGAGGTTGAGTTACAATTTCAACAGGCTTTTGGGAAACAGGTTCAGAAACCTGCAGGTTTTCGGACAAGTATCCAATCTGTTCACTATAACCAAATATTCGGGATTAGACCCTGAAATTGGTGGTGGTGGAATCAATATGGGTATAGATGCAGGAGCATGGCCAACACCAAGGCAATTCTTGTTTGGTATTACCCTTGGCATTTAGCCGGTACATTTATTTATAAATATTTAAAAAATATAGATATGAAGCGAATATTCATTATAATGTTTATTACTGCGTTAACCGTAAGTATGCTAACAATGAATTCCTGTAACGAAGATTTCCTTGTAAAAGAGCCACCTGGAGCTGCGGCCGAGGCTGTGATGCAAACCTCTGAAGGTGTTGAAGCTCTCTTGATTGGTTGTTACAGTAATTTGCAAGGACGCTCCAGATTTGGAGATTGCCTGGGAACGGACTGGACTTATGGAAGCGGTGCGTCTGATGATACCTACAAAGGTACATCAACAGGTGACCAGACTGCTTTTAATTTGGTTGAGAGGTATGAAGCTCTGCCGAGCAACCCATATATGCGTGACAGATGGCGGGGCTGTTTTGACGGTGCTGCCCGTTGTAATACCAGTCTGGAATTATTAAAGGCAACACAGCAAGGGGCAAAACCTCTTACCGCTGCCCGGGCAACAGAAGTTGAGGCAGAGCTAAAGTTTTTAAGAGCCTGGTTCCACTTCAAAGCTACTTTGGTTTTTGAAAAAATTCCATACATCAAAACTCAAACTGAATTAGGAGACGTATTACCTGAAGAAGTTCCTAATGACTCCGAGGGTTGGGATGATATTGAGGCTGACCTGCAGTTTGCCATCGATAATTTACCTACAACTCATCCGTTAGGCGAAGTTGGTCGTGCAACTAAATATTCTGCTATGGCCGTAAAAGCGTATGTCCATATGAATCAGGGTGAATTTAGCCTGGCTAAACCCCTGCTGGATGCTATAATAAGCAGCGGTGAGTTTAGTCTTGTCAGTAATTATTTTGATAATTACGATATGACGCATGAGAATAATTCAGAATCCATTTTTGAATTACAATGTGCCACCAGTGGAAGTAATAACTCTTCTATGTTAGTGGCAGGTCCTTCTATGCACCAGTCTGGTCCGGCAGGTCTTGGCTGGGGATTCCATCAACCTTCTCAAAACCTTTTCGAGGCTTTCCAGGTTGACGTTAATGGTTTACCAGTTTTGGACGTAGCTGCTCGCGATCCCATTGTTAATGACATGGGTGTGGGCAGTGGTGAGAATTTCGTACCAACCAATCACCTGATTGATCCCCGTTGTGACTGGACCATTTCCCGTCGTGGAGTTGATTTCCTGGGCTGGGGTATTTGCGAAGGTGCGTCATGGATTCGTGAACAGTCAAATGGCGGCCCTTACATGACCAAGAAATTCATGCAAAAATCTTCTGAACAAAGTTTGAATTTTGCTGGAAGAGGTTTTGATAATGGTAAAAACTACAGGGCTTATACTTTAGGACATGTATTATTATGGAGAGCTGAAATACATGTAGAAGATAATGAACTTGATGAAGCACGACTGCTTGTAAATCAGATCCGTGACCGTGCCAAAAGCAGCGATGTGGTTATGGGACTTTGTACGTCTTACACATTCGGAGCTGGTGACCCTGTTGTAGACTGGAACCAGCCTGCTGCCAATTATCTGGTAGAACCTTATCCGGCCGGGCACGCTGCTTTCGCTACTCAGGAAGAAGCGAGAAAAGCAGTAAGGCTTGAAACAAGGCTGGAATATGCAACCCAGGGTTTCCGATACTTCGATCTGAGACGCTGGGGCATTGCTGATCAGGTGCTGAACGACTATATTGCAGAAGACTCTCAATTCAGGATATTCTTGCAAGGAGCATTGTATGATCCTGTCCAGGATGATTATTGGCCATTGCCACAAGATCAGCTTGATATTCAGAAAGGTATACTACAACAGGATCCTTCATATTAATTAATAATGAAGTCCGTATTATTAAAGAAAGAGGCTGCATTTGTGGCCTCTTTTTTTTGACTGTTCAATACGGCTATTGAATTAAAAAATTAATTTATGAAATTATTATCTGCAATTACTTTTGGACTTTGCATGCTTCTGCTTGTTAAATGCAATAGTGGTCATTTAAATCATGCATCGGATTTTTTAATCCCCGTCACTAAGAACTCAGAGTTAAATCCCGTTTTGAATCCCAGGGCAACCAGTGAATTTTATTGCCCTGTGCGTCAACAACTTGTCAGGTGGGAGGAAAAAGATGTCTTTAATCCGGCCAGTGTAGTAAAAGGTGATACTCTCTTTTTACTTTACCGTGCTGAAGATACTCTTGGAAAGTATAATGGCACCTCAAGGATAGGGCTGGCTTATAGCCTTGACGGATATCATTTTAACAGGAAGGATAAACCGGTTCTTTTCCCCTCTGAAGATGAGTACCTCAAGTATGAATGGGAAGGGGGATGTGAAGATCCGCGCATAGTGGGAGATAAAAATGGGACCTATTATATGACATACACTGCTTATGATGGAGACAAAGCACGTTTATTTATAGCCACATCTGAAGATTTAAGGCATTGGACCAAATATGGATCAGTATTCCGGAAAGCCGGTGAAGAGTATATAAATATGTGGTCTAAATCGGGATCAATTATTTGTAATGAACATAACGGAAAACTTATTGCAACAAAAATCAATGGAGAATACTGGATGTACTGGGGAGAATCAAACATTTATATGGCTACCTCAAAAAATCTGATCGATTGGACTCCTTTGTTGGAAATGGATCCGGCCAAACAGCAACTGGATACAATGAGAAAATACACGAGATCATTCAGGATATTGTTCTCAACAAGGAACGGGATGTTTGATAGTGAGTTAGTAGAACCAGGTCCCCCGGCAATAATAAGAAAACAGGGAATTCTTTTTATTTACAACAGCAAAAACAGTCCTTCAAAAGGCGATAAGAATCTGGCACCCGGAACATATGCTGCCGGGCAAATAATAACTGATAAGGATGATCCAACGAAAGTACTGAAAAGAATGGATAAATGGTTTATCACTCCCGATCAGCCGTTTGAGATAACAGGTCAGGTAAATAATGTATGTTTTGTTGAGGGATTGGCATTTTTTAATAATAAATGGTTGTTTTATTATGGCACGGCTGATTCTAAAATAGCGGTTGCAGAATCAGATATAAAGAAATCAACCGAGTAACAATATGATATAATAGTCTGGGTGTTTGGGCGACCACTAATTGAAATGAAGATAGAACCAGAAAGTGTCACCAAATTCTTTCTGCATTTGTTCTTTGCTTAAAGCCTGGATTTGTCGCAATCCGATATATCTTTCAACATACTGTTCAAAACGTAACCGGGTTTCGTTGCTTATTGTAAGTCCACCAAGATCAGGAAGAGCTCCCTTACTGTCGAAATAAGTTAAAGCTGCTTCTTCAATATGACGTGGAATTCGCTTATAACCCATGGTTCTCATTTTTTTGATATTATTTACTATTGCCTCAACATTTTTTGTCAGCAAGTGCCAGGCCATTTCATATTCAAATGCTTTTCTATTATCCGGATTGGTCTGCAATAGCATTGTAAGATTGTTCTGCGGCGATTCCAGCTGGATAAAGAAATTGTTCCCGGGAAGAATCTTAATCATTTCACCCAGCTCAGGATGAGCTTTAATACGCTCAGGATCATCAAGCAGCTTTTCATATTCTGCTGCCCAGGTATTATACCAGATGGTCCTTTTCAATATGTTAATGTATTTCTCTGCCATCCGGTAATTTCCATTCATAAGGTCGGTTTGAACAAGTAATTTGACATTTTGCGGACGGTAACCATAAACCACCATTTCTTCATAAGCCCAGCGGTGGGCCTCGTTTATCAGCCCAACAGAATAGAAGAAATAAGCCCCCCACCCGAGGTGTTCGTTGCTCCACGGCAAAATAAGTGAACCAGCGCCGAAATCCTGCCTTCCTTTGAACAACCTGTCGCATAATTGTTCAGTTTCAGAGAGCGCAATATTATAAAAGTACTGACCGATCCTGTTCCGGGAAGGAAAACCTTCATGAAACTCAATCGCTTCATTCCATTTCTTTTCAAAAATAAATTTTTCAAGCTTAATTACCCTGGCAGTCTCGGGATTATAATTTTTAACCATGAGCAGTATGGTCACAACCAAAACAATTCCGGAGAGGATAATTGTGAAAAACCTGGTATTTATCCATTTGTTTTTTACTGAAACAGCAATTTTTCCGGCAGCAAGATATAATATCACAATCGGGACAAATAAGCGAAATATGAACTTATGTGTTGGATCATTTATGAAGGGAAGCGGGTACAAGATGAGCTGCCCGACAGATTGCAGGAAAAGAATTTCCTTGAAGATGATGAACGAACCGGCAGCTACGCTCAGCAGAATAGCAGGATACAGATACTTTTGTTTCCCTTTAATATAAAATAAGCTATACATAACATACATGCCCAGAAAAATCCATGCATAAGCGCCGGTCAGGAAATAGAATAAAGGAAACAGAATTAACATAGTATAGCGATAGCTTCTTCTTTCGGAATTTATGGTCAGCAGGAAATATAAAAAAACCAGTAGAAATCCGAGATTGTACTCCATCATATGATAATAGTAAGCCTGCATCAATAAAAGCAGGCAGATGGTTATCAGCAGCAAAATAAATGAAGCTGGTTTACCGGTCATCAACCGCTTGTTGATATTCAGTAGTATAAGTCCCGGTAAGGTCAGAATAATAGCGAGGATCAATGACCCCAGTATTTTGCTGGCATAGAACTGTGCAAGAAATTTACCTGCAAGTTCAAGCAAGCCACCAGGCTTTGTTAAGAATTCATAAAAGTAATCCCCGGAAAAAATAAACAGAGATTGCTGTTCCTGAAAAAAAAGCAAATAGTCGCCAATCCAGTAAAAATATACGAATACCGCAATGCAGAAGAATGCAAGTAAATAATGCACATAAGCATCCCCTTTTATTTTTACCTTAGGAAACATCTTCACTGATGGCTTGCTCTTATACTTTGTGTGCTGTCAACAATTGTCTTACTACCAATCCATTCCGGCAGGGAATCCAGAGGATTTGCGGGATTTGCCTGAACCGGTTCCTGCTTTGCTGCATCTTCAAAATCCCGGGGTACAAGCCTGATTTTTCCACTTACAAATTCAGGAATATTAAAGGATTCCAGCATCCGGTTGTAAAGTGTCGGATCTTTCTGTGGCAGAACAAAAGGTTTCCTATTCTGATCCAAAGAATCAATATACGCAAAATAAGGCCTTGTGCTTCGACCGTCTGATCTTTTACTGCTAAAGACCAGCCATTTACTATTGGTCGACCATGTGTGGTAACTTTCAGTCTCATCACTGTTCAGGGTCATTTCCCTGATCTCTCCATTTTGAAGGTTAAGTAAATATAAGTCTGCTTCCCGGTGCCAGATCGGGAAAGTGCCGTAATCATGAAGAGTGAAAATCAAATATTTACCATCAGGAGAAATTCTTGGAAAAGAGACACTTTTGTTTCTTTCATCAGCATTGAAAATAATTTCGGTTTTACCGAATGTGCCCGTCGCGGGATCAAATGATTTTCTTGCAAGATTATAATGGGTTGATTCAATATCTTTTAGATCCGGATTGGTGCTTTTATACCTGTATTCTGCCCTGCAGAAGTATAAATATTTACCATCAGACGACCATGAAGGAAAGGTTTGCAAATAAATCAGAGAGTCCTGGTCCAGTATGTTTATTATTTCATTCTTTTCCCTGTCATACAGAATCAGAGTGGAAATAAGGTCATAAACCTCAATACTTTTTTTTGCTTCAGCATAAAAGCTCTGTCTTACCTGATTGGATGAAAATGCCACATATCTTCCATCGGGATGCCATGACGGATAGGTAGCACCGCCAGGCATGGTTTCTATTTTTAGATTTGTCCTGGTTATTTTCTTATCTTCAACGAAATAGGTTCCGCCTTTCGATCCACGGATGTGAACCAGGAATCTTGCCGGATTATTCTGGTTGAAGGAGTGACAGTTGATACAATTATATTCTAGTATCTGATTTTCGATCAGGGATTCTTCCTCGAAACTTTCAATAGACCTCTGTACTATCTTGATCCTGGACCAGCTATAATAACCCGGATGAATTACCCGGTAGGTCAGGTAGGGATCAATTGGCTCATTGGATACATACATGAAGAAAGGCTCATATTCTATCATGTTTTTTTTATCCTCACCTGCAGAGTAAACCTTAACCGTGATTTTGTCACCTTCACAATCCCTGATCAGTTTTTTCCATGATTTTTCAGGAAATCTTATAACTCCATCTGACGATTTTAAATCAATCCGGTACTTATTTGTACTACCGGTTGCAGTTACTTTAAAAAAATATCCATCCTCCTTAATAACAAAATTCATCGGGGCAATATTGGGAGGGATGGTTACATCAGAATAATCCGGTTCGATATATGGCTTATAATCTATCTTCTGTATTTTTTCGTTGATTTCTGTTTTACAGCTAATTAGAAAAAGAATCCCAGAAAATAAAATAAACAGCTTATAAAGAATTTTTTTTGATTTCATCCGGTATTATTAATAGCTAAAATTGCTATGCTTAGCGCAAAATTGTTCATAGTATTAAAAGGCCGCATAATTTGCAATAAAGTCAGATTTTGTTTTAATATTAAAGAGCACCTTTAAAAACTACTTTTTCGCAATGTCGTTAATCCGCCTTCGCGTAAAGCTTCGGCGGACGCGAAGGAAAGGTATAATTGGCTTCGCCGAGCTCGTAAACTCGGTTCCTCGGTGCTTGCACCGTTTTTAGAGTCCAGAGCTTGCTCTGGGGTTAATACCGTTTATTTAAAACAAATATATTTATTAGTTTTCTGTAAACCTAATTGTCCCTTCTTCACTCCAGTTAATTTTATTATAATCATTTATACGATAATTACATATACATATATTATTATGTCTTTCATATCCGGACATAACTAGTCCATAGCAACAACTGTTTTTAAATGAATAAATCGGCAAATATTGTAAATTAATTCATCGGCCTGTACAACCATTCGGCTATTTCTTATTGTTTGTTTTCTGCATATATTCAATTGTATTATGTCGTTTGCAGGACTTAAGGCATGGGAAACTTCATTATATTGTGAATCCCGAAAAGAAATTCGAATATCTTTCCTGCCTAAATCATTTTTTAAGAGTTGCAGAGTATCCTCGTCACCCGGACAGGAATCATAGTCTTTTCATTTCCTTTACAATATTTATCAGTTGTACCCTGCTTTTAACATTGGTCTTTATATAGATTCTGTGAGTATGGTCCTTTACTGTTTGAAGGCTGATAAATAGTTTACCGGATATTTCTTTATTGCTCAGCCCGTTGCAAATTTCGCGGATGATATCTGTTTCCCGGGCCGAGATTTCGAATTTCTTGCAAAATTCTTCGAACGATAAATCCCTGGCACCCTCTTCACTAAAGACTGTTAAAAGAGTACCATAAGTAAGATAGACCGGCAGAAATGTATTTCCAGCAAAAAATGTGAAAACGAATATTAGTCCAAGGTAAACCTGTGATTTATAGAACAGGAGAGGGGTGATTTGTGCCAGCATAGCAAATATTATTGCCAGGGAGATAACTTTCCCATCGTAATCATGAATAACTGATTTTTTTCTGACCGGGAATAATAGCAAACCTGCAGCAATGACAGAATAGAGGCAATTCATGAAGATAAAGTAATATCTGATAAGAGTAGCCGGATTTATTTCACTGGTTCTTGCTATCAGAAAGCCTGCAACGAAAATCACAGCAAAATTGATCAGGAGAAACCAGAATATCAACCAGTTGTTTTTTCTTCTTCCTGAGATAGTCCCCGAAAACTGAACAAGCATGAGCCATGCAAATATCAGGAAAGGTAATCCCAGAAGGATTGAGATGTTAGTGATTCTCATAAGAAGGTCGCCGGAAATATAAGGTGAGAGAAATGACCTGATTACTACCTGTCCCCAGATACCGTAAAAGCCGAAAGTAAAAATAAAGACCTGGAAATAAAGAAGGGTAGAGAAGATCTCCGACCTGTATTTATTCCGTAACCGGGATGCAAGTACTATTCCTCCCGCAGCCATGGCAACCGACAGAATAAAGATCAGATATACCAGGTATTGTAACATTCTATAAAGATATAAAAATAGCTGTAAACCTATCGGATAAAGTTAAACACTACTAAAGTATTGTAATCCATACTTAAGTAGAAAATTTTATAATCACTACTATAGTATGAAGTCTGTTAGAAATAGTGGGTTTACATTTGCCTAAGACAATGTTCATAAATTTATTAATAAAAAATGTTAAGTATGGAAACAGTTAATGATTACAAATTAATTCCGACCTTCGGGGACAGCTTCGGAACAGGTTGGAGGGTAATGATGGATAATTTTCTCAGGTTGTTACTTGTTGTATTTATCCTTGCCATTGTTGCAGCTCCTTATAAGATATTCGATATTAAAATCGATCCTTCAGATTTTCCCTGGTCGCCCTGGAAATGGAATGGTGACTGGGAACACTTTTTCGGATTGGCTTCTCTGGGGATTTTTGCAGCATTCTTTGCACTGATTGCATTTCTCTATTCTTTTCTTGTTGCACCTGTGTTTCAATATGGAGGGAAGCTGATATTTGTAGAATCTGTAAGAAGGAAAAAGCCCGATTTTGAGATTCTGATCAGGGGATTCATGGATAATTACCTGCATATCATCCTGGCTAATCTGCTGGTTTTTGCCCTGGTTATCATGGGGATCTTTGTACTCATCATTCCAGGGATAATTATAGCATGCAGGCTTGCCTTCGTATCATATATTGTGATGGATAAAAAGCTCGATCCTATTGAAGCTGTGGAGCTAAGCTGGAAGCTTACCCGGGGTCATGGCTGGACGATCTTTCTGATGGGTTTTGTATCATTCTTCATCATAATATTGGGACTTTGCCTTCTTATAGTAGGAATTTTTCCTGCAATAATGTGGGTATCAAGTTCATTTGCAACTCTTTATCAGTCGGTTCTGCTTGAAAAGGAGAAACCTGCTGAGCAGTTGACATGACCTCATCCCCCTGGCCTCCTGAGGTAAAAACACACTCATTATCTTAAAGATAATTTTCTGGTCAAAGAGGCTGTATAAGAATGCAGCCTCTTTGAATTAGACTTTGTTTTACATTGGTAAGCCCCCCTAAATCAGGGCTGTTGAAAAAGTCCCTCCTGGTTTTTTCACCCCTAAATCCCCCAAGGGGGACTTATTGATATACTGAATGTTACAACTCCCCCTTTTGGGGTTGGGGGGTAAAGCAAAACTTTTTCAACAGCCCCGGAAAGATTTTCAGATCTTTCTCAGTTTTGCAAACCTGAGAAGTAGCTTTTTTCTTCCGTTATTTTTAAATTCAACGGTAGCAGTAACATTAGGAGGGCGACCTTCAATCGTTAATATTTCTCCGTCGCCGAAACGTTCGTGCTGAACATAATCTCCTTCAGAAAACTCTGAAGGATCACTGCCATTAAAAGGCGTAACTGTTACGGATTCAGTACTTCTTATCTTTTTTAATTTTCTGCTATAAGAATAATCAGGCTGTTCTTCGCGGAATGATGTGAATCTGTTTCCGGCTAAATTCCTTGATGTGAAAGGTTTTCCCCCTGTCTGGGGATAATCCAGAAACTTCTGATCGACCTCACGCAGGAACCTGCTGGGATTGCTTCTTTCGAGGTTGCCCCATTTGTATCTGTTAAGTGCATAACTCAGAGTAACCATCTCTTTAGCCCGGGTTACAGCTACATAGAACAGACGTCTTTCTTCTTCAAGCTCACGAGGATTCCCGGATGACATGGGTGAAGGGAAAAGTGTATCCTCCATTCCGGCAATATATACATGTTTGAATTCCAGTCCTTTAGCTGAGTGCATTGTCATTATTGTGACTTTATCCCGATCTTCCTCTTTTTCATTATCCTGGTCTGTAAGAAGAGCAACATTAGCCATATATGCTTCGAGAGTAGATGGTTCACCATTTGTTTCAGCTGCTTCAGTAAATACTTTTATGGCATTCAGTAACTCTTCGAGATTTTCATACCGGCTTACCTCCTCAGGTGATTTACCCTCTCTCAATTCTCTAACAATCCCGGAGCCCATAGCAATTTCTCTTGCTTTTGTAAAAGCATCACTGACATCGGAACCAAGTGCCAGGGTATTCAACAACTCTACGTAAAGGAATAATTTTCTGACAGTTCCGGTATTAAAATGTCCGGAGTATTTGTCTGCCTCCTGAATTATATTCCAGGGTGTGACATTCAGTCTGGCAGCAAGTTCAAATATTTTGCTGACGGTTGTATTACCAATTCCTCTTTTGGGGTAATTTATTGTTCTTTTCAGGGCTTCTTCATCTTCATGATTAATGATCATTCTGAAGTAGGCGAGAATATCTTTTATTTCTTTCCGTTCATAGAAGGATAATCCGCCATAGATCTTGTAAGGTATGTTTTTCCTGCGGAGAGTCTCTTCAAATATTCTCGATTGGGCGTTGGTCCTGTATAGTATTGCAAAATCCGACCAGTTATGCTGTAACGAGAATCTCTTGTCGAAAATATCCGATGCGATGTTGAAACCCTCTTCGGCATCGGTAACAGCCTGCATAACCTGGATTTTTTCACCGGATTCATTCTCTGAAAAAACTTTCTTATGAATCTGACCTTCATTATTGGCTATTATTGCGTTTGCGACGTTTACAATTGTCTGCGTTGACCGGTAATTTTGCTCAAGCTTGAAGAGCCGGTAACCGGAGTAGTCGTTTTTGAATTCGAGAATATTCTCAAGTCTTGCTCCGCGGAAAGAATAGATACTCTGGGCATCATCCCCGACCACACAGACATTATTATGAACCTCTGCAAGTTTATTAATGATCAGGTATTGTGAATAGTTCGTATCCTGGTATTCATCCACAAGTATATAGCTGAATTTCTCCTGATATCTGGCCAGCACGTCAGGAAAATCCCTGAAAAGTATGTTTGTATTCAGTAGCAGATCATCAAAATCCATTGCATTTGCTTTAAAGCATCTTGCAGAATAGTGTTTATAGACCTCAGTCAGCAATGGCATCCGCACCGATCTGTCATACTCCTGATAAGAGAGATCGGCAGCGTATATACTGGCGGTGATAAGATTATTTTTTACAGTTGAGATTCTTGAAGCTATAAATCCCGGTTTGTAAATATTGTCATCAAGATTCAGTTCCCTGATGATGGTGCGTATCAGACTTTTTGAATCGGTTGTATCGTAAATGGTATAATTTGATTTGTATCCCAGTCTGGATCCTTCTAATCTGAGGATTTTTGCAAAGATTGAGTGGAAAGTACCCATCCAGAGGTATCTGGCAATTTCGAAACCTGCTATTTTAATGATCCTTTCCTTCATTTCCCTTGCAGCTTTATTGGTAAAGGTAAGGGCCATTATCCTGGACGCAGGAATACCATTATTAAGGAGATGAGCTATCCGGTAAGTCAGGACTCTTGTTTTACCGGCGCCAGGGCCCGCTATTACAAGGGCAGGACCCTCGGTGTTAATAACTGCTTGCTGTTGGGCATTATTGAGGTCGTTAAGGTAATTATGAGTCATGTGTTGTTTAGATTTACAGCGTACAGGGCGAAGCAAATTTAACAATAACAGATTTTATCAAACAGGAAACCGTAATTATTTATTAACAGGTAGAGACGCGCAATTTGCGCGTCTCTGTAAGGACGGAATTTGTAACCCAGGAGACGCGCAATTTGCGCGTCTCTGTAAGGACGGAATTTGTAACCCAGGAGACGCGCAATTTGCGCGTCTCTACGTAACATGGTTTTTATTATAATTGCATATGGTTATACCATGCAGCAGTATAATACGTTATTTTACAAAGAACGAATTGCCTGTGCGTTTTTTATTTTTTATAGCGGTACTGTTTCAGCCGTTAATTACTTTAGCTCAGCTTACTGCTCCTGATGTGAGTGCAGTAAGATACACATCATACCCCTCAGCTCCGGGTATTAAGGATCCGGTTTTCATTTACTGTAATTCCACCGGAGTTCAGAAGGGCACACTCAATGCTGTCAGTCCGGGAGGAACAGGTCCATTTGATTTTTTATGGTATAAATGGAGCGATGTTACCCGAAGTTTCAGTATATTTCTTAAATCAGAAACCGGAGCGATGAGTTCATCAGCAGAAAACCTTGAAGAGGGAGGCTACAGAGTTGACATCAGTGACGGCGGAGGTTACAATACCAGCCTTGTTGCATGGATTTTCCTTGACACTCCTTATACTCAGGCATCTCTTTTGAACCGAACTTGTGATTATGTTGCATTAAGTGGCAAAGTTGCAGTTGACACCTTTTTTTATAATGATCCGTCAAATGGCAATCCGGTACAATTAGCTAACGGAGTGAGATTCCTCTGGTCGTCCGACCCAGTATCGTCTATACCTTATCCCGACATAGAACTTAATCCACAGACTTTTAATCCTCCCCTTGTTGATGTTACATACATGCTTGAGGTCACTGACAGTTTTGCCTGTAACAACACATCTTCATTCTTTTATGAGTCGATTCACGTTAAGGCTGATTTCGCAGTTTATCCTGTACAGGGTGAAGCTCCGCTAGAAGTGACTTTTACAGATAAATCGATAAGAGGTGTTGAGTACAAATGGGAGTTTGGGGATGATACCATTTCAGTATTGAAGGATCCTGAACCGCATACTTATTATATACCGGGTGAATACACGGTAAAGCTCACTATTGAAAGCGAACTTCACTGTATTAATTCATTGAGATATGATAAAATTATTGTTGATCCCTCTCTACTTTATATCCCGAATGTGTTTACTCCTGATGGTGACGGTTTGAATGACTATTTTATTGTAGAATCGCAATCATTACGATTTATTAATGTTGAAGTTTTCAGTCGAAGCGGACTGAAGGTTTATAGTTTTTATGGACAGGGAGAAAAACTTAAGGGCTGGGAAGGCTGGGATGGAAATGTCAATAAATCATCAATTAAAGCGAGTCCGGGTATCTATTTTTATATCATCCGGGCCAGGGGCTGGGATGATGTGGAATATGACAGTAAGGAGTACAGGGGATTCGTGTATCTATACCGGTAAGGGCGCAGCAGTACAGATGCACAGAGATGCAGTAGGCCTGCCATCATTTACACATCGTCTATAATGCATAATACATTTCTTCGCCGTTACACCTTTAAATTGTAATTCTTCTTGTTCTGGCCTCAACTTTCCACTGGTCAGTGACTTTTCCCTCCCTTACAACATACACTGAATCAAAGCGGTCGACAGTGGGACATATATGCCAAGGGATCCCGTATAATACATCTCCAATATTAAGGTTAACGGATTCGGGAGTCCTGATGACCATGTGTTCTTCATTATGATTAATAATAGTATAATTTTCAAGTCCAATTATTTTTATTCTTGGTTGAGGCATTTCCGAAGCAATGGCTTTGGTCCCAAGATCGAGACATAATAAGTTTTTGTCTGGTTTGCTTATAATACGCGTCATAAGTATAGCAGAATGTAAGAAGTCCATGTCAGTAAAGGAGCTGCTGTAACCGTAGTCCCATAAAATAAGAGTTCCGGGACTTGTTTCAACTCTTCTTCGTCTGGCATGAATCGGGAATGTAGGTGTTCCACCTGCTATAACTTTCAAGTTGGGAATACCTTCATTTTTAAGTTCTTTTATAAGATCAGTTACCCGGGCATATGACTCGTTGCATAATTTCTGCCGGAGGGAAAAATCCTTTTCATGAATATGACCATCATACACATGCAGACCCTCTGCCTTCAGGTTGGGTAAATCAATAATCATCCTGAAAAGCTGTACTGCATTTTTCCCCGGGATTATTCCGGTACGGTCCATTCCGTTATTAATATCGATCCAGACGAGGGCTTCAGTACTATTTCTCCGGGCTGCCTCAGATAATTGCTTTGTTACAACCCGGGAGTCAGCAAGGCATGAAATTTTTGTGTCGCTGAACTCTTGCTGTAGCCTGAAAAACCTTTCTATATTGGGACCGACGGGCTGATATGCCAGAAGAACTTCGGATGCACCGCACCTTGCTACCATCTCGGCTTCAGAAATAGTGGCGCATTTGAACTTATATATGCCATATTTCATTTGCAACCGAATGATTTCAGGTGTTTTATGTGTTTTTACATGTGGCCTGATCCGGTTAACACTACCACAAATTTTAATCATTTTCCGGATGTTCTTTTCAATCCGATCGGGATAGACCAGGAGGGCAGGGGAAAAGACATCGCCCTCATTATCAATTTTATACCACATAATCAGGATTTTGTATCATACAAGCAGAGTGACTCTGAATATTGTTCTGGCCTGTCCTGAAATCTCGACCCTTTTTTCTTTGAGTGAGATTTTTAAAACACCTGTCCGTTTTGAAACCTGATGCGAAATAAAGTCTGTCCTGTTTGTTTTCATATGCCAGAACGGAGCGAGAGCGCAATGAGCCGAGCCCGTAACAGGATCTTCATTAATGCCCAGAGAAGGGACGAAGCAACGCACACAAAAGTCAAAATTCATTTCAGTTGCAATATTTTGCATCCATTCTGTTGTCGTCTCTTCATTGATGATGCAAACCCCGGCAGGATTACCTTTAAAGGGTTCGCTGGTAAACGCATCAACATGGTAAATATTCTTCTTCTCAGCCATTTTAAATATGGAATAATTATAAAAGCAATATAAGAATTTTTATTACTATTTAGCAGCTATCAAATAAAAGAGTGAATTATTCCCCCTTCAGGGGGAACACAAGGGGGCAAAACAACCAACAGAAAGATTTCCTTGTTCCTGTAATCCATTCTTTTTGCGTTATCCATTTTCGTTATTCACCGGTATTTTCCCGCATTCCCCGGGATGTAACCACAATTTAACAAATAAAACTTTGTAAACTAAATAAGTTTTCACATTTTTGCAGGGTTTATTTCGGAAATTAATGGACAACAGGAACAGGATAATCACAGAAGCAGCAGGACTATTCAGAATTTATGGAATTAAATCAGTAACGATGGATTCTCTTGCCAATCATCTTGGTATGTCGAAGAGGACTATTTATGAGATTTTTGCGAATAAGGATGAATTGTTGGTAGGGGTTTTGAACTGGATGACTGAGAAGCAGAATGATTTAATCAGAAAGGTCCTTAACGAATCAGAAAATGCAATTGTGGCAATATTCAGGTTACTTGAGTTTAACAGGGATCATTTTCTGAATATGAGTCCTGCTTTTCAGGAAGATATGAAGAGGTTTCATCAGGAGGTTCTGGTAAACAAAGCTTTCAAATGTGAAATGCCTGATTATAAAAATAATATTCAGGTTATTGAAAGAGGAATTAAGGAGAAACTTTTCAGGGATGATATTAATCCTGATCTGGTTAACCGTTGTCTCTATCAACTAGCAAAATCAGTACTGGACAACGATTCATATCCCATTGAACAGTTTTCAAGGCGTGATGTTATAAAGAATGTTTTTATAAATTATCTGAAAGGTATATCCACTTTTAAAGGGATTGAGCTGATTAACAGCCTGGAACCAGATTTTTGAGACATATAATAATTAATATTTTATTACAAACAGCAGACTGGAAAAAACATTATACAAATATGAAAAACAAACAGTTATTTACCACAACACTATTTTTTCTATTGTCAGGGGGAATAGTTTTTTCACAAACCGGCAGTGAATTAACCCTTTCTCTGAAAGACGCCCAGGAATTTGCAATACAGAATAACAAGAGGATAATTTCAGCCAGGCTGGAGGTGGAGGCATCAAGAGTGGCAATATGGGAGACTATATCCAATGCACTGCCTCAGATAACTACATCTGGTTCGTTTACCGATAACCTTAAACTTATGACCACTCTTTTACCCGGCGAGTTTTTTGGTCAGCCCGGGGAAAAGATACCTGTTACTTTTGGATCTCAGTTTAACTCGAGTGCCAGTGTTCAGGCAAGCATACTTCTGTTTAACGCTCCTTTGTATCTGGGAATTGAAACCACAAAGCTTGCCAAACAACTGAGTGAACAAAACCTTGAGAAATCAGAACTTGATACCAAAGAATTGGTGAGTAATGTATATTTTCTTATACTGCTTTCTGAGCGGTCGAGAGAGATAATTGTGAAGAATATTGAAAATCTTAACGAAACTCTTAAAGCCACTAATGTGATGTATGCAGCCGGTATGGCTGAAAAGACAGATGTGGACCAGATGCAGCAGAATGTAACCATGGTTGAGAACAGCCTCAGTTCACTTGACCGCACGATTGAAGTAAATTATAATCTCCTGAGGTTTCAGCTGGGAGTGGCCCCTGACACCAGGATTATACTTACAGAAACTCTCGAAGGCCTTACTGCTGAAATTAATGTTGAGGCTTTATTATCCCAGGATTTTGATCATACAGAAAATGTGGATTACAAACTTATTGAGGGGCAGGAACAAATGTCGCTGCTTGCACTTAAAACACAAAAAGCTTCGGCTCTTCCTACCCTGTCAGGATTTTATAATTATGGCACAAACGGGATGGGTGACAAGATATCTGAGCTGAGATGGTTCCAGAACTCGATGGCCGGACTGCAGCTTACTCTTCCCATCTTTGCAAGCGGTCAGAGGTATACCCGGATCAGGAAAGCCCAGATTAATCTCGAGAATGCCAGAAATACAAAAGAAATGGTTGAGGATCAGTTGCTCCTCCACGAAAAACAGCTTCGGTATAACCTTGTAAATGCTAACCTTCAGTACAAAAGTCAGAAAGACAATGTTGAAGTATCCATGAGGGTATACACGAATATGGAAAATAAATACAAACAAGGTATGGCCTCAAGCCTTGATCTGACACAGGCAAATTCGCTCTACCTCCAGGCTGAAAATAATTATGTTTCGGCACTTATGAACCTTCTGCAGACAAAGCTTGCATTAGATAAATTGTTAAATAATATTTAGATGATTTAATAAGTAACCTTCAAAATAAATATAATGAATCACATTAAAAGAATTTTGACAGTATTTATCACCATGATCATTCTGTCAGGCTGCACATCGAATAAAAACACAGCAACCGATAATAACCAGGCGTCTGCAGAGGAGGCTGATACTGCCACAATCTATGTAAAAGTGACAACTCTGGCAAAAACAAAAATTGCCAGAACCATTGATTATACTGCGACTATTCTGCCTTTTGAGGAGGTTAATATGGCTCCCTCAACTCCGGGCAGGATTGACAGGATATATGTTGAAGTCAGTGACCGGGTTAACAGGGGAGATGAACTTTTCCTTATGGACCGGACTCAACTTTATCAGCTTAAACTGCAACTTAGTAATCTTGAAAAGGATCTCAGCAGGCTGGATACTCTTTTAAAAACAGGTGCTGTTAAGCAACAGGATTATGACCAGATGAAAACACAATATGATGTTTTAAAGACAAATGTCGATTTCATGGAAGAGAATACCCTCCTTAAAGCTCCATTTTCAGGGGTTATTACCGGAAAATATTTTGAGGACGGCGAGATGTATTCCGGCACACCAACTACTACAACCGGAAGATCTGCAGTGGTAACTCTTATGCAGGTAAATCCATTAAAGGTGAATGTTAGTATATCCGAACAATACTATCCTTTGTTAAAAAGAGGAATGAAAGCTACAATAACGGCTGATGTATATCAGGATGAGGTCTTTACCGGAACAGTGATTCTTGTAGCCCCAACCGTGAATGCAACAACGCGTTCTTTTAATGTTGAGCTTGAACTTGCGAACAGAAATAATCTCTTAAAACCAGGTATGTTTGTAAGAGTTTCAATGTATTTGGGTGAAGTTGAGACATATGTTGTTCCTGCCAATACCGTGCTGATGCAGGAGGGAACAAATATCAGGTATGTTTTTGTAGCAAGCGGCGGAGTAGCCAGAAGAGTGGAGGTGTTAATCGGTAAAAGGTTTGATGATAATCTTGAAATCATTTCGGAAAATTTGAAAGAGGGTGACCTTGTCATCACTGAGGGCCAGTCGGGGCTGATAAGCGAAGATAAAATTGAAATAGTACAATAATCGTTGGAATCTCAAAAATATAAAAATGAGTATATATAGTTCTTCTGTAAAACGACCTGTTACAACCATCCTGATTTTTATAGGTATGATTGTTATAGGATTATATTCGCTGGTAAACCTGCCGGTGGATCTTTACCCCGAAATAGAATTGCCGTTCGTTTCAGTTCTTACAACCTATCCCGGGGCTAGTGCATCAGATGTTGAGACCAATGTAACCCGTCCGCTTGAAGATGCCCTTAATTCTGTGAGTAATCTTAAAGAGCTTATTTCTACCTCAAGCGACGGAGTTTCGGTGATTTTCCTGAGTTTTGAATATGGTTCAAATCTGGATGAGGCAATGAATGATATCCGGAGTAACATGAATTTTGTGTTGAATTTTTTGCCGGAGGATTGTGAGGACCCGACGATAATAAAATTTAACTCGAGCATGATGCCAATAATTTTCTATGCTGTGACAGCCAGTGAAAGTTATGCAGGGCTTGAAAAGATCCTTGATGAAAAAATCGTCAATCCGTTAAACAGGATTGAAGGTGTTGGTAATGTTTCACTTACTGGTGTGCCCGGGAGAAGAATATACATTGATGTCGATCCCCGCAAGATGGAGGCTTATCATCTGACCATTGAGCAGATTGGTAGTATTCTTGGAGCTGAGAATATAAATATGCCTGCAGGATACCTTGAAATGGGACAGACAGATTATCCCCTTCGTATCCAGGGCGAATTCCCTGAAAGTGATATAGTTAAGAATATTGTAGTCAGTAACTATAATGGTAATGCAGTATATCTGAAAGACATAGCTGAAGTAAGGGATACCATCCGCGAATCAAAGCTTGATACCAAGATTAACGGAGAGCGCGGAATGGGAGTCTTTGTTCAGAAACAGTCAGGTGGTAATACGGTTAAGATTACAAGGGAAATTGAAAAGTCTTTAGAGGATCTGCAAAAGGATCTTCCTCCCGACATAAAAATAGAGAAGCTTTTTGACAGTGCTTCTTTCATAACCGATTCGATTAACAACCTGTCGCACACATTATTGTATGCTGCAATTTTTGTTGTTCTTGTTGTTCTTTTCTTCCTTGGAAGGTGGAGAGCGACAATAATAGTAATATTTACAATTCCTGTTTCGCTGGTAGTTGCGTTCATATATCTTTTTGTATCAGATGCTTCGATTAATATAATCTCACTTGTCTCACTTTCCATTGCAATCGGTATGGTGGTCGATGACGCCATTGTTGTTCTGGAGAATATAGCGAGACATATCGAAAGAGGAAGCCGGCCCAGAGAAGCAGCAATTTATGCGACAAATGAAGTATGGCTTGCGGTAATAATAACAACCCTTACTGTTGTTGCAGTCTTCTTCCCCCTTACCTTCGTTAAAGGTCTTACAGGAGTTCTTTTCAAGCAGCTTGGGATGAGTGTTACAATCATCATTGTAACTTCCACGGTTGCAGCAATAACCCTTACTCCGACATTAAGCGCCCTGATGCTGAAATACCGGCCGGTTAAACGGAATCCTCCATTATGGACATATGACGGAAGTATAAGAAAAGGTCTGGACCTGTTCGATAAATTCTATGAAAAAACCCTGCGATGGGCGTTGCATCATAAGAAGGTTGTCACAATTCTTTCGATAATAGTCTTTATTATATCAATGAGCCTCTTCGGTGTAGTCGATACCGAGTTTTTCCCGGAAGCGGATGAATCAACGATTTATGCCACAGTAGAGCTTCAGACCGGAACAAGAGTGGACAAATCAGTCAGATTAGCTGATATGCTTGACAGTCTGGTCAAGGCAAAATATCCTGAGATTGACCTGATTTCGACCTCCACAGGAAGTGATGACCAGGGAGGCTGGAGCTCGATATGGAGTGCCGGTGCAACACATATAATTCAAAGTACTTATAGTTTGATCCCTGTAAATGAGCGTAACAGAAATGTGTGGGATATTGCTGAAGAAATGAGAAAGGATTTTGCTGTTTATCCTGAAATAGTTGATTTTAATATATCCACAACAGCCGACATGGGAAGTTTTGGAGGAAACGTTGTGGAAGTGGAGGTTTATGGGTATGACATTACCGCAACAAACATTGTTGCAAAAGAACTTGCAGATAAGATAGAAAAGATAGAGGGAGCAAAGGACGTTACGATAAGTCGTGACAGGTCCAAACCAGAGCTTCAGATTATATTCGATCAGAATAAAATGAGTTCCAGCGGGCTGAATACGGCCATGGTTGCTGCAGCTGTCAGGAACAGGGTCGCAGGGCTCACTGCTACCAGATTGCGGCAGTTCGGAGATGAATATGATGTGGTTGTCAGGTATAAAAAGAATGCAAGAAGCACGCTGACTGACATAGAGAATATAGGGATAACCAATCAAATGGGACAGATTGTCAGGCTGGGTGAAATAGCTGAGATAAAAGAGTTCTGGGCTCCGCCAAGCATTGAACGTAAACGAAAAGAAAGGATCGTCAGGGTCTCCCTAACTCCATATAAGCGATCACTTACTGATCTCCAGAAAGATATCCAGGATGCAATTGATTCAACTCCAAAGCCTTCAGGAGTAATGGTCCAAATATCCGGAGCAATAGAGGAGCAGATGGAGGCATTTATGGATATTGCACTGCTTCTGGTTGTGAGCCTTATACTCGTGTATCTGGTCATGGCTTCGCAGTTTGAATCGCTCAAGATGCCATTTATCATAATGTTCTCTATCCCGTTTGCCTTCTCGGGCGTGGCAATAGCCTTGTGGGTCACAAGTACTACCCTGAGTGTAATCTCAGGAATCGGGGCTGTATTGCTCATAGGTATTGTTGTAAAGAATGCCATTGTGCTGGTTGATTTTATTAATCTGATGCGCGAGAGAGGTCTCGAATTATATGAAGCTATTGCAGTTTCAGGAAGGTCCAGGCTCAGACCTGTCTTTATGACCTCTGCCACAACTATTCTCGGAATGCTGCCACTGGCTTTAAGCAGTGGTCCGGGTTCAGAGCTCTGGAGTCCGATGGGTATTTCTGTTATCGGAGGGCTGGTATTCTCAACTTTCGTTACACTTGTTCTTGTACCTGTAATTTATGCAGTTTTTGCAAAACATGGGGAAAGGAACAAACATCTTGCAATATATTCTGAGTTAAAGTTTCTTAACGGAGAAAATGAAAATGAGAATCAATAATTTAACAAATTAAAGATGATGAAGGCAATAATGATAATTTATAATCAGGCTCACACAGAGAAAATAGAGTATATGCTGGACAAACTTGGTGTCAGAGGTTATTCGCTGTGGGAGAACATGCAGGGAAGAGGCACCAGTACCGGTGTTCCGCATCTTGGTACACATACATGGCCGGAGATCAACAAAGGAGTTCTTACCATTGTTGAGGATGATATTGTAGAGACAGTACTAGATAAAGTGAAAAAAATTGATGTTATGAACGAGGATGTCGGCATCAGGGCATTTGTCTGGGATGTTATAATGACTGTATAGGTTTGACATGCACTCACTCCCAACCCCCTCTCTGCTTTGAATAAAGTGTGCTTAAAATACTGAGTTCTATTCCTCTTCCTCCTCTTCAGCGTAAGCTTTGATTACAGCATCCTGAACATCTCCGGGAACCTGGGAATATTCCGCAAACTTCATGGAATACATTGCACGTCCTCCGGTTAATGAGCTCAGAGCAGTTGAGTATTTATTCATTTCCGCGAGGGGTACTTTAGCCTTAATAATTTCAAATCTTTTTTCACTTGACATACCAAGTACCAATCCGCGACGACTCTGGAGATCGCTTATGACATCTCCCATACGATCTGACGGAACCATGATCTCAACATCATATATTGGCTCAAGGATTTTAGGACCGGCATTCTTGAATGCTATGCTGAATGCATTACGTCCGGCAAGCCTGAAAGATATTTCATTGGAATCTACTGGATGCATCTTTCCGTCGTAAACATAAACCCTTATATCCCTTGCATATGATCCTGTCAGCGGACCAACTTCCATCTTTTCCATTATGCCCCTCAGTATTGCCGGCATGAAACGGGCGTCGATCGATCCTCCCACAATGCAGTTTACATAAACAAGTTTTCCTCCCCACTGAAGATCGATCTCTTCCTTATCTCTTACTGAAAGTTTGATCTCCCTACCTGCAATCTTTTGCATTGATACTTCACGGGAACCCTCTTCATAAGGTTCAATGATCATATAAACCTCACCGAACTGCCCGGCACCACCAGATTGTTTTTTATGACGGTAGTCCGCCTGTGCGGCTTTAGTTATTGTCTCCCGATATGGGATCTTTGGAGTATTTAAGTTGGCAGGAATTCTGTAAATATTATCGAGGTGCCATTTCATTATGTTAAGATGATATTCCCCCTGTCCGTGTACTATGATCTGTTTCAGTTCCTTGGAATACTCAATAATGATTGTTGGATCTTCAAGATGTATCTTATTGAGGGCTTCGCCAAGCTTCTCATCATCACTCTCACTCTGTGCTTTGATGGCTGTACGATATTTGGGTTCCGGAAATCTTATTTCCTCATATTTCCAGTCATTGCCGGGAGCATTCAGAGTATGATTTGTTCTGGTATTTTTAAGTTTAACTAAAGCTCCAATGTCACCGGCATATAGTTCCGACACTCTTGTCCGGTTCTTACCTGCGCAGATATATAGCTGTGAGAGCCTCTCCCTTGTACTGTTATTACTATTGATAACATCAAGGTTTTCAGTAACCTTGCCGGAATAAACCTTGAAGTAGTTTATCTCTCCAATGTGTTCTTCAATTGATGATTTAAAGATAAATACAGAAGCAGGACCTGCCGGATCTGGTTTTACCTCTTTTCCTTTGCTGTTCACCGGTGCCGGTAAATCAGTAACTGACGGTGCTTCATTTACAATAAAATCAAGGAGTGAATCCACTCCGACATTATTTTTCGCTGAGATACAGAACACCGGAAACATACCTCTTGTTACAATACCTTTTGCAATTCCTTTTTTTATTTCATCCTCAGTAAGGGTATCGTTTGAAAAGAAGAGTTCCATAAGTGATTCATCGCTCTCAGCTGCCTTTTCGATAAGGGCATTATGTAATTCGGCAGCTTTGTCTTTATGTTCGGCCGGTATATCAACAATCTTTGCTGCTCCTCCCTCGCTGGGATACTGGAGCATTTTCATCTTAAGGATATCAATAATTGAATTAAATCCAACACCTTCATTAGCAGGGTATTGAATAAGAACAACATCGTTGCCAAAGCGTTCCTTCATCATTTCAACTGACTTCTCAAAGTTGGTTTTTTCATGATCCAGGCCATTGACAACCAGAATAAGCGGTTTATGAACGTTTTCCGCATGACGGAAATGTATATCAGAACCTACTTCAACACCATTCTGTACGTTGATAACCATTAGAGCACAGTCAGCAGCATGCAGGGAAGAGATCACACCGCCACAGAAATCGTCTAAACCCGGTACGTCGAGGATATTAATTTTTTTGTTCTGTAATTCAGTATAAAGAACGGTTGAGAAGACAGAGTTCCCATTCTCATGTTCAATCGGGCGATAATCCGAAACTGTGTTTTTACCTTCGATTGTACCGCGTCGCTCTATAGCGCTGCCATTAAAGAGCATTGCTTCTGCAAGGGTTGTTTTTCCTGATCCGGAGTTACCAAGCAGACAAAGGTTCTTTATCTGGTCAGTCTGGTATGTTTTCATTGTTACCTGGAAATTTTATATTATACTTTTAATATACCCTGATTTTGAGGGGACAAAATTAATAATTTTTTAAAAACAGTTTAAGAAAGAGGTTATAATTACAAAATTATTATTTTCTTTGCACAAGTTTTTTGAAATACAGGAGTACCGGTTTTTCTTTCCAGGTAAGTTTACAAAATTTTTTCGCGGGGAAAGATCGGGAAGGTACCTGTTAGTAGCTTACATCATTAAGTAAGAAATATTGTCTAAGAATAAAACTCAATAGCTGATTATTGTTAATGGTCAGGATTGTTAAGCCTGGATAATATGGTGTTATGAAAAAATTATGATGCTCGTTAGTAAATTAAGAAATAAAAAACAATACCTTTGCACACCATTTTTTTGAGTAAAAATTAATGCTAAAATAATTGGATTTATGCCGACAATACAGCAGTTAGTAAGAAAAGGCAGGAAAATTCTCGTTGATAAAAGTAAGGCACCTGCTCTGGATGCATGTCCTCAAAGAAGAGGGGTGTGTGTTCGTGTTTATACTACCACACCCAAGAAACCTAATTCAGCTATGAGGAAGGTAGCCAGGGTAAGGCTTACCAACCAGAAAGAAGTTAATGCTTATATTCCCGGGGAGGGTCATAATCTCCAGGAACACTCCATAGTACTTATCAGAGGCGGAAGGGTAAAAGATCTGCCTGGCGTCCGATACCACCTTATTCGTGGTGCACTGGATACTTCGGGAGTTGACGGACGTACTCAGAGAAGGTCGAAATATGGTGCAAAAAGACCAAAGAAATAACAACAGTTAAAGGAATAAGATAATGAGAAAGACAAAACCCAGAAAGAAGATTCTGTTACCGGATCCTAAATACAACGATCCGTTTGTAACAAGGTTTGTTAATAATCTTATGCTTAATGGCAAAAAAAACCTCGCTTTTAAAATTTTCTACGACTCCCTTGATATTGTTGGTGAAAAATTCAAGAGTGAAGGCAAGACTCCTCTTGAGATTTTCAGGCAGGCTCTTGATAATGTCACTCCTCAGGTAGAAGTAAAAGCAAGGAGAGTTGGTGGTGCTACATTCCAGGTACCAATGGAGATTCGTACCGACAGGAAGGTAAGTATCAGCATGAAAAACATGATATCCTTTGCAAGGAAAAGATCAGGCCATTCAATGGCTGAGCGGCTTGCTGCTGAGCTAATGGCCGCATATAAACTTGAAGGCGGAGCTTATAAAAAGAAAGAAGATACTCACAGGATGGCAGAGGCTAATAAGGCCTTCGCTCATTTCCGGTTTTGATTATCTGATTGGCAGAAGAAAAGATGGATAAAAACCTGAAATATACCAGAAACATCGGGATCATGGCCCACATCGATGCCGGCAAGACCACTGCTACAGAACGTATTCTGTATTATACCGGCCGGACTCATCGAATGGGAGAGGTACATGATGGCAATGCCCAGATGGACTGGATGGTTCAGGAGCAGGAAAGAGGTATTACAATAACTTCTGCCGCCACGACAACATACTGGAAATACAAAGGCGAAGAATTTAAAATTAATATTATTGATACTCCCGGTCATGTTGATTTTACTGTTGAAGTTGAGAGGTCACTGAGGGTGCTTGATGGGGCAGTTGCCATCTTCTGTGCAGTCGGGGGTGTTGAACCACAGTCGGAAACTGTCTGGAGACAGGCAAATAAATACCGTGTTCCACGAATTGCCTTTATCAATAAAATGGATCGTGCAGGCGCAGATTTCTTCAATGTTGCCCACCAGATTAAAACGAAACTGGGAGCTAATTCAGTCCCTATACAAATACCCATTGGTTCAGAAGAGGATTTCAGAGGGATTGTAGATCTTATAAGGATGAAGGCAATTGTGTATTACGAGAACGATATAACAGGTTCAAATTTTGAAGTTGAAGATATTCCGGAGGAACTTCTTGAAGAAGCAAATGAATGGAGAGGTAAACTTATTGATTCTGTGGCTGAGGTTGACGATTCAATTCTGGCCAGATACCTCGAGGATCATGATTCAATTACAGTGGATGAAGTATTAACAGCACTAAGAAAATCAGTTAATCAGAGGCTTACAGTACCGGTCCTGTGTGGAGCTGCTTTGAAGAACAAAGGTATTCAGAGCCTTCTCGATGCCATTGTTGCTTTTCTTCCTTCACCCGTTGATATCGGGGCCGTTAGAGGTTTTGATCCCAGGAATGATAACGAGATTACTCGTGAATCTGACGATGAAGGTCCATTGGCAGCTCTTGTCTTTAAAATAGCTACTGATCCTTTTGTGGGCAGGCTTGTATTTTTAAGGATTTATTCAGGAATTCTGAGAGCAGGAGATACTGTTTTGAATGTGCGTACCGGGAAGAGAGAACGGATCAACCGTTTGTTCCAGATGCATGCAAACAAGCAGAATCCCAAAGACAGCATATCAGCTGGAGATATCTGTGCTGGTGTAGGTTTTAAAGACCTTAAAACAGGCGATACTCTCTGTGCTATCCATAAACCAATAGTACTTGAGTCGATGGATTTTCCCGAGCCGGTCATCGGTGTGGCAATTGAACCAAAAACCCAGGTAGATGTTGAAAGGCTTTCACTCGCACTCAGCAAACTTGCTGAAGAGGATCCAACATTCCAGGTAAAAACCGACCCTGACAGCGGACAGACGATTATCCATGGTATGGGAGAACTGCATCTGGAAATACTTATCGACCGCCTGAAGAGGGAATTTAAAGTTGAATGTAATCAGGGTGTTCCGCAGGTTGCATATAAAGAGGCTATTACAACGGCAGCAGAGTTCCGGGAGATATTCAGGAAACAGACCGGTGGTAAAGGCAAGTTTGCCGACATCTCTATTATGCTTATGCCAACCGATGATAATATCAGGGGTCTTCAGTTTATTAATGAAACTAAAGGCGGGAGCATTCCAAAAGAGTTTATCCCCTCAATAGAAAAGGGATTCCGTGAAGCAATGGCTAATGGTCCTCTGGCCGGGTTTCCCCTTGATAACCTTAAAGTAGTCCTTAAGGACGGTTCGTACCATCCTGTTGACTCTGATGCTCTATCCTTTGAGATTGCAGCCAAACAGGCTTTCAGAAAGTATACTGGCAAATGCAATCCGGTTCTTCTGGAACCTATAATGTCAACAGAGGTTGTTACACCTGAAGAGTATGTCGGTGATGTAATAGGTGATTTTAATAGAAGAAGAGGTAAGGTGGAAGGTATGGAATCCAAAGCAGGCTCAAGGGTTATAAGAGCTAAGGTGCCTCTGGCCGAAAAATTCGGTTATGTTACTGTGCTCAGAACACTTACATCCGGCAGGGCGACTTCAACAATGGAGTTTTCGCATTACGAAGAAGTACCTGAAGAAATAGCAAACAGAATAGTGGAAGTTACAAAAGGGAAAATTTTTTAAATAAATGAGTCAAAAAATACGCATCAAACTTAAATCTTACGATCATAATCTGGTGGATAAATCCGCTGAAAAGATCGTAAAAACAGTAAAATCAACAGGCGCAGTAGTAAGCGGACCGATCCCTCTTCCTACTCACAAGAAGATCTTCACAGTTCTTCGTTCCCCGTTTGTAAACAAGAAAGCAAGAGAACAATTTCAGCTTTCATCTTATAAACGGTTACTTGATATTTACAGCTCAACGCCAAAAACCATCGATGCTCTCATGAAACTTGAGCTTCCCAGTGGAGTTGAAGTTGAAATTAAAGTGTGAAACAGGAAAAGATACTAGATATGCAGGGTTTAATTGGTAAAAAGATTGGAATGACCTCCGTTTTTGATGAAAACGGGAGGAATATTCCCTGTACTGTGCTGCAAGCCGGTCCATGTGTTGTTACTCAGGTCAAAACTGTGGAAAAAGACGGTTATAGTTCTGTACAGCTCGGATTTGACGAAAAGAAGGAAAAACATACCACTAAAGCTGAACTTGGCCATTTCAGGAAAGCTAACACAACTCCCAAAAGAAAGTTGGTTGAGTTTACCGGTTTTGATGCCGGACAGGTTAAGGAGGGCGAGATACTTACAGCTGAACTATTCAGGCCTGACAGGTGGGTTGATGTAAGAGGATGGTCGAAAGGAAAAGGATTTCAGGGAGTTGTTAAACGTTATAATTTTAGTGGTGTAGGCGGACAAACGCACGGACAGCATAACCGAGGCAGAGCACCGGGTTCCCTGGGAGCTTCATCATTCCCCTCAAGAGTATTTCCCGGCATGAGAATGGCAGGACGCACAGGAGGGAAAAAGGTGATGTCAATAAGTATGAGGGTTATTAAGCTTTTGCCGGAAAATAACATGATTATTGTTAAAGGCCCGGTTCCGGGTCGTAAAGGTGGTTACGTAATAATTACAAAATAATGGAATTAAATATTCTTAATATTGACGGTCAAGAAACCGGAAGAAAGGTCAATCTTAATGATTCAATTTTCGCCATTGAACCAAATGACCATGCTATTTATCTGGATACCAAGCAGTTTTTGGCAAACAACAGACAGGGAACTCATAAATCCAAAGAGCGTTCAGAAATAGTTGGAAGTACCAGGAAAATAAAAAGGCAAAAAGGAACAGGTACTGCCCGGGCAGGAAGCATAAAGAATCCGATTTTTCGGGGTGGTGGTCGTGTGTTTGGTCCTCAACCACGATTCTATGGCTTCAAACTTAACAGGAAGGTTAAGCAACTGGCCAGAAAATCAGCACTTTCGTACAAGGCATCATCAAATAATATTATCGTGCTGGAGGATTTTTCTCTGGAAGCTCCGAGAACAAAGGATATTCTGAAAATCGGTAATAACCTGAATATCGGGAATAAAAAATCCATTTTTGTTTTACCGGAACAAAATAAAAATATATATTTGTCATCCCGAAATGTGCAAGGCCTGGAGGTTGTAATAGCCGGAGAATTAAATACTTACACTATAATGAAAGCATCAAAACTGATACTTGTAGAGAGTGCAGTTGACGTTTTGCAGGCAACTTTTAAAAATTAGAAAATGTGAAATATGAATATTTTACTTAAACCGATAGTAACGGAAAAGATGACAAGCCAGGGCGATAAGTTCAATCGCTATGGTTTTCTTGTTGCTAAAAACGCAAATAAACTGCAGATAAAGAAAGCCGTTGAAGAACTTTACGGAGTTACGGTCGATTCTGTAAACACTATGCGTTATGGAGGGAAAGTTAAATCGCGTCATACAAAATCGGGTCTTCTGGTCGGGAAAACAGCCTCAACAAAAAAAGCGGTTGTTACTTTGGCAGAGGGAGACAAAATTGATTTCTACAGCAATATATAAACAGCTTTATGGCAATTAAAAAAATAAAACCTGTAACACCAGGACAGAGACACAAATTTATAAGTGCATTTGATACTATTACAAGCACTGTGCCGGAGAAATCCTTACTTCAACCTCTTAAAAAGACAGGAGGAAGGAATGTTAGCGGTAAAATGACTATAAGATACATCGGAGGCGGTCATAAAAAGATGTACAGGGTAATCGATTTTCTCAGGGATAAAGATGGTATTCCTGCAACAGTTAAATCTATTGAATATGATCCTAACAGGTCTTCAAGGATTGCATTAATTGTCTATAGTGACGGAGAAAAGAGATACATAATTGCACCTGCCGGGCTTCAGATTGGGCAAACACTAATGTCAGGGAATGCGGCAACACCGGAAGTTGGTAATACGATGTTCCTTAGTGACATACCTCTGGGAACCATTGTCCATAACATTGAGCTCAAACCAGGCAAGGGAGGATCTCTGGCACGGAGTGCCGGCACGTATGCCCAGCTCTCTGCCCGTGAAGGCAAGTATGCCACAGTAAAGCTCCCTTCAGGTGAGACAAGGATGATCCTTACAACATGCCGGGCTACAATAGGTACTGTTTCGAATCCTGATCATAACCTGGAAAAGTCAGGTAAAGCGGGTCGTTCGCGGTGGAAGGGCCGCCGCCCAAGAGTAAGAGGAGTTGTTATGAATCCGGTAGATCATCCGATGGGTGGTGGTGAAGGAAGAGCTTCCGGTGGACATCCACGGTCGCGCAAAGGTATACCTTCCAAGGGTTTCAAAACACGTAAGAACAAGAAATATTCTTCAAAACAGATCATTGAAAGAAGGAAAAAATAATTGATATAATATGAGCAGATCTATTAAAAAAGGCCCGTTCATCGATTATAAACTCGATAAAAGGATTCTTGAAATGAATCAGGGACATAAAAAATCAGTACTCAAGACATGGTCAAGGAGATCAGTGATCTCACCTGACTTTGTAGGGCATACTATAGCAGTTCACAACGGTAACAAATTTATACCTGTTTATATTACGGAGAATATGGTAGGTCATAAACTGGGGGAATTTTCTCCAACCCGTACATTCAGGGGACACTCCGGCAATAAATAGGTGATGTAAAGAATGAATAACGAAAAGCAATGGGTGCAAGAAAAAGAAATACAGCTGAAAAGAGGAAAGAAGCCGCAAGGAACAGATATCAGGCAGTCCTAAAAAACTGTCCGACTTCTCCGAGGAAGATACGGCTTGTAACAGGACTGATAAAAGGAATGGAAGTGAACAAGGCTCTTGATATGCTGAGATTCAGTCCTCAGGAAGCATCACGCAGGGTGGAAAAACTTCTCCTTTCAGCTATTGCCAACTGGCAGGCAAAAAACGAGGGAGTCCGGATTGAAGAGAGTGGCCTGTTTATTAAAAAGATCAGTGTTGACGGTGCCCGTACGCTGAAGAGACTCCAGACAGCACCACAGGGAAGAGCCTACAGGATAAGAAAGAGGTCAAACCATGTTACACTGGTGCTCGACAGCATGAACAAGGAAGTTGAAAAAACATCAAAATGATATAAATGGGACAAAAAGTAAATCCGATAGGTAACAGACTGGGAATAATCAAAGGATGGGATTCAAACTGGTATGGCGGAAAAGACTTTTCCAACAAACTGCTTGAAGATACCAGAATCAGAGAATACCTGAATGCACGTTTAGCCAAAGCCAGTATCTCCAAAATCGTTATTGAACGAACACTTAAGCTAATTACCGTAACCGTTAATACTGCACGTCCGGGAATTATAATTGGTAAGGGAGGACAGGAAGTTGACAAGCTTAAGGAGGAACTGAAAAAAATTACGAAAAAGGAGGTTCAGATTAACATATTTGAGGTTAAGCGTCCCGAACTTGATGCTAATATAGTTGCTAATAATATTGCAAGGCAGGTTGAAGGGAAGATTTCTTACCGACGTGCAATAAAAATGTCAATAGCTTCAACCATGCGGATGGGAGCTGAAGGAATAAAAGTACTTATCTCCGGACGTCTCGGAGGTGCAGAGATGGCACGAAGCGAGACCTATAAGGAAGGGCGTATTCCTTTGCACACTTTTCGTGCCGACATTGACTATGCCGTTGCAGAGGCTCATACCAAAGTTGGCCGTATTGGAATAAAAGTCTGGATTTGTAACGGGGAAGTATATGGGAAAAGGGACCTGAGTCCAAATATTGGTGCAAGGAACGCAAAGAATAAAGGCTTGAAGAGAAAAACAAAGAAATAAACTTTTTGTAAGAAAGAATAATCAAATTAAGATATTTGAGTCATGTTACAACCTAAGAGGACCAAATACAGAAGAGCCCAGAAAGGGAAAATGAAAGGAAACGCCCAGAGAGGTAATCAACTGGCATTCGGATCGTTTGGAGTCAAAGCCCTTGAAGCAAGCTGGATCACGGGAAGGCAGATTGAGGCAGCCAGGCAGGCTGTTACCCGGCACATGAAGCGTGAAGGCCAGTTATGGATACGCATTTTCCCCGACAAACCAATAACGAAGAAACCTGCCGAAGTACGTATGGGTAAAGGGAAAGGAGCGCCCGAAGGTTTTGTGATACCAGTTACACCAGGAAGGATATTGCTTGAAGCCGACGGAGTACCCTTTGAAGTAGCTAAAGAGGCTTTGCGCCTGGGTGCACAGAAGTTTCCAATCATTACAAAATTCGTCGTCAGACACGATTACGTAAAGGAATAAAAATATATAGAGATGAAAATTTCGGAAATAAGGGAATTAAGCACATCGGATCTTCTCGAGCGTATCGACACAGAAAAGACAACGCTTGTTCGCATGAAGCTTAATCATGCAATCACTCCCCTTGATAATACTCAAAAAATCACGGATGTGAAGCATACTATTGCACGCCTCCTGACCGAATTGCGTTTGAGGGAGTTGAACAAGAATTCTAAATAGACATATCAGCGATGGGAAGGAAACTTAGAAAAGAACGTATCGGTGTAGTTGTCAGTAACAAAATGAACAAATCTATTGTTGTTGCCGTCAGAACAAAGATTAAACACCCTATTTACAAGAAGTTCATTAACCGTACAAAAAATATGATGGCTCATGATGAGGATAATGCATGCAATATAGGTGATACTGTACGTATTTCAGAGACCAGGCCTTTGAGTAAGAACAAAACCTGGAGACTTGTCGAAATAATCGAAAGAGCCAAATAGTTATGATACAGCAGGAAAGCAGATTGACCGTAGCAGATAATTCAGGAGCCAAGGAGGTTTTATGTATCCGGGTTCTTGGCGGAAGCAAAAAAAGATATGCTACAATAGGTGATAAGGTAGTTGTCAGCGTGAAAAGCGCACTTCCTTCAGGTGAGGCAAAAAAAGGCACAGTGAGTAAAGCCGTTGTGGTCAGGACAAAGAAGGAGATACGTCGCTCGGACGGTTCCTACATCCGGTTTGATGATAATGCAGTTGTTCTTCTTAACAATCTTGACGAAGTGAGGGGTACACGAATCTTCGGACCGGTGGCCAGAGAGCTGCGCGATCGGTATATGAAGATTGTTTCACTGGCACCAGAAGTGTTATAATGTATTTAAATACTTATAGATGCAGAAAAAATTACATATTAAGAAAGGGGATACGGTTATAGTTATAACCGGTGAGTCAAAAGGTCAGAAAGGACGGGTTCTTGAGGTTAACAGGGATAAGAACAAAGCTTTCGTGGAAGGAGTGAATATGGTATCAAAACATACAAAGCCAAATGCAAAATCTCCGCAGGGTGGAATAATAAGGAAAGAAGCACCTGTTCATATCTCAAACCTGATGCTTGTTGATCCCACAACCGGGAAACCTGCACGTGTGGGGAAAAGACTTAATGATAAAAACAAATTAGTTCGTTATTCAAAAAAATCAGGAGAGGAGATCAAGTAATGTACGTACCTGCTTTGAAAACCAAGTATAAAGACGAGATCGTTCCTGCATTAATGAAGGAGTTCAGATATACAACTGTGATGCAGGTTCCCCGATTGAATAAAATAGTTCTCAGTCAGGGTGTAGGTCAGGCTATCGCCGATAAAAAACTGCTTGAATTCAGTGTGAAGGAATTAACAGAAATAACAGGGCAGAAAGCAGTTCAGACATATTCGACAAAAGATATTTCCAACTTTAAGCTGAGAAGGAATATGCCTATAGGTGTGATGGTTACATTGCGAAAAGAAAAGATGTATGAATTTCTTGAGAGACTTATTGCAGTCGCACTTCCCAGAATACGTGACTTCAAAGGTATAAATACAAAATTTGACGGCCGCGGCAACTATACGCTGGGAATTACTGAGCAGATAATTTTCCCTGAGATAGACCTCGATAAGATAGCAAAAATAATGGGTCTGCAGGTAACGTTTGTTACTTCTGCCAATACAGACGAAGAAGGACTGGCTTTGCTCAGACATTTTGGTTTACCATTCAAAAACACTAAAAACTAATTTTATGGCAAAAGAATCGATGAAAGCCCGAGAGGTTAAGCGAGCCAGACTGGTTGAGAAATATGCAGCTAAAAGAGCCAGGTTGAAAGCAGAAGGGGACTATGTGGCACTGAGCCGTCTGCCAAGAAACTCAAATCCGAACAGGATGCACAATCGTTGTAAGATAACCGGCCGTGCAAGGGGATATATGAGACAGTTTGGCATCAGCAGGATTACATTCAGGGAGATGGCGGCATTCGGCCTCATTCCGGGTATTAAAAAAGCAAGCTGGTGATTATTTAATGATTATAAACTATATACTAAATATAAAATGACTGATCCGATAGCAGATTTACTGACCCGAATAAGGAATGCCATTATGGCCGGCCATAAAGTTGTTGAAGCTCCGGCATCCAATCTGAAGAAGGAAGTCGCCAGAATTCTATTTGAGATGGGTTATATCCTGAGTTATAAGGTCATTGACGGAGAAAATCCGCAGGGGATCCTGAAAATTGCATTGAAATATAATCCAAGAAGCAAAAAGTCTGCAATAAAACAGTTACAGCGAGTCAGCCGTCCGGGGCTCAGGAAATATGTCGGAGTCGATGATATGCCCAGGGTGCTTAACGGATTAGGCATTGCCATAATATCAACCTCACAGGGATTGATGACCGATAAAGAGGCAAAAAAAGAGAATATTGGCGGAGAAGTATTATGTTACGTTTACTAATTGGGAGGATAACTTAATGTCACGAATAGGAAAACTACCTGTAAACCTGCCAAAAGGTGTCACTGTCAGTGTTAGTGATACTAATGTGGTAAGTGTTAAGGGACCATTGGGAGAGCTGTCGCAGGCAGTTAACACGGACCTTAAAGTAGAAGTTGCTGATGACAATGTTGTATTATCACGACCATCAGATTCAAAAAATCATAAATCGATACATGGTCTTTACAGAGCGTTGATTGCCAATATGGTTACTGGTGTTTCGGAGGGGTACAAGAAGGAGCTCGAACTTGTCGGAGTTGGTTACCGTGCTGAAGCAAAGGGACAACAACTGGAGATGAGCCTTGGTCTTTCGCATGATATTGTCATTGAACTTCCCGTGGAAGTGAAAGTAGAGACAAGAACTGAAAGAAGGAGTAATCCCATCATTACACTGACAAGTATCGATAAACAACTTATAGGACATATAGCGGCCAAGATCAAATCCCTTCGTCCGCCTGAACCCTATAAAGGAAAAGGTATCAAGTTTGTGGGGGAACAGCTGAGAAGAAAGGCTGGAAAGTCAGCAAGTGTTTAGGGTGTGAAATAAAAACTATGGTAAAATATTAAAGAAGATGGCCTTAACAAAGTTGGAAAGAAGAACAAGGATCAAGATGAGGATCCGGAAGAAGATATATGGCACTGCTGAAAAACCGAGGCTTGCGGTTTACCGGAGCAATAAACAGATTTATGTACAGGTTATTGATGATCTGAACAGAGTTACTCTTCTGTCTGCTTGTTCAAGAGCAGAAGAAATATCCCCCAAAACAGTTATTACTAAGACAGAACAGGCTAAACTGGTGGGGAAAATACTTGCTGATAAATGTAAAGAGAAGGGGATTGAGAGCGTTGTCTTCGACAGAAGCGGATATAAATATCATGGAAGATTAAAATCACTTGCTGATGCAGCTCGTGAAGGAGGATTAAAATTTTAATTGTATATGACAAACGGTATAAGAAAAGTTAAAACCAGCGATCTTGAACTTAAGGATAGACTTGTTAGTATCCAAAGAGTTACCAAGGTTACCAAAGGAGGACGTACATTCAGTTTCTCAGCAATCGTTGTTGTAGGTAATGAAGATGGTATTGTTGGTCATGGACTTGGTAAAGCTAATGAGGTAACAACAGCTATCGCCAAGGGTATTGAAGATGCAAAGAAAAACCTTATAAAGGTACCTGTTATTAATGGTACTATTCCTCATGAGCAGGTTGCTAAATTCGGTGGTGCAAAAGTATTCATCAAACCTGCATCCGAAGGTACTGGTGTTAAAGCTGGTGGTGCAATGCGTGCTGTTCTGGAAAGTGTCGGTGTGAAGAATGTGCTTGCAAAATCAAAAGGATCTTCTAATCCTCATAACCTTGTAAAAGCAACATTTACTGCTCTGCTCGAGATGCGCGATCCTTACTCGGTAGCCGAACACAGAGGTGTCACAATGAATAAAGTTTTTAATGGTTAGTAAACTACATCACGATGGCAAAGATTCGTATTACCCAGGTAAAAAGTAAAATCGGCAAATCCGAAAGACAGAAAAGAACTCTTGAAGCTTTGGGAATCCGTAAATTAAACCATAGTGTTGAACATGAAGCCACACCCCAGATCTTAGGAATGGTGGTAAAAGTCAGACACCTGGTTAAAGTTGAAAATATTTAATGTTTAAGTTATTTTTATTGATAAAGTGATGGATTTGAGTAATTTAAAACCTGCCAGAGGATCATTCAGAAAAAACAGGCGCCTGGGTCGCGGTCAGGGATCCGGTAAAGGAGGCACATCAACCAGGGGACATAAAGGCGCTAAATCCAGATCAGGATATAAAAAGAAAATAGGATTTGAAGGAGGTCAGATGCCACTTCAGAGACGCGTTCCGAAATATGGTTTTAAAAATCTTAACCGCAGGGAATATAAAGGGATCAATATAAGTACTCTTCAAAACCTTGCTGAAAAGAGTAATCTGGAAAAAATTGATCTGGAAGTACTTATAGGAGCCGGGCTGGTTTCCAAAAATACTCCTGTTAAAATACTGGGTAAAGGAACTCTCAAAAGTAAACTTGAAGTACACGCCCATGCATTCAGCAGGTCTGCAGTTGAAGCAATTGAAGCGAAAAAGGGAAACGTTGTAAAATTATAAGTTCATGAGATTGATTCAGACCATAAAAAATATATACAAGATAGAAGATCTTCGTGCAAGGTTGATTTATACCTTAGGAATCATATTATTATACAGGCTGGGTAAATATGTATCCCTGCCAGGCATTGATCCTTCCCAGCTGGCTAGTTTGAAAAGCCAAACCTCTTCAGGTATTATGGGGCTACTCGATATGTTTTCGGGAGGAGCATTCTCACAGGCTTCAATATTTGCTCTGGGTATCATGCCTTATATTTCTGCATCTATCGTTGTGCAGTTGCTCGGAATTGTTTTTCCGTATTTCCAGAAATTACAGAGAGAGGGTGAAAGCGGAAGGCGCAAAATGAATCAGTACACAAGGTACCTTACTGTCGGAATTCTAGTACTGCAGGCACCCACTTACCTTGTTAACCTTTCTGCCCAGCTTCCTGCCAGTGCGTTTATTCTGACAGGATTTTTCTTTAAATTTTCTTCAGTGGTAATACTAACTGCAGGTACCATGTTCGTAATGTGGCTGGGAGAAAGGATTACCGACAAGGGTATCGGGAATGGTATTTCCCTTATTATAATGATAGGTATTATAGCCCGTTTGCCAACCAGTTTTGTATTTGAGGCAGGGGCAAGGATGAATGGAGCAGGTGGAGCAGTTGCTCTGATTGTTGAGATCGTTCTGCTGTTTGTTGTTATTCTTGGTACAATACTGCTTGTTCAGGGTACACGACGTGTTCCTGTACAGTATGCAAGGAGAATAATAGGAAACAAGCAGTATGGAGGAGTTCGTCAGTATATACCTCTTAAAGTAAATGCAGCCGGTGTAATGCCGATTATATTTGCACAGGCTATAATGATGCTACCGATTATTATTGCAGGTTATTCGAGCTCCGGATCAGTATTTGTGGTAGCCTTCTCCAATATGTACGGATTCTGGTATAACCTTGTTACAGCCATCCTGATAATCTTATTTACTTACTTTTACACAGCTATTACAATTAATCCGGTTCAGATGGCCGAGGACATGAAGAAGAACGGAGGTTTTATCCCGGGTATTAAACCCGGAAGAAAAACAGTAGAATTTCTTGATACAATCATGTCAAGAATTACTTTGCCAGGATCAGTTTTCCTGGCACTGGTTGCCGTTTTGCCGGCTTTAGCTGTGAGGACAGGTATAACACCGCGGTTTGCTCAGTTTTACGGTGGTACATCCCTGCTTATTCTTGTAGGAGTTGTTCTTGACACGCTTCAGCAGATAGAAAGTCATCTGCTTATGCGTCATTACGACGGCCTTATGAAATCGGGCCGTATTAAAGGAAGAACAGGTGCTGTTACAGCAATTTAATCAGTTTAAAGTTCTTTGATGTTGTATTTAAAGACAGAGGAAGAGGTTGGGATGTTAAGAGAGAGTAATTTGCTCGTGTCTCGTGCACTTTCTGAGGTTGCCTCATTTATCAGACCCGGTGTTACCACTCTTTATCTTGACGAAATTGCTGAAACATTTCTGCGTGATAATGGAGGGATTCCGGCTTTTAAAGGATATGGTGGTTTTCCGAAAACCCTTTGCACATCTGTCAATGACGAAGTGGTTCATGGTATTCCTTCGGATTATGTTTTGAAAGAAGGGGATATAATATCAATTGATTGCGGAGTTGTTTTGAACGGATGGTATGGCGATAGCGCTTATACATTTGCAGTCGGAGATATTGATGAGAAAGTCAGGCTTCTGCTTGAATACACCAAAGCCTCCCTTGAGGAAGGTGTTAAGGAGGCCATATCCGGGAACAGGATAGGAGATATTTCCCATGCCGTACAAACCAGGGCTGAGAGTGGTGGATTTTCTGTTGTCAGGGAACTGGTTGGCCATGGTCTCGGGAAAAGGTTACATGAGCCGCCGGAAGTACCTAATTATGGCAGAAGAGGGTCAGGGCCAAAGATGGCAAAGGGTCTTGTGATATGTATTGAACCAATGATCAATCTCGGGGAAAAAGAGACAAAACAGATGAAAGATGGATGGACTATCAAAACAGTTGACGGAAAACCTTCGGCACACTTTGAATATGCCGTTGCTGTTAATAAGGAGAGAGCAGATGTGTTATCAACGTTTGAATATATTGAAGAAGTAATAAATAAAAATTAATCGTATGTCGAAACAACCATCAATCGAGCAGGATGGAACGATCATCGAAGCCCTTTCAAATGCAATGTTCAGGGTTGAGCTCGAAAACGGACATGTGATAACAGCACATATCTCAGGTAAAATGAGAATGCACTATATAAAAATATTACCGGGTGACAAGGTAAAAGTTGAGATGTCACCATACGATCTCACTAAAGGACGAATTACGTTCAGATACAAATAAGTAAAATAATTATAATGAAAGTAAGAGCATCTGTGAAAAAGCGCAGCGTTGACTGTAAAATAGTCAGAAGGAAAGGTCGCATTTATGTTATTAACAAGAAAAATCCCAGGCACAAACAGAGACAGGGATAATTTGATTAATTTTGCAACTCATTTAAGAAAAATTTTTTATGGCACGTATTGTTGGCGTTGATTTACCGAGAAATAAAAGAGGTGAGATAGGACTCACCTATATCTACGGAGTAGGTAAAAGTATCGCACAGAAGGTACTTGATGAGGCTGGTGTTGACAGAAATACGAAAGTTCAGGACTGGACGGATGAACAGATAACCACTATCCGCCGTATTTTGAATGATAATTACAAGCTTGAGGGAGAACTTCGTTCTGATACACAGATGAATATTAAAAGGCTTATGGATATTGGCTGCTACCGTGGTGTACGACACCGGATCGGACTCCCTGTCAGAGGACAGAGTACCAAGAATAATGCCCGGACCCGTAAAGGCAGAAAGAAAACAGTGGCAAACAAGAAAAAAGCTACTAAATAAATGAAATATGGCAAAGAAAACCGGAGCATTAAAGAAGAGGGTCGTCAGGATTGAACCTGCAGGTCAGGCTCATATCCATTCATCATTTAATAATATTATCATTACTCTGACGAATAATTCTGGTCAGGTTATATCCTGGTCATCAGCTGGAAAGATGGGATTCAAGGGTTCCAAGAAGAATACCCCGTATGCAGCTCAGATGGCATCGGAAGAGTGCTCTAAAACAGCATATGATCTCGGATTAAGAAAGGTCAAGGTATTTGTTAAAGGTCCAGGATCAGGTCGTGAATCCGCAATCCGGTCAATAAACAATGCAGGAATAGAGGTTACAGAAATCATCGACGTTACACCAATGCCCCATAATGGTTGTCGTCCTCCGGGCAGAAGAAGAGTTTAACATTAATTGTAATTGATAAGTAAAGTATTTAACAGATAGTGCGATGGCAAGATATATTGGCCCAAAATCAAAAATAGCAAGGAAATTTGGAGATCCTATTTATGGCCCCGATAAACACCTGGACAGGAAAAACTTTCCACCAGGCCAACATGGGATAAATAAAAAGAGGAAGAAGATATCAGAATACGGAATCCAGCTGAAAGAAAAGCAGAAAGCAAAATATACATATGGCATACTTGAACGGCAATTCCGTAATACATTTGAAAAAGCTTCAAGAAGTAAGGGAGTTACGGGTGAAGTACTTCTGCAGATGCTTGAGGCACGCCTCGATAATGTGGTCTACAGGTTGGGTGTTGCCCCAACAAGGGCAGGTGCTCGTCAACTTGTGTCACACAGGCATATAACTGTCAATGGTAATATAGTAAATATTCCTTCATACCAGCTTAAACCAGGTGATATAATCGGTGTTCGTGAGAAATCAAAGTCTCTTGAATCTATCATCAATTCACTTTCAACACAGAAATATTCCAAACTTCCATGGCTGGAGTGGGACGAAACACAGATGGCAGGCAAATTCATGAATATCCCTGAACGTACAGATATTCCTGAAGATATCAAAGAACAGCTGATAGTTGAATTGTATTCAAAATAATTATATAAGATAAATTCTATGGCCATTTTATCATTCCAGAAGCCTGATAAAGTAATAATGCTGGAAGCCAACGACAAGTACGGAAAATTTGAATTCCGCCCACTTGAACCCGGTTATGGTATTACTGTAGGCAATGCATTAAGAAGGATACTACTCTCTTCACTCGAGGGCTTTGCCATCGCAACGATAAAGATCGACGGTATCGACCATGAATTCTCCACCATTACCGGTGTTATTGAGGATGTTACGGAAGTTATCCTTAAACTGAAACAAATCCGTTTCAGAAGGACTATTGAGGATATCGATCAGGAAAAAATCGTTGTCAAGATCAGCGGACAGGAAGTATTCAAAGCAGGTAATCTTAATAATGTATTAAGCAGCTTTGAAGTCCTGAATCCGGAACTGGTTATCTTCAGAATGGAACCTGATGTAAAGATACAGATGGAACTGAATGTTATCAGGGGGAGAGGATATGTTCCTGCCGAAGAAAACCAACCTGATGATAGCGAGTTCGGTCTGATAGCAATCGACTCTATTTTCACTCCTGTCAGGAATGTGAAATATTCGGTAGAAAACTACCGTGTTGAGCAGAAAACCGACTATGAAAAGCTGTTGCTGGAAATCGAAACAGACGGGTCAATTCACCCTAAAGATGCTCTTAAGGAAGCAGCAAAAATACTTATCTACCATTTTATGCTCTTTTCGGATGAGAAAATAACCCTTGATTCGGATGATAAGCTGGCCAATGAAGAATTTGATGAAGAGGTTTTGCATATGCGTCAGTTGCTTAAAACCAAGCTGATCGATCTCGACCTTTCTGTCAGAGCACTTAACTGTCTCAAAGCTGCAGAAGTTGAAACACTCGGTGATCTTGTCAAGTTTAATAAGAATGATCTTCTTAAATTCAGGAACTTTGGCAAAAAATCCCTCACCGAACTCGATGAATTGCTTGAATCCATGAATCTGTCCTTTGGAATGGACGTAAGTAAATATAAACTGGATAAAGATTAAATTAAACTGGTTAAGGATACCGAGAAATGCGACATCAAAAAGTTATTAACCATTTAGGAAGAACAAGTTCTCACAGAAAGTCCATGTTATCCAACATGGCTGCATCGCTTATTCTTCATAAGAGGATATCGACAACTGTTGCGAAAGCAAAAGCACTTAAGATTTTTATAGAACCCCTTATTACAAGATCGAAAGAAGATTCAACACACTCAAGAAGGATTGTATTCAGTTACCTGAAAGACAAAAACGCTGTCTCCGAATTATTCAGGGAGGTATCTCCTAAGATAGGGGACAGGCCCGGGGGGTATACACGTATCCTGAAAACAGGTAACAGAATTGGTGATAATGCAGAAATGTGTATTCTTGAACTTGTTGATTATAATGAAAATATGCTTGGAGGTGAGGTTGCAAAACCAAAAACAACAAGAAGAAAAAGATCATCCAGAAAGAGTGCTGCCGGGGATACGGTAGTTGCAAAGACGAAAAAAGCTGTTCCTGAAGAAGAGATGAAAACTGAAGAACCGGAGACAACTCCTGAGGAGAGTACCAGTGAGGAAGAAACAGATAAAGAAGAGAATTCTTAAAAGAATAAAATAAACGTAAAGGGATATTGTCTTTAAGGCATATCCCTTTTTTTTGTATATTGCAGAATTGTTTAATGTAAAAATATATTCCTATGGGTCAAATAGTTAGTGTTCATGCTCGTGAGATTCTTGATTCACGCGGCAATCCGACAATTGAAGTTGATGTAATGACAGCAAGTGGTTATTTTGGAAGGGCAGCTGTACCGTCAGGTGCCTCAACCGGAGAGAATGAAGCACTTGAACTCCGGGACGGTGACAAGAACAGGTATCTTGGTAAAGGTGTTCTTCAGGCTGTACATAACGTTAATAATGTAATTGCGGAGGAAATTAACGGAATGGATGTTACAGATCAGGCTGGTATTGATAAGAAGATGCTGGATCTTGACGGTACTAAAACAAAAAGCAATCTGGGTGCCAATGCAATACTGGGAGTCTCTCTGGCGGTTGCTAAAGCTGCTGCTGTCTACCATGGACTTCCACTTTTCCGTTATATAGGGGGAGCAAATGCAGTTACACTCCCCGTTCCAATGATGAATATCATTAATGGCGGATCACACTCCGATGCTCCAATTGCTTTTCAGGAGTTTATGATCAGGCCAATTGGCGCTCCTAATTTTAGAGAGGGATTGCGGATGGGGGCAGAGGTATTTCATTCACTCAAAAAAGTGCTTAAAGAACGTGGTTTAAGTACAGCTGTGGGTGATGAGGGAGGATTTGCACCAACTCTGGGGGGAACTGAAGATGCTCTCGATACAATAGTAAAAGCTATTTCATCTGCGGGTTATAAACCGGGCACAGATGTAACAATAGCTCTTGATCCGGCTTCTTCAGAATTTTATTCAGAGGGGATCTATGATTATACCAAATTTGAGGGTCCAAACGGACTAAAAAGAACATCGGAACAACAGGTTGCGTTTTTTGAAGAGCTTGTCAGTAAATATCCTATTGATTCAATTGAAGACGGGATGGCTGAAAACGACTGGGAAGGATGGAAGTTAATGACTGAAAGACTAGGTGATAAAATTCAGATTGTTGGTGACGATGTTTTTGTAACCAATGTCGAATACCTCAAAAAAGGTATAGACATGGGTTGTGCAAATTCGATTCTTATTAAAGTAAACCAGATTGGCACGCTTACTGAAACACTTAATACTATTGAGATGGCCCACAGGGCGGGTTATACAACTATTACTTCACACCGTTCGGGTGAGACTGAAGACTCAACAATCGCCGATATTGCTGTTGCAACTAATTCGGGTCAGATTAAGACCGGTTCATGCAGCAGAACTGACAGAATTTGCAAATACAACCAGTTGCTTAGAATCGAGGAGAACCTTGGTGATTTGGCAGTATACGGATTTAAAAAGTAATTAAGTTAATAAGAAGTCAGGTTACACAGAGAAACATTGAGGATTCACGGAATTGCACAGGTATAACCCTTTATTTATGATAATATCAGTTGTTATTAACAATTGTTAATAACTTCTGTTTATATTCCGTGCATAATTATGAAATGTTAATTCATTGTTTTCTGCCACCTTTATCTTATCTTTGTTCTATCAGGTGAGCGATAAAAGACTGCTCAATCGATGTGGAAACGGAAAATGCTACTTAATTGAAACATAATCCGTTTCGGTCAGACCTCCGGGCCTGCACATCAGGAGAGCCGAAGTCTGAACAAAGGGACT
>Ga0307438_1000137_pt1 | contig 61928 bp, 62 predicted proteins | sample SalMarWE160110MG_FD_202144 | JGI IMG/M metagenome (GOLD analysis project Ga0307438, IMG submission 202144) | Salt marsh sediment microbial communities from the Plum Island Ecosystem LTER, Massachusetts, United States - WE1603-110 | ecosystem: Environmental > Aquatic > Marine > Intertidal zone >... | reverse complement strand
TACATTTTTATTTCCGGGATGTTCAGGTTGTGGATTACAAAGATCTTGACCTGCATAGATTTCAACCTGAGTGATTTCGGATTGCGGATTGCGGATTGCGGATTGCGGATTGCGGATTGCGGATTAACTTCGCTGAGCTCTCCCGATTTTCATCGGGATCGGTTGCGGATTTCGATAAGTTGTAAGTCTCTGGTCTCAAGTCACTAGTTTCAAGTTACTAGTTTCACTTCTTATTATCTCATCATCTCACGTTCTCACCTTCTCAACTCACCAACTTCTGCTTCACATTCTTCATTATTAATTATTAATTATTAATTACCACTGTCCCCCCCGCTCGCGCGGATTTAGCGCAGCGCAATCCGGGCGTATTCTACAAAGCCGGAATACAATTTCGCACCACCGTAAATAAATACGCAATCGAATTATTTGTTTTACTGTTATGCCAGAAGTATATGAAAAGGACTATCAGAAACACAGTCATGCCTGCAATGGCAGGCATCTCCCTATGCAAATACTGAAGCCGGATGAAGAAACGAAGTTATTATGTGTATATCGTAACAAACAAAAACAATACGGTGCTTTATATGGGTGTTACAAACAACCTGAAAAGAAGAATGCAAGAACATAAAACCAAATTAAACAAAGGATTCACAGAAAAGTACAATGTTTTTAAGCTTGTCTCCTGCTTAAGATCAGAACGGCATGGAAATAGTTGTTGGATAGGGAATGACGGATTCCTGCCTTCGCAGGAATGACGGTAACGGAAATGCTTTCAGGAAAAATTGTTTTATTCATCATAACCAGCACCAAGCAACCAGCAACAATAGAATCCGAACTCTGAACTCTAAACTGCCTCACTCTCCTTCGGGCAACAATCTCCCCGTACCAGAAATAGAATCAACAATAATCTCCGGCGATCCGGAATAATAAATATTGCCTTTATTATGTATCTCTACCGTGAGTTTTTCAATTGGATTCACGTGCATGTCACCAATGGATGAATTTTTAATTTGCATTTCCCTAGATATCAAATCGGAAAGAACGAATCTTGCTGAATAAAATCCTGAAATCACACACCAGTCAGAATATCCACTGAAAGTGTATGTTCCGCCGGTAGTTCTGTGATTGTAGAAATGAAAATGCGGATTATTCAATTGAATATTTACCTCAGCCATTTCAGCAGGTACTATTAATGTCATATTGGAAGTCACTGGATTCTGGCTGGTCAGTTTACAGGTCTCAAATAAACTCAACTTCAAATAATCAGAAAAATGCAAATAACATTTGATCTTTTCATAATCCCTTAGAAAAGCACATTCGTTTGAATTGTCAAGGTAAACCACCGAGTCAATAGTATTTGTGGCTGTATATTTAAGAATTTCATCCCCTCCTTCCAGTTCAAGATAATATACACTATCCTGAACAAGTATAATCTCAAACATACCACGCACATTTACTTCCCTGAAATATCCAGTCTCATATACCTGTATTGTTTTCTGTCCTGTTCCGTGCCAGCATTTTCCCATCTCACAGCTATCGCATAGGAAAACTGATAAACAAATCAATAGAAATAGTATGACTGCATTCTTCATTTTTAATTCTTCATTTTTAATTCTTCATTTTTAATTCTTCATTTTTAATTCTTCATTTTTAATTCTTCATTTTTAATTCTTCATTTTTAATTCTTCATTTATAACCTGTACCCTATCCCCCATTCCAGATAATCTGCTATAGCGCGATGTGCCTTGAGAGAAAAGTTTAAAAGCAGATTGTTGTATATTTCATATCGAATTCCTATGCGTGAATAAATTCTGGTATACTTATAATAATTTGCGTGCAGATAGGTACCCAATTGCATCAAAATGTTAAGTTTTGAATACCGTGAATAAAATCCAACATGAAGTCCCAACTGATAAAGATCTGATTCTGAATATGTGCCACCTAAATCGCCCACTTTGTTAGGCCCGAGTGATTGATCATAAAATACATCGATACCGGCACCAAAGGAATATTTCATCCATGGTACATATTTGTAGTCTATCACCAGCGTGGAAATAAAATAGTAATTTCCTGAAATCTGATCATCTGTTTTCGAACCACCCGATAAGACAAGTTCGACATTGTGTTTTTCTAATTTTTTTTCTCTTTCTATTGCAATACGCTGATATCGTTTTGAAACCAGGTTGAAAAAATATGCAGCATGTACAGTAACACAATTTATACCCAGATTAGGCGTAGCAAATTTGCCATTGGAAAAATGAGTGAATCCGAATCCTGCTGAAACTTCATTTCTGTTATCGAATCTAAATCGACCGGTATATCTGAAGTTGATGTACATATTCATTCCGGAGCTGATGGCCATGTTTGTCGGGTTCTTCTCCACATCAAATTTTTTCGTCAGATATGCAGCTCCAAAACCAACTCTATACCACGAACTGAATTTTCTCTGTCCGGATCCAAATGGAACATCCATAAACAAAAACAACGCATGCGCCTTTCCGAAAACATCTTCGTTTCCAAGGGATGTATAAAAGTACCCTGCCCCCATTCTGGGATACCTGTACAAATTATCCCACTGTCCGCGTCCATATGTATCAGTCGTTAGATTCAACTCAAGACCTGAAATTCTTGATTGCAGAGAATAAGCAATAGAACTGTGATGAGGATAAATATATCCATAATGCGTTTCAATACCGAGCCTGAGATTATTTATCAGTTTTAAACTGTCAGTTGTCACTGCTGAAGAGTATGAATAACTTATAAAACAGAAAATAACTCCAACGATTACTGTCCTAAAACTGAGTTTTTTTTCTTCAGCATTGCGCATTAAGAAATACTATTTTTATTGGTATAAACTATTTCCGGACAATATTACAATTTCTGCACTGAAAAAAATAATGTATTTTTAGACTCGTTATGTGAATGGCTTACATAGTAAAGCACTTATAAAAACACATGAGAAGTCTCTATTTAAAAGAAATTTCAGGTTTTTTCAGTTCTATAACAGGATATATAGTAGTTGGTATATTTCTGATTGTAAATGGTCTGTTTCTTTGGATTTTTCCTGGTAACATGAACGTTCTTGATGCAGGGTATGCTACTCTGGATACCTTATTCTTCATTGCTCCGTGGGTATTTCTTTTTCTTATTCCGGCTATTACAATGCGTAGTTTTGCAGAGGAAAAAAAAAGTGGTAACCTTGATCTTCTTCTTACTCGTCCCCTGTCTGAATTACAAATTGTTATGGCCAAATATTTAGCAGGTGTTACTGTTGCTGCCATTGCTCTTATTCCTACACTTGTATTTTATTTATCACTTGTAATACTTGGAAATCCAAGTGGTAACATCGATTCAGGAGGAACACTGGGATCTTATCTCGGACTTTTTCTTCTTGCAGGAATATATGTCAGTATCGGCATCTTCGCTTCATCTCTTACGGAAAACACTATCGTGGCATTTGTGTTATCCATCGCATTGTGCTTTTTTCTTTATGAAGGTTTTAATTCTGTTGGTTACTTAAGTTTAACAGGTAAGACGGGAAATTTTATTTTAAATCTGGGAATAGATGCACATTATAAATCCATGCAACGGGGAGTTCTTGATAGTCGCGATCTGATCTATTTCCTTTCGGTAATCTTCCTGTTTCTATTATTTACTAGAACAAAACTCCGTAGCAATAACTGGTAAGAGATACGATAATGACAAAAAGCACAGCCGGAAATACATTACGCACGAATGATATAACATTACTTATTGGTATAACGGCCATAATCGTATTATTCAATATAATAACTCACAACCTGTTTTTCAGAATAGACCTGACTTCTGAAAAACGCTATACCTTATCGCAAGATACGAAACAAATTCTCAGGAACCTTGATGATATTGTATATATCAGGGTTTATCTGGAAGGTGATCTGAATATCCCTTTCAAAAAATTTCAGGATAATATTTATGATATGCTTGATGAATTTAAAGTATATGGTAAAAGCAATTTGCAGTATGAGTTTATGAATCCCTTCGAGGATGAATCACAGGAAATGCAACAAAAAATCATTGGACAGTTATATGAAAAAGGTCTTAAGCCCACGAATATTCACCAAAGAGACAAAGAAGGAGGTGTAACGGAAAAAATAGTCTTCCCAGCAGCACTGATCAGCTATAAGAATACAGAAGTTCCGCTAAACCTTTTATTAAATAATCCCGGTGCAGGAGCCGATCAGAATTTGAATAATTCTATTGAAAGCCTGGAATATAATTTTATTAGCACAATAAAAAACATTACCAACAAACAAACGGAAAAGATCGCATTTATTGAAGGTCATGGAGAACTGAATGAACTGGAAGTAAATGATATCTCGCGTGAATTATCAAAATCATATCAGATTGACCGGGGAATTATACATGGCACTCCGGGTATACTGGACGAATACAAGGCGATTGTTATTGCAAAACCAATTGGTCAGTTCAGCGAACAGGATAAATTTGTAATTGACCAGTACATAATGAACGGAGGCAAAGCTCTCTGGCTTCTCGATGCGGTACAGGTTAGTCTTGACAGCCTGGTAAGCGGAGAGACTATGGCGTTCATTTCCGAACTGAATCTGAATGATATGCTTTTTCGCTATGGGGTGAGAATAAATCCTGTTCTTGTACAGGATATTCAGTGCAACGTAATCCCGGTAAATATGGCTTTGAGAGGAAATCCGGCAAATTTTCAACCTGTTCCATGGCTTTATTATCCTCTTATATCACCTTCCGAAAATCATCCGGTTACACGAAATTTAAACATGATCTATTGCCGATTTGCGAATACCATAGATACGATTGAAGCCAGAAAAACCATCAGAAAAATTCCTCTTCTGAGCACATCACAAATGAGTGCAACCAAAAAAGTTCCTGCCTTAATTTCTCTTGAAGAAGTTCAACATACACCACAAAAAAAGAATTTTACCGATTCGCATTCACTGGTAGGAGTTCTTTTGGAAGGAAGCTTCGAATCTGTATTTAAAAACCGTGGTTTAGGTCAATACTTTCCTGATCCACCAAAGATAAAAGAACAGGGAAAAGCAACAAAAATTGCAGTTGTTGCCGATGGCGATATCATACGAAACGACATTCGGTATTCTTCTCAGGGACCATCCATACAACCCCTGGGATATGACAGGTTTACAAGACAAACCTTCGGAAACAAAGATTTTTTAGTAAATCTCATTCAATACCTTGCTGATGATAAGAATTTGCTGGATTTGCGAGGCAGAGAATTTAAGATCAGGTTGCTTGATAAAGAGAAGCTGTCATCTGAGAGATCAAAATGGATACTTATCAATATGATTCTTCCTTCTCTTCTGGTAATGCTTTTTGGTATTCTTTTTCACTTCATACGTAAGCACAGGTTTTCTGTATCATGAGAAAAATACTTTTCATACTGGTTATTTTAATTATTTCAGGGCTTGCTGCATACTATCTCCATCAACACAGATCATCAACACTACATTCTCGCGATACCGGTTTCAATCTACCTGACCGAAATAAAATTGACCGCATCAATATTGCATCCGGCATAAAAATTCTTAGTATTGTTCATGAAGACGGAAGATGGAGTATTGACAATAAACCGGTAAATCAGGAGAGGGTATCAGATCTGCTGGTTCTGGCCTCAAAACTTGAAGCAAAATCGCCGGCTGCAAAAAGTGCTGAAATGGTATTAACAGAAAAGTTAAAGTCAGGCACAGAAATATTTTATTATTCGGGAAAAAAACTGATTCGATCTTATCGTATTTGCAAATGGAATCTGCAGCTTTTTGCGTGCCTGCATAAATCAGAAAGAATATTTCAGGTTGAAGCAAGGGGATACCCGAATGTTGATCTGATAAAAGTAATGAATGCTGATATCTCATATTGGCTTGACCATAATATATTGAATATTCATCCTGAAAATATCCGTCTTGTAAAAATTCATTATCCTGAAAATTCTGACAATGATTTTATTCTAAAGCAGATCGAACCGGGCAAATACCAATTGTCAGATCAAAACAACAACATCCTTACTTCTGCCGACAAGGAGTTAATGACCCTCTATCTGCATTTCTTTCAAAACATAGGATATCATTCTGTTCAGGACGATGAAAAACAAGATACTTCAAACCTGAAAGAACCATTTTTCAACCTTGTTGTTGAAACAAATGAAAAGGATGTAATTGAATTATCAGGTTATCGAAAAAATGACCGTGAAACCAATCAAACAAACACCGTGGGATTTTATGGAAAACTAAATAAAAAAAAGGTGGTAAATATGAAATATAGTGACATCGATCCTGTTCTTCTGGAATTAAAAGATTTTCTAAAAAAATAATTCTCTGAAGCCATTAATAGCCTTTTTTTTTGTAATATTGATACCCCTATTAACACAAATACTAGCTATCAAATTAAACCTTTAATCAATGAAATTTGTAGTTTCAAGTATCGAACTTTTGAATCATCTCCAGGCAGTGAGCCGCGTAATCAGTGCTAAAAATACATTACCAATTTTAGACAACATACTCTTTAACCTTGAAGGCAAAAAGCTGGAATTAACCGCATCCGATCTTGAGTCAACCTTTATCACATCCATGGAACTTGATAATGTTAGTGATGGCGGAAGTATAGCTTTGCCGGCACGGATTCTTCTTGATACCCTGAAAGAGTTTCCTGATCAACCGCTTACATTTGATGTAAATACTGATACTCTGGCTGTTGTGATAAGCTCAGAGAATGGTCAGTTTTCAATTGTCGGGCAAAATGGAGGTGATTTCCCTCAGATTCCGCAGATCAAGGAAGAAGAAAAATCCAATTTCGAAATCGAGGCAGATGTCCTGTTAAAAGGTCTTTCCAATACACTTTTTGCAACTGCTGATGATGAATTGAGACCGGTTATGAATGGAGTGTTTTTTGAGCTTTCCCCCGATGACATTACATTTGTGGCTTCCGATGCTCACAAACTGGTTCGTTACAAAAGAACTGATGCAAAATCCAGTCAGAATGCGTCATTCATTCTGCCTAAAAAACCAGCCTCTCTTTTAAAAAATATCCTGACGAGAGAACAGGGTACTATTAGCATTGAATTCGACAATAAAAATGCACATTTTGTACTTCCTCACTTCAGATTAATATGCAGACTGGTGGAAGGCAATTATCCCAGCTACAATTCTGTTATACCTACTGATAATCCCAATAAACTTATTATTGATCGTTTGCAATTTTTCAATACATTGAAACGTGTTTCTGTCTTTTCCAATCAAGCAAGCAATCTTATTAAATTGCAGCTTTCCGGAAACCAGGTAACAGTATCGGCTCAGGATATCGACTTTTCAATCTCTGCTTATGAACGTCTTACCTGTCAATATGAAGGTGATGATCTTGAGATAGGCTTCAAATCTGTATTTCTTATCGAAATTTTGCAAAACCTACAGTCAACAGATGTTGTTGTTGAGTTATCTGATCCTTCAAGAGCCGGCTTATTATTACCTCTTGATGATAATAACGAAAATGAAGACATACTTATGCTCTTAATGCCAATGATGATTAACAATTAATCAGGAATAATCCGAGAGTTTCAATGCTGAAACTCTTTTTTTTATTATATCATTGCCTTATTTCAATAAGAAACTGTTTTATGAAGCTTAATTTAAAAAATCCTTTGGTTTTTTTTGACCTTGAAACAACTGGGATTAATGTTGTATCTGACCGAATTGTTGAAATATCATATCTTAAAGTACATCCCAACGGAAAGGAAGAATCCGGAACACTATTAGTAAATCCCACCATACCCATTCCAAAAAGCACCACAGAGATACATGGCATTTCAGATGAGGATGTGAAAGACAAACCCACATTTGTTGAAATTGCCAAAATAATTCTTAAAATCATTGAAGGCTGTGATCTGGCAGGATACAATTCAAACAAATTTGATATCCCCCTTCTTGCCGAAGAATTTTTGAGGGCAGGCATAGATATTGATCTGAAAAAAAGAAAATTCATTGATGTTCAGGTAATTTTTCATAAAAAAGAACAGCGTACTTTAAGTGCAGCCTATAAATTTTATTGTGAGAAAGACCTTACTGATGCCCATAGAGCAGAAGCAGATACAAAAGCTACGTATGAGATTCTTCTGGCACAGCTCGACAGGTATAACGATCTGGAAAATGATGTTGAAAAGTTATCCAGGTTTTCCAGCCATAACAGAAATGTTGATTTCGTAGGAAGGATTATTATTGATGAAAAGGATGTGGAGCGATTTAACTTCGGAAAATACAAAGGAAAGGCTGTTGAAGAAGTTTTTGAAAAAGATCCTGCTTATTATGGCTGGATGATGAATAACGATTTTCCATTATATACAAAAAAAGTACTCACAAATATCAAATTGAGAAGAGCTTTCGGAAACAGTAATGAAAAATGATAATCTTGTTTTATATCTATTACTTCATGCATTAAGGAAACACTTATTCAATTCCCTATGAAAATTATTTGCATTGCAAAGAACTATGACGAACATATAAAGGAATTAAACAGCTCTACTCCCGGACAACCGGTATTTTTCATGAAACCTGACAGTTCTCTGTTAATAAACAATAAGCCTTTTTACCTTCCGGAATTCTCGAACGAAATACATCATGAAGCAGAAATTGTGCTCAGAATAAACAGACTTGGGAAACATATTGAAAGAAAATTTGCTTATCGGTATTTCAATGAAATAACTGTTGGCATAGATTTCACTGCACGTGATTTACAAAGAATATGCAAAGAAGAAGGTAATCCGTGGGAAATCGCCAAAGCATTTGATGGTTCTGCTGTATTGGGAAAATTTATCAGATTTGATACAGTGTATGATCTGGAATCCATTCATTTCTCACTGGATATCAATGGCAAAAAAGTTCAGAATGGCAATTCAGCCGATATGCTTTTTAAAATAGATCATATCATAGAATATATATCTCAATTTGTCACACTTAAAATGGGCGATCTGATCTTTACGGGTACACCTGTTGGAGTGGGATCTGTAAAAATTGGCGATCATCTGGAGGGATACATCGAAAATGAGAAGCTGTTTGATTTTGAGGTTAAGTGAGGTCGAAGCTGGAAGTCTGAAGTAGGAAAATGAGAAAGTGGGAAAGTGGGAAGGTGAGACGGTGAGAAGTGGGACAGTTTAGAGGTTGAGTAGTTGATGGTTACTGGGAGTGGTGTTTAACTGTTGAATCGTGGAACTGTTTAAATGGTGAATTGATTAAGTGATTAGTTGAGAAGTTGAGTAGTTGGTGATTCGTGAACAGTAATTTGTAAACTATGATTCATTGGGCATTGGATATTGGATATTGGATATTTGAAATTAATTATCAGACTTGAAACTTAAGATTATCGACCATACCTCAGGCATAACTCAGTTTGATCGTGTCTACACCTCTTTTATTAAAAATGGACAGACTGCTTACATGAACAACAACATCCCCAGTTTCAATTAATCCTTTTTCTTTCAAGGTATCAAGAGAAAAGGCAACAGCATTTTCAGCATCACATTCCTTATCCATGTAAAAAGCTCTTACTCCCCAAATGATGGATAATTGACATATTAATTTGCTGTCTGATGTAAACACATATACTGGCGCTTTTGACCGGTTGCTTGCCAGTCGAAAAGCAGTTTGAGGAATGACGGCGAATGCAATAATTGCTTTGGCACCGGCCTGATCAGCCATCCTGGATGCATTGAAACATACTGAATCAGGAATATATGTTACAGAATCAATGTTGGGCAAATGTTCATGTTTAAGCACAAACTCTGTTTCTTCAGCATAGTCAATTATTTTCTGCATATTCTTAATGGCTTCCACAGGGTATTTGCCAATCGAAGTTTCTCCACTAAGCATCACCGTATCAGCACAATCAAAAACTGCATTTGCTACATCATTTGCTTCAGCCCTGGTAGGTCTGAAATTGGTTATCATGGTTTCAAGCATCTGTGTGGCTATAATAACAGGAGTAGATTTCTGAATGCATTTTTGTACTATTTGTTTTTGAATGTAAGGTACCTTTTCAAAGGACACCTCAACTCCTAAATCACCACGGGCTACCATAACAGCATCTGCTTCATCAATTATCCCATCAATTTCCTGTAAAGCCTCAGGTTTTTCAATTTTAGCCACTACCATGGCTCTCTTATTTCTTGCGGAAATGATTTCTTTCAATACTTTGATATCATTTGCCCACCTGACAAAAGACAAAGCAATCCAATCCAGGTCATGATCAAGAATAAAATGAACATCTTCAATATCTTTGTCAGTCAGGCTGGGAAGGGAAATAATTGTATCCGGCAAATTCACTCCTTTCCTGGAATAAAGTGATCCGCCATGGATGGTTTTCGCATAGATCTCAGTTTTTAAATTCGTTGATTCAACAATAAATTTTAGCTTACCATCATCAATCAATATGGTATCTCCTTTCTTAATATCTTTAGGCAGATCATTGTATTTTATATGAACCTTTTCATTATTTCCCCTGATATCTTTGTTGGTAAAAATAATCTTCCCGCCATCATCAATACTCACTCCCTCCTTCTCCATTTCACCTAACCTGATTTTGGGACCTTGTAAATCAGCAAGAATGGCAACATGTGTATCCAATTCCTCATTCAGCTTTCTGATTCTCTGAATCACCTCTTCATGCTGATCATAACTGCCATGAGAGAAGTTTAATCTGCACATATCAATCCCCGAGATAATAAGCTCACGCAATCTATTCTCTGACGAGCTTGCCGGACCAATAGTAGCAATGATTTTTGTTTTTGAAGTATCATGAATATGAATAGACATAATCACCCAAAATTATTTGATATAGTAGTGAATTTCATGTTCATTCCCTATTTATTTTGCAGAGATCAACAAATTACGCACCTTTGCGTTTCTTAAGACTCAACTTGTGAGTCTGCAAATAATCATCAGGTTAAAAACTGATTCTTCTATGAAATTAATGCATGTTTTATTAATTGGTATAAATAAAATAAGAAATTTCTTTTAAGAAATCTTGTTATGTAGGAAAAGACATGTGATAATTAACACTGAGTGAAAGATTTAACAAAGGGACATGTTGGCGGAAATATTTTGAGGTTTGCTGCACCCATGCTCCTGGGAAATATTTTTCAGCAATCGTATAATATAGTAGACAGCATCATTGTTGGCCAGGTATTGGGCAAAGAAGCTCTGGCAGCGGTCGGTGCTTCCTTCCCAATCATATTTGCCCTGATTTCTTTTGTTATTGGTATTGCATCAGGAGGTACCATTGTAGTATCTCAATATTTTGGAGCAAAAGACTACAAAAGGGTCAGACGTGCCATTGACACCATGTATATTTTTGTATTCTTTGCTTCCATTATCATTATGACTGTGGGCATAACCTTCAGCGATGAAATTTTCAGAATGATCAGACTTCCTGCTGAAGTTATACCACAGGCCACTGTTTATCTAAACACTTTTTTACTGGGAACTGTTCTTTTATTTGGTTTCAATGGCACCAGTGCTATTCTCAGGGGATTGGGAGATTCTATCACACCGCTGGTTTTTATGATAATAGCATCCATTTCAAATATAGGCTTTGATATTCTGTTTGTAAAATATCTCGGATTCGGAATTCGTGGAGCAGCATGGGCAACAATCCTGTCGCATGGAGGAGCATTTATTACTGCAGTGTTCTATCTGAATAAAACTCATAAGCTAATACAGTTAAAACTCAGAGAGCTTGTTTTTGACTGGGAAATATTCTGGAAAAGTGTAAGAATTGGCATACCCTCAGGATTTCAGCAAACTTTTATTTCCTTTGGAATGATTGCTTTGTTCCGTATAGTAAATGCGTTTGGTACAGATGTGGTTGCAGCCTATTCCGTTGCAGGTCGCATTGATAGTTTTGCCATGCTTCCTGCGATGACGTTCGGTCAGGCATTATCAACATTTGTCGGGCAAAATATGGGAGCAAACAAAGCGGAAAGGGTCAGATCCGGTTTTCTGACTACCCTAGGCATGTCATCATTTATATCCATAACAATAACAGCAGTTATCATCATTTTTCGTTTTTCTTTAATGAGCTTGTTTACCAAAGACACAAATGTAATTGATATCGGTGTGGATTATCTTATTATTGTAAGCTCTTCATACATTGTATTTACAACAATGTTTTCAATTAACGGAGTTTTAAGAGGTTCAGGTGATACAATTGTACCGATGTTCATTACATTGTTCTCTCTTTGGGTCATCAGAATCCCTTTTGCCTACTTTCTTTCAGAGCGCTACGGGGAAGTAGGAATATGGTGGGCTGTGCCTATCGCCTGGTTGATCGGAGCATTGTTTTCATTTTTCTATTATCTTACAGGAAACTGGAAAAAGAAAGTGATTGTAAAACACTATGAGGAAAATATAGATAGTACACTATAGTCAATAAATATTATCTTAGCAGCTAAATTAAAATTCTGTATTGTCATTATGATACAATCAATGACAGGTTTTGGAAAAGCAACTTGTGAGCTTAAGAATAAAGTGATCACTATTGAAATTAAGACATTAAATAGCAAGCAAATCGATATCTATACCCGTTTACCGAATATTTACAAAGAAAAAGAATTGGATATCAGAAATCTCCTTTCTCAAAGATTACAGAGAGGAAAGATTGAATGTATAATCACCTATGAAGATACGGACATTGCAAATACATCAAGAATTAATGTACCACTGGTAAAAGATTATTACCGTCAGATGGTTGGGCTGCTTAATGAGTTGGAAATAGATAATAATGAAGCTATTTTACAAACCATTATGCGTTTCCCCGATGCTCTGAAAATTGATAAGGAAGAACTTGATGAGGAAGAATGGAAAGCAGTAATGCAAAAAATACACGAAGCCATTCTGGCAATAGATAATTTCAGAAAGCAGGAAGGTAGTGCATTGCAATTAGATATTACCTCAAGAATACAGGTTATATTGGCAAAGCTTAAGGAAATTGAACCTTTTGAAGATGATCGGATCAAATGTATTCGGGAAAGAATTGAATCGAACATCTCAGAAGTATTTGAAAAGGAGAAAGTCGATCAGAACAGGTTTGAACAGGAATTGATCTACTATCTTGAAAAAATAGATCTCACAGAAGAAAAGGTTCGTCTTGAAAATCATTGCAATTATTTTTTTGATGTATTGAAAGAAAACGAAACCGTTGGAAAGAAGCTGGGATTTATTACACAGGAAATGGGGAGAGAAATTAATACACTCGGTTCCAAAGCAAATCATTCTGAAATTCAAAAAATAGTAGTTCAAATGAAAGATGAACTCGAAAAGATCAAAGAACAACTCATGAATGTATTATAACTTACAATGAATATGGCAGGAAAACTTATAATACTATCAGGCCCTTCAGGAACAGGAAAATCCACAATTTCAAGAAAAATTCTTGAAATGGAAGAATTTAACCTTTCTTTTTCTATCTCTGCATGCAGCAGAAAAATCAGAGAAGGAGAAATAGAGGGAAAAGATTATTATTTTCTGACTATTGATTCTTTTAAGTCAAAAATTGAAGACAACGAATTTCTGGAATGGGAAGAAGTTTATTCCAATCAATATTATGGTACACTGAAAATTGAAGTGGAAAGATTAAAAAGCATGGGTAAAAATGTACTATTTGATGTTGATGTAAATGGTGCGATGAGTATCAAAAGGAGATATAAAGAAGAATCTGTCACCATCTTTATCCAACCTCCATCACTTGATGCATTAGAACAACGCCTGCGCAGCAGAAAATCAGAAACTGAAGGGACCATAGCAAAAAGATTGCGTAAAGCGAACATGGAAAATACCTATGCAAAAAAATTTGATCATGTGATCATAAACGAGAACCTGGATGATGCCGTAAAGAAAGCTGCTGATATTGTGAGAGATTTTCTTAATCAGTAAGTATAAGCTTTTTATTAATAGGGTGAATTAACCCATATAATTTCCTGATCAAAACAGGTACAATGAAAACCGGTCTTTTCTTTGGATCATTTAATCCGATTCATATAGGTCATATGGCACTCGCCAACTATTTTGTTGAGTATACAGATCTAAAACAGGTTTGGTTCATCATCAGCCCACACAATCCGTTAAAAAGTAAAAAATCACTGTTAAACGATCAACTCAGACTTGAGATGGCAGAACTTGCCATTGGGAATGATGAACGCTTTGCCATATGCGATATTGAATTCAGAATGCCAAAGCCTTCTTATACAATTGATACACTGACCTACCTTTCGGAAAAGCATCCAAAAAAAGAATTCATCCTTTTAATGGGTTCCGACAGTCTGGAAACATTTCACAAATGGAAAAATCATGAACAGATCATTGATAGATACCACAGATACATTTATCCCAGAAATACAAAAGAAAATACAGATTGCTCACAATACCTGAATATGACATTTTTAAAAGACGCTCCCAGAATTGAGATCTCATCAAGTTTTATCCGAAAAGCACTAAAAGAAGAAAGAAATGTGAAGTACTTTTTGAACGATAAGGTATATGAATTTATTATCCGAAATCATTTATACCAGTAAATTTATTTTTTGCGAAAGCTTTTCGTTTTGAAATGATTTGTTCCAACGACTTAACGTATTATCAAAACATATATCCGAAACCGATCTTAAAAGAATATGTAAATCCGCTATTCTCATTATGGATTCCCCATGTACCGGGTCCACATACCTTGTCAAGAGATCCAATATAATAACCCAGTCCCAGAGAAGTATCAAAAAACAGGTTTTTCATCAGGCGAATCTGATTGCCATATCCAATAAAATGTCCCATCGTGGCAATTGTACCGGGATCAGTATTGACCAGGTAGGTTTGATCGCCCAGTGTGACCAATTCAGGTGAATATGAAGTACCCTTTTGATAAACTAAGTTGTATTGCAGATATACAGTATAAATTTTATTTCCGTTATTCAATCGGTCAAGTGCTCCCAGATAAATTCTATATTTAATATCGGCTCCTGATATTTTGGATTCACGTTCACTATATATAATACCTGCTTCCAGTGATTTTCTTCCTTTTGTTACATTTGCATTTATGGTATAACCGGCTCCATGGCCTGTGCCAGTATTAATATAAGATGCTGCTAGTCCATAATGTGCTGTTACCTCGTTTCCGGCATCGTCCCGTGCAAAAAGAGACGGTATTGAAATACTTAAAATAATGGTGAAAAATAATATCGTTTTCATTGTTGTATTGCTTTATAACATTATATAGTGTTACGGATAGTATATATCGACGTTGAACAATACAGGGTGAGAAGCCTTATTCTATGAAAAGGATATCTATCAACAAAAGGATTGTCGGATGTTACCAGTAAAAAATGATTTTAGTCACTTAGTAATGAAGCAATTAGAAAACGGTAATCTTGATTTACTGGAAAAAATCAGGCAATTTCTGCTTTTCTGACAATCTCCAGTCCCTTCTTTATACCGTTGATATTCATTGGAATGAGGTGATGGTGTCTTTCAGGAAGTGATTTTTCCAGTCCGCTGACCACATTATCAAATTCGACCAGTGGTTTGATCTTAAGATAAGCACCCAGAACAATCATATTGAATGCACGTGTAACACCCATCTTGGTGGCTTCTTTAGTAGCTTCCACCTGGTAGATTTCTATATCTTTTCTATCAGGATGCCTGGATATCCCATTTGTATCATACAATAATAATCCACCTGGTTTCACCATAGATTCAAATTTATCCATCGATTGCTGGTTCAGGATAATGGCAGTATCATAATTATTGACAATAGGCGAACTTATCCTGTCATTACTAAGAATTACCGTAACATTTGCCGTTCCTCCACGCATTTCCGGTCCGTAGGATGGCATCCAGCTTACTTCCATTTGTTGCATAATACCTGAATAGGCAAGAATTTTTCCCATTGATAACACGCCCTGACCACCAAAACCGGCTATAATGATTTCTTCGTTCATAGTGTAATGATTAAGAGAAAATATTAAGTAATAATTTTCCCATCTACTTTCAAGTCACCCAGCGGATAAAACGGAAGCATATTTTCTTCCAGCCATTTGTTTGCCTGCACAGGAGTCATCTTCCATCCTGAATTGCAATTCGAGACAAACTCTATGAGTGATAAGCCTTTCTTTTCTTTCTGGCTTTCAAAAGCTTTCCTCATAGCTTTCTTTGCTTTCCTTACATGAGAGGGTGAATGAACTGCCTGGCGTGTAACATAATAAGTTCCTGGTAGTTGACTCACAAGTTCACTGATCTTTATGGGATTGCCCATTAAACCAATGTCCCGTCCATAAGGAGTTGTTGATGATTTCATTCCTTCAAGCGTTGTTGGAGCCATCTGACCTCCTGTCATTCCATAAATACCGTTATTCACAAATATGATGGTAATATTTTCTCCTCTGTTGCAGGCATGAATTGTTTCTGCAGTTCCGATGGCTGCCAGATCGCCATCTCCCTGGTAGGTGAAAACATATTTATCCGGCCAGCATCTCTTTATTCCTGTTGCTACTGCCGGGGCTCTTCCGTGGGCACTTTGTGTCATATCAATGTCCATGAAATCGTAAGCAAGAACAGAACATCCAACAGATGCGATCCCAATAGTTTCTGATTGTATTCCCATTTCATCAATTACTTCCATGGTAAGGCGGTGAATAACACCATGCCCGCATCCGGGACAAAACGATAAGATGTTATCCGTCATACAAGATGTCTTCTTGTATACAAGATTTTCGTCCTGAATAATTTCCTCTATGTCCATTGTCAATGTTTCTGATTCAATTTTCATCATTTCTTAATAAGAATAGTTTTTAATGCTTCCAGTACCTCATCGGGGGAATGAATAATCCCTCCGGTGCGTCCAAAATGTTCAACAGGTATTTTCCCGTTTACAGCAAGTCTGACGTCTTCAACCATTTGTCCGGAGCTTAACTCAACAGATAATATACCCTTCACCTGATTTGCAAGTTCAGCCAATATTTTTGTCGGATACGGAAACAAGGTTATCGGTCTGAGCAATCCTGCCTTTATTCCTTCTTCCCTGGCCAGTTTGATTGCTTTCTGACATATCCTTGCAGAAGAACCATAAGCAACATATAAATATTCTGCATCATCACAATCAATCATTTCGTATCGTACCTCTTTTTCTTTCATTTTGTTGTACTTTTCATTCAGAGCTTGATTGTGTCTTTCCATTCCAAGGGGATCAAGATCCAACGAAGTAACAATATTCCTTTCCCGATCGGGGGTCTTCCCGGTGGTAACCCACGACTGATCAAACTCAGTTAATCGGGGAACAGGTTCGAAAAATTCCACCTTTTCCATCATCTGCCCGATCATTCCATCTGACAAGATCATGGCAGGATTACGGTATTTGAATGCAAGTTCAAAACCAAGTTTTACAAAATCAGACATCTCCTGCACCGATGAAGGAGCCAGAACGATCAAATGGTAATCGCCGTGGCCGCCACCTTTTGTGGCCTGAAAATAATCGGCTTGTGAAGGTTGAATGGTTCCAAGTCCGGGGCCTCCGCGTACAACATTCACTATCAGGCAGGGAAGTTCCGATCCTGCCAGATAAGAAATACCCTCCTGTTTCAAACTGATTCCCGGACTCGAAGATGATGTCATGGCCTTTTTACCAGTACTGGCAGCACCATATACCATGTTTATAGCCGCAATTTCGCTTTCAGCCTGCAACAATACCATGCCGGTTCTTTTATGCGGTTCCTGAAGGGCGAGGTATTCCATGATCTCTGACTGTGGAGTTATCGGATACCCGAAATAAGCATCTGCCCCTGCTCTGATGGCTGCTTCGGCAATCGCTTCGTTGCCTTTCATTAAGCGCAATTCTCCCATTACATGTTTAAATTTCAGCGTTAACTTTTTTTCGATATACTGTTATCACACCATCCGGACATACAATGGCACAATTCGCACAACCTGTACAATCGTCAGGATTTTCCATATAAGCATAATGATAGCCTTTTCCGTTGACCTCCGGTGCCATTCTGATAACATCTGTCGGACATGCATGAAGGCATAACTCACATCCCTTGCATCTCTCTATGTCAATTACAATGGCCCCTCTCACTTTTGCCATATACTGATATTTTTTATTCTGAATTCAATTCATCCATCATAGTCATTCTGATACTTTTTTCTCGAAATCTAAATACAATCTCTCTGTATTCTTCTTTTTCCGTATCTGTGAATAATTATGATTTAGAGTTTTAAGGGAAGTATGAAAAACTGATACAATGGCGGTCAACCATAAAATAGTACTGCATAGATACTAAATTTTTACGTATTTGTCCTATTATTTTTTGATTTTGCTGCTATATGAACAATTTTTACTACCATAACCTATTCGTTTACAGTATGTTAATTTCTTTTTCCATTTGCATAAAGGTGAAATTCTTAAATTTCTTTGTATTTTTATTATGAAATCAACCTTACAATTCAGATCATTATGAAACGAACATGAATTTTTTCATTTTAAAATCACAAACAAAAATGAACAAAATTCATCGAGAGTTCCATAAGACCATTGAAAATAAATTTAATACTTATGAAACGAACACTGCTAATTATGCTTTGCTTTCTCACAGGAGCAGGCATACCAACTGTTAAGGCTCAATACGTTCCCAACGGAGGATTTGAAGAATGGGAAACCAGGGTACTTTACCAGGAGCCGGAAAACTGGACTTCCGGAAACATGGAAGCTCTTATGTACAATATTGTAACTGCTATACAAACAGAAGACAGCTATAGTGGAGATTATGCACTCCGTCTTGAATCGGCTGTGTCAGAAACGGATACGATCTTCGGATATGCTACCTGCAACGGAATGGTTACAAACGGCGAATCTCCTGTTATGGAATTTACAGGCGGTATCCCCGTTTCGGGAACTCCTGATTCCCTGTTTGGTTATTTTAAATTCGATGTTGCCGAAGACGATTCGGCAATTGTTCTATTGTCTTTTCAAGAAAGCGGCAATCCCATAGGTCAGAATATATTTCCTATTGTAGGAACTCAAAGTACCTACATAAAGATGGGATGGAGAATTGAAACCCCTGCCGGAACACCTGATACGGCTTTTATTGGCATAACCAGTACAAATCCATACCGTCCTGTATCGGAGAGCTGGGTGCAGGCCGACTCATTATGGTTTGGCGTAATTGACGATTCCATACCAAATTGTGATTTTGAAGTGTGGGAAGACGAAGCATACCTCGATCCTGTAGATCATGTTACAGCCAATTTTCTTACCCATTTTTTTGGTGGTGATACATCGGCAAAAGCAATTGATGATGCCCATTCGGGAGATTATGCCATCAGTATAAAGGCTGTTGAAACCAGCATTCCCGGTGATGAGGGTATGACTGACGTTGTGGCAAGTTTTCTCATGCCTTACGGCACAGAGATGATCTTTGGCGATGAAATTCCTTCATTCCCTGTTGATTTCAATCCTTCACGACTGACCGGCTATTATAAATTTACTCCGGCCCTAAACGATACGGCTATTGGCTATGTCATACTGAGAGATGAAGAAGAGAATGAATACGAATATGGAACACTCCTGTTAACAGCAAGTGAATATACACCATTTTCAGTGAATTTCTTTTATCCCCCGGGAACCACAATCACGGAAGTGGGTTATGTATTCAGTACTACCCTCTATTTTGGAATTGGAGATGGCGGAAGCGGTGAAGTGGGAAGCGAATTGATTCTGGATGACCTGGATCTTGTGAATCCCTGTGATGAATTTGATGAGTTTTCAATAGATGTTACGGAACCTGTGAGTTGCGAAGAAAATTACAATGTTCTGGATGCCGGAGAAGAATGGGATGAGTACCTATGGTCAACGGAGGAGACTTCACAAACTATAACTGCTGTCGAGGGACCTTTCAGTGTTACTGTTACAGATTATGCAACCGGTTGTCAGTTCACCGATGAAGTTATGGTTTATCCCTTGATTTGTGATAACATCAACAAAGCAATACCCAAAAAGTCATCAGCCAAAATATATCCCAATCCCTCAAATGGAGTATTTACTGTTGAGCTCGAGAATTTGCACCCGGGAGGATATGCAATTGAGATCGTATCCATTACAGGCAAAACACTGAAAAAACATACCGTTCAAAATACCTCCGGAAATCACAAACTGCAATTTGACCTTACCGACTATCCGCAAGGATTGTACCTGGTTAAAGTTGAGGGAAACCGGTATTCCCATTATGAAAGGATACTGATCGAGTAAGAATCCAGAACAACCTAAATACAATTCAAAAAGGCACCGTGGAATACCGATGCCTTTTTTTGTTGTTCCTTTTGCTAAGCGTAGATTACTCGCTTTGCTCGTGAGCTCACTTCGTTCGGTTGTATCTACGCTTTATTATAGTATTAAATATGCCGGTTCACAAGCCTTTGTTTCGTTCCGTTCCCCAACGGAACGAGTTCCTTTCTTCCTTGATGAAGAAAGGAACCAAAGAAACCGAACGAAGTGAGCTCACGAACACAATTAAAATAATAAAAAATGTGAGTAATCAACCGTTTGTGAAAAAATGGCTAAAAATCAATTCATTCCGCTAAAAGAAAAAAACTCATAACGCCAAAGCGTTATTCAAACAGATTTTCTTTGTTAACGCTTCATTCATTGATTTTTCTTAGGGCCTTCGCAACACTTTAGCAATCAAATAAAGGCTTCGGCCCTCAAAGACGCATTTTTTCAAGGCGGATTCTTATGATTTCTGCGAAATCATTTTTGGTATTGCGCACCATACAATGCAGTTCCACAGAATAATCCAGGCAGATGGTGCGCATTCAATAGCGATGTTCCATACCATGGGCGATGCCCATGGTTATTTATGTTTAAGCCCTTCAGGCTTATTCTTATTGATGGCAGAAAAAATATATTCACATAAGAAGAATTACCTTTAATTTGAATACAAACATTCGCATCAGATCTTAGCGGTGGCCCGATTAGCCTGCGGTGGCCCTGTCAATGTTCTGAGTCACTAAGAATAACAGAGGGTACAAGATTCTTCGGAGGAATTGCTTATGCGATTTAGGCTAATCAAGGTTTTTTGCCTACTTTTTCCGTGGTGAAAAAGTAGGGCCTGTCCGGCGAGGACTACCAAAAAGAATATAAACTTATCGGGGCTATGTAGTTTAATAACCTTGCTTTCGTTTTACCTACCGGTTCTCATTCTGCTGTTTTAATACCCGGAGTATTCTCCGGTTAAAACGTTGCAACTGAATGTTCTCGAAATAGGTAATGAGTTTCCGCAACAGATCGTAGTATAGAATAACAAACCAAATGCCGGCAGTAAGCCAGATTACAAGCAGGTTAAACCAGAAAGTATCGATGTAAACCCCCATGATCCTTTTGTACGGGGCATAAAAATGTGCCCTGCCATTATTGAGCCAGGGCAAGGTATACACAGGATCACGCAATCGCACAATTTCATTGTCATAAATAACATACTCCACCAGTTCATTTTCATTCCTCACAATTTCTGATAGCTTCTTGTTGGCATATTTGTTTTTCATAATGACAAGACCTTCTTCATCGGATAATAACAATTTCATTGAAGATAGAATCCTCTCTTTTTCCCTGACAGCATTCAGGTATCTTGAATGGTATCTCTTCCATGCCTGATCAAGAAAAATCCGCGATTCCCCGGCAACAGAGTCTGAATAAATCCCTTTCGACAATTCCGATAAAAGATTGCCTGTATTCATATGCAGATCTTCTCCGATTTTTCTTATTTCATTCGCTATAAGCCGGAATTCATTTTGGTCAGCAACAGCATTTGGTTTCTTTTTGACGGCATCTTCCCGTTCCTTTAATACGGCTTGCAGTTTTGGTAAAACATAAGCTTTTTTAAACATCGATTGACTCTTTCGCAGCTCTGTATCAAACACTTTATTCTGAAACGGATTGTCTTTAAACTGGGTTACCATCAATGCTTCATATGCCCAACGCGATGTCATCAACTCACCCACAACTGGGACAGTCTTTGCACTGTATATGACTTTGTTCATGTTGTGAAAATCCACTACCACACCGCTGAAGAGCAGTTGGGGAATAAGAATTAAAGGTACCAGGATATAAATGGTAATCACCGATTTGAATCCGGAAGAGATGTTTAACCCGATCAGATTGCCCCAGCAGGAAGCAGAAAAAAGTATCAGGAAATACCTCCATGTCATACTTTTAATTTCCAGTATCGTATTGCCAATAATTACAAAAAGCAACATCTGTATGGCCGAAATCAAAAACAAAATGGAAATTTTTGAAGTAAGGTAACTAACCCGGCTAAGATTAAGAAACCGCTCCCTCTCCAACAATTTCCGGTCACGGAAAATTTCTTCGGCGCTGATCACCAGGCCAAGAAATAAAGAGACAATTACGGCCATAAACAAGTAGGCCGGAATATTTGCGTTCATCCCGAAAGTATACTCAGTGATCAATCCCGACATATCTTTGGAACTGCGTGTATAAAAGGAAAGAAGCAAAGCAAGCACGGGAGCTTCAAGCAATGTTATAAAAAGGTATTGCTGATTCTTGAGTTTGGCCCATATATCACGACTGAAAAAGATTTTTATCTGCTCCCATCTGCCTGGTATACGATATAAGCTTTTTGGAATCACTTTCGTGTACGAACGGCGGATCTTACGAATATTCGGCCCTATTTTCTTTGTATAAAAGGAATGCCATTCCTCGGGTGAAATTCTTCTTTTCCTTGTAAGACGTCCGTTAACATCTACTACGCGGGCTTCAATATTCCGGAGTATCTGATCGGAATCAATATTTCCACAGGTCAGGCACTCACTTTCTTCGGCATCCACATAGTGGCTTATTCTTTTGAAATAACCAATGGCATCGAGTGGGTTTCCATAATAGATTACCGATCCTCCCTGGTCAACTACCAGGAGTTTATCGAGCAGTCTGAATATTTCAGACGAAGGTTGATGAATGTTGGCAAAAACAAGCTTCCCTTTGAACGTCTGTCGTTTCAGCAAATTCATTACCTTCTCCGAATCGGCCGATGATAATCCGGAAGTAGGCTCGTCTACGAACAGTATTGACGGTTCCCGTATCAACTCAAGGGCTATATTCAGACGTTTGCGCTGACCTCCGCTTAGGTATGTATTGAATGCATCGCCCACCCGAAGGTCCCTTGCCTCGACAAGATCAAAGTTCAGCAGTGCTTCATTAACCACCTGACGGATCATTTCATCGGAATAATGACTGAACGATAAACGGGCGTTGTACATAAGGTTTTCAAACACAGTAAGTTCCTTGATCAGAAAATCATTCTGTGGAACATATCCGATTACACCCTCCAATTCTTTGTGGTTTTTATGGATATCGAAGCCGTTGATCAGAATGGATCCATGCTTAGGTTTGAGTATTCCGCTTAACAGCTTTAAAAGTGTCGATTTGCCGCTTCCGCTACCACCGATAATACCAATTAGCCTTCCTGATTCCTCATTCAGGCTGAATGACTTAATGCCGTTCGGACCGCCTCCGTATACATATTCAATATCTTTGGCCTCAAAAACAAAACTGGTTTTCGCAGAGGCCTGAATAAATCGTCCGGCAATCCATGTATAATAAATGGAACCAAAACGAGGGCTTTTAACAACCGAACCCAGCGCCCAGATGTAAGTTCGGTTAGGACGTATGCTGTGACCGTTCAGCAAGAGATCCATAGGACCATCGTAGCGGAGTACATAGGTGTTGGTGCTGTTGATGTGCAATACTTTGATCCTTCCCTCAATTTTCTCAACATGTATGTGCTTGATCTTCTTGTTCTTCGGAGCTTCGCCATTATCGATAAGCAGCAAATTGGCAACACCTTTTATCTTCTCTATTTCATCGAAACTGAAGGAAGAAGCGTCCCTGAATTCTTCTTCAGGAATCTTCAGGTTCTTCGCTACAATGCTGACAAACTCCAGCTCTTGTTTTGAAAGGATCTCATCACTATGAATGAAATCAAGCAGATACAGCAACACAAGTATTTTCTGTGGCTGCTCCAGTTCAGTATTTAACTTTCCACAGAGTGTTTCAATAACACTCGAATGATGGTTTCCAACCCTGTCCAGTTCTACTTCCAGTTGAGATTTTTGCTCCTGATGGTATTCCTGAACACAGGCATCAAAAAAAACCAGGTACTTGTCGACCAGCTCATTACTGAACTGACGTTGCAGATATTCAGCCACAACATCGCGTTCGTTGCGGGCGAAACCTTCTTCATTTACATTTGCCACCATGGCAAACAAACGCATCAAAGCCTCTAATACCGATTCATTCATTGTCGGAAATTGAACAATAAAAATAGCCCTTTCTTACGAAAGGGCTTGAAACAGTCTGTCAATATTTTTTACGAGATCATGCTTTCCCTGATGGTCTCGATGATGGAAGTTATAGAGTTCAACTGCTTTTCGGTCATACTATCTCCGGCTTCTTTATACACCACATCGAGCTTTTTGTATGCCTCCAGAAAGTTTTTCACTTTTTCATCTTCTGTGAAATTGCTCAATAACGAAATCAACTCCTCCAACCCTTTCCCCTGTTCATGAATAATTTTTACTATGTCAGTATTGTTAAAGGTATCATCGGAAATGTGGGTTGCAATATACAATCCTTCGGTCCAGGCTCCTGCAGCCATCAATCCTGCAAGTGCAGGTGTATTTTCCCGGTAAAGAAAAGTATAGGTGTCATAAAAAACATCGGCCACATAAGAAACCAGTGAATCTTTATCAAGCAAATCCTGACGCGATTCTTCGCTTTGCAGTGTCGAGTAATCAATGCTTACACCCAGTTCATCAACAAGCGATTTCAGAGTTTTTGAGTATATTTTAATATCCGATTGATTTTTATAGGTTACTGCATAACCCAAATCAGCAGCAAATACACCAATATTTATGGCTTTATCCTTCTGTGAAAAATAATTCTCAGCATTGTCAACAGGATTTAATACCTTCCCAAGGTATGTTGCTCCGATATCTTCCAGCATGGCATAAACCTCAAAAGGTTCAGGCAAAGGGAAGGCAACTTCCTGCAAACTTTGTTCAATCTCTGATTTTTTAAGAAGTTCATTTTCCTGTTCGGAATCGGAAGTTTTTTGTGTTGACGGGCGACATGTGATAATCAGTGCCAGTACAACAAAAACTAGTGATGAAATTTTTACGTAAGATCTCATTATACAATAAATTATCAGGTTTAACGAAAGTAAGCTGCAAATATAATATATATCGATGATAAAGTTTTTCCCATTGCCCTAAATATTAAGATTATGATGAATTGGTGATTCGTGAACTGTGATCTGTGATTCATTGGGAGTTGGACATTGGAAATTGGATATTAAGTTCTGAGTTTAGAGTTGTTTAACTATGTAATCGTTTAACTGGTGAATTGAATAGATGATTAGTTGATGAGTTGATAGAATGGAACTTGCAGCTAGAGACTTGAAACTTAAGACTTTTTTTTAATATCGGTAAACAGAACATTTTCTTACTTTGCTGTCTTATATCTAAACAGATCTGCAGTTTCAATTGCAAGCATAAGAATTTATTTATAACAGACATTATGTCAAAAGGAAGAGATGCAAAACCGCATATCGGTATTTTCGGGAGAAGGAACAACGGGAAAAGTTCGCTGATCAATGCCCTTATCGGACAGGATATAGCCATTGTTCCGGAAGTATCCGGCACCACCACCGATCCGGTAAAAAAGAGTGTTGAAATAGAAGGAATAGGTCCCGTTATTGTCGTTGATACTGCCGGAATTGACGATACGGGTAACTTGGGAATGCTAAGGATAAAAAAAACAATAGATGCAATTGACCGTGTGGATCTTGCCCTGCTTGTAATTGCAAATAATACATTTGGTAAAGAAGAAGAAGAACTTGTAAAAAGCTTCAGGGAAAATGAACTTCCTTTCCTGATCGTTCATAACAAAACCGATCTCGCCATTACCGGTGAAGAACTGAAAAATCAGATTCAGGATGTATATGGACTTTCACCGATCGACTATTCTGCCCTGGAACCCTATAAATACAATCCGTCACTAATACAAAAGATCAGGGAAACACTTCCTGATTCAGCGTATAAAAGTCGGGGGCTGATCGGAGACCTGGTAAAGGCCGGCGACATTGTACTTCTTATTACACCTATAGATACCGAAGCCCCCGAAGGGAGATTGATACTCCCCCAGCAACAGGTAATACGCGATGTACTGGACAACAACTGCACCGCCATTGTACTGAAAGAAAACGAAGTGGAGGCTTTTCTGCAGCGAACAGGGATAAAACCCGTTCTGGCAATTACCGACAGTCAGGTCTTTCAGAAAGCCAATGCTGCTGTGCCAAAATACATACCCCTGACAAGTTTCAGTATTGTACTTGCCCGGCAAAAGGGCGATTTCCAGGCTTATCTTGAAGGAACTCCCAAAATCGGGGAGCTGAAAGACGGAATGTTATTCAAATTCCTCATTTGTTATTGTTGCCCTGTACCAGCCATCGTTGTAATTCCACGACGAATTATCCAGATAGTCCTTTTTGGAAACCAAGGTGTTGCTTTTGGTCACAATAAACTCATCAAGGTCGTATGACACATCCTTGAAATAAGGGCCGTTCTGAGCTTCAACACCATGTTCTTTTACAAACAATATTTTTGTATCGTTTGTACCGACCAGGTAGGAGGAATCAAAACGAGACGCTTTCAAATCAATTTTCACTTCCGAATCAGATTCGTTTGTTACTTCATACGTATATTCATATGTATGATCACATGAGCAGAAGGTAAACAAGCAAATAAATAGTGTTAGTAAATCCTTTTTCATACTTGCTATATTATAGATTATTACAAATCATTTACATTGCAGTATCTTATTACCGGCTTGAGATAGTCATATGAAATAATCCGGACTCTCACTCCAATTCCGATTTATAATTAATGCTTGATTATTGTTCGGTTGAAGGTTTTATTGTTTTCTTTTATTTGAATTAAATATATTCCTGATTCCTCAATTTCATTTATTACAATATTTTTCATATAAACCGATCTTTCGAGTACAACCTGGCCAATAAGATTAGTAATGACTATTGTCCTATATTTATTATCAATAAATTGAATTGTAAAATTGTTATCAAACGGATTTGGAAAGAGTTTTATCGTTTCATAATAATTCCTGTTTATATCCACAATCAGGCAATTATCATATGTTGAATATATAAGTTCTCCATTGTATTTATAACACCTTAAATCCCATGACCATTCAAAACTTTCATATATCGGAAACAATAAGCCATATATACTGCCTATTCCTTCAATCCATAAATCCTCTCCCGGAGATCTATTACTAAGAGTTGTTTGTACTGTTTTTCTATAGGTTCCTCCAATGAGAATTGAATCGTTTTTATCTATTATATTATAGCAATAATCACTGCATTTAACTGTATCACCAATACTTAAATTAAGGTTGTACACTACTATTTCGTCCTCAGGTAAAGGATCCATACATGTAAATAAATATACTTCCTCTCCACCCCTGAAATATACAACTCCTTCCGAATCTTCCCTAATACCTCCAATATAATCCTCGTTTAAGAATAACTTATAATAATGTTTTGTGTCAATTACAGTATCTTCTTTTATTCTATATACTTCATTTTCAGAATATGAATATTCACCATCAAAATAATAAAACCCGACGTACCAGATTGCGTTTGTATCGACAATCTTGTATTCAACTTGAGCAATCAAATCATCCAGGCAGACTATTAATATCAATATAATACTAATAATCAACCTGTAATTTAAACTCTTTGTTTTCATAATTGACATAAGAATGGTTTAATTTATCTGCCAAATTGGATCCCTATATTTAATGAATAACTGTCCGTATTATGTTCTTTATTGTTTTCAAGTAATCCGAATCCTCTTTTGTATTCAAAAATTAAGAAAAACTCTACAAAATTAGTGATTTTTGTATTCAAACCCGCTCCCAAATTCAATCCTTGGTAATATTTTGAGAATGGATTTTCATATGAGATTCCTTTATAATAAATATCCCCCCATGACCATGTTATTTCAGTTTCACGAGAAAACTCAGTTTTGAATAAATAATTGAAGAAATAACCAACTTCAAGCATAGGTCTGAGTTTTCGCCTAGGAAATTCATATAGTATGTTTAACGAATTATTAAATGTTTTTTGTTTTACCAAAATATTGTTATTAACAAGTCTGCTATAAATAGGTTCTATATATGAATTGTATGTTGAGGTAGTCCATTTGCCAAATGCGCCTTCATAATCCAAATGGAAGCTTTTGCTTAAGTTAGGTATATTCATCCTAAGAAAAAATCCAACAGACAAATAATAATCAATATCGAAGTTGCTATTCCATAAGTAATAATATTCTTCACCAATATCATTGTTAAGTATTATTTGAATTGTATTCATACTCACTAATGGCCCAAATCCAAACAAAACCTTCATCTTTGGAATTTTCTTTTCATATATTATACATTCTTCGTCTCTGCATACTGCATTATGATATTCTTTTGTGATGTTTATCAGTGATTTTGAATCCAAGGTAACATTGTCAACTTTTCTGATCACTGTTGGACTTTCTTTAAAAGCATATTTTAATATTCCTATATATTCTTTTGAATCTTTGAAATATCTTATATCATTTACGAATAATTCTTTTACATCATTTTTAAGTTCCACAAGTTTGCCATCCCCATTATCAAGCAAATAATGCTCCCCGTTAATATCTCTATAAAAATATATATCAACTATTCCATTAATTAAATACTCAAGAAATAATAAATCTTCTGTTTTGCTTGAATCAACTATTTTTGAAACATAATATTTACTATCAATAAATTTATATGCCTTTATATCGGATGGAGCTAATTCCAGGTTTGTTGAGTTGAGGTCTTTTTTAAATACACATTTTTTTGAATTCGCTCTATTCCCTTTGTAATCAATGAGTCCGTATATTGTATCATTATTGTAATTAATAATAAATCCATTTCTGAAATCGGTTTGAGAAAAGGTTTTTCCATACCAAAGAAAAATAATCATCAACATAATAATATTTCGTTTCATATCCCTAAGATTCATCATACTAACGGCATTCCTGCATGATTTCTTTAACATCGCATCGTTCTTCTTTTCATCAGTAAGATACAAAAAAGAACTTTATTCGTTTGAAGCATATAGCCAGATATTAATCTTTATAGTATTGATATAGCAATGATTTACACAATATTTACAATAAATATTATAAATGGAATGTCCCCAATTCTCCGGTTGTGCAATAATTCATCCTGACCTTAATTTATCCTGTAATGTTCTTCTTAAGCATTATCTTTTCGGCGTAAAGTTCTGTTCTGTGCATTGATCTGTTATTTAGTATCACTGCAGAAGTTCCTCCTTGCACGCGGATTAGCACCTTTTCGGGTCAGCGTGTTATTCCTCACAAGAAAAGGTAACAGTCTTTGCTGGCTTACTAAATTTTATACACTTCTTTCAGCAACCAATTGGTTACACGCTTTGTCGAGAATAGTAATTTCACTTAAACCAACTTTTTTCCCTGAAACAATGTGTAGGTATAAAAACCATAATAATGTTGGTTATTTAAAATACACTGATCAGAATTCTGGTCAACCAGACTTATAAATTCTTTCCAATCATTTTTATCAACTTCCGATTCCGATCCTCCCCAAAACATTTGAATTAAAATGTTCAGTGCATTTTTGTCATTTTCATTGAGTGGCGCTATAATATCCCCTGTAAAAGTTTTTACTGAAACATCCTTAAAATCAGCCTTCTGAAGCCAATGCCTTCCGTTCATGATATGATGCAATGGATTCATTTCTCTGATGAATGGTGTCGTTGCCGAAGATGTTGTGTTTAGCTGAGCTTCAAGTACAGGATATCCCGGGAGCAATTTCTGCGAAGACCAGAATAATAAATAAACAGATCCGCCAGGTTTAATTACACGATAAAACTGCTGTACAATTTTCAAAGGATCTTCTGCCGGGCAGCCAAATTCTTTTGGACCGGGCCATACGGTATCAATGCTCCAAACCCAGTCAAATGAATTGTCATTGAATTGCAGCGAATTAACATCTCCATCCACAAATTGCAGATTTGCACTCTGATTATTATTCCTGGCATAATGAATGAACTCTTCCGACACATCCAGACCAGTTACATGTCCTTTTTTTCCTATGGCTTTAGCAAGCAACCTGGCAATAAAACCAATTCCGCATCCGCCATCCAACCCTTTGCTTTTCAAAGGCATATTCAACGATTGAATGATTGAATCAAGCAATGGTTCTCTGAATTCAGCAAGGCATTCATAAGTTGATATTTCTATCTCATTATTACTTATATTGCTTTCAGTTTCATTTTCCATATTGTTATCCTTATTTGTTTTATAATGGTATTGCACACAATGCCTGGTGTGCACATGTGGCTTATTATCATTTTGTTGCTTTCACTACAATCCATCCCGGTTTAAAATTTAAGTCTATTGTGGTCTGCTCAAATCCGGCTTTCTCAAGTTTATTTATATAATCCTTATCACTTTTGATTTTAACTTTTTCCCACCATTTGCTTCCTTCTGCGGGATATCGGTTAATAATCAGAAAAAAACCACCACTTTTTAGTACTCGCCAAATCTCGAAAAAGGATTTATCTATATCGGGCCAAAATTGAACCGTCTCGAATGCCGTAACCACATCAAATATTGACTCTTTAAATGATAAATCTGTCACTGAACCCTGGATTATTTTTAATCGCTTCTGGTCAATTGCTCTTTCATTTACTTTTTTTGAAAGCTTTACCATCTCAATGGAATGATCAAGCCCAAAAAGTAAATAACTGTTATTCATCTCCGATAAATATTTTAGGAATTTTCCGCCACCGCTACCGATATCCAATAGTTTTGAATTGTCAGGGGGTAAACAGTTTTTAAAATATTCAATGTATAAGATCGTTTGAAATTTATTCATCAATCGCCCGACCATTTTACCGATCAATCCTGTTGGTCTTGAACCTTGTTTTTCTAATCCCATTCAAGTTACTTTATGGTTCTGTAACTATTGCTCAAGATGAGTATACAAATGAAACAGGACATGCAGATATCCGATTTGAAGCAAATGATTCATCCGGCACCCAGCAATACATTAATATTTTATTGCGAATCCAGGTAATCCAATGCTGCTTCCAGTTGCATATCCCTGTTGTTATCGATGTTCTCTTTGGTCTGAGGAATCAAAATATCAGGAGGTATCCCGTTCCATTCCAGATGCTCTCCGTCGTACCTCATTTCACATCTTGTAGGCACCCTGAATTTCAATCCGCTGGGCAAATCGAAGATCTCATCCGGAACTCCTCCGCCTCCTCCCGTTGTATCCCCGGCAAGTGTAATATGTTCAATCTTTTTGCAAAGGTTTGCCATTGATTCTGCCGTACTGAAGGTTTTGCCATTGATCAGCAATACCGTATGATTGGTATACTGAAAATCACCCGCAGGATAATAGTAGCTTACAGGCCAGTAACCTCCTCCCCTCTGTGTCCACAGCACTCCTTCAAGCTCTTCATCAATCAGCCGGCTGATAAAATAGTAGCACGAATTGGTGGAACCACCACCGTTATGCCTGATATCTATGATCAGGACTTCCGTCTCCCTCAGAAACTCCAGTACAGTATCAAACTGCAGGTATGTCGATTCATCGGAAGGAAATGAAGATATATAAACATAGCCTGTATTTCCCGGCAAGATCCCGTAACTGAAAATACCGGCTGTTTCAATCAGATCATTTATGAAATATTGACTGACCACTCCCGGACTAAAAGCATTTTCATCCTTTACAGCCCTTGGAGGATCGTATGATGACAGATACCTGCCGGACTCGCTGATCAGGTTGGCATGCCCGTCTTTCAGTTCATTCAGCAACTGTCCCAGCAGATCTCTTTTATCATTGGCTGTAATATTCACAAACAAAGGCTGGTAAACAGTATGGATGTGATCCCAGTCAATGTTTTTTAGCTCAAAAAAAGGATAATACATATCTGTTGTGCTCCATAAGTCTTCAAAGTCTGCATTGCTGTATTCATCGAAATCCGAAGATTCTTTTTTACAGCAAACTGCAAAGGCAACCACTATAAAAAGCAGCATGCTTGTGTGCCGAATTGTTTTCATACCATTTTACCCGGAATAAACAAAAAAAGTTAAATGATTTTCAATTATTTGTTTTTTTAATACTGTGACCAAACAAGATGCTTAACAATATCCCGTTAATGATCAGTACCAGCCAGTCGATGACTATAACAACTGCAGCCAGCAATGCAAAACTCAAACCGGCCAGACTGAATATTTTCTTTTCACTGCTTGCATAGTAATGCAAACAAACCATAAGAGTCACATAGAATATAGAGAGGAGCACTGAGGTGTACATCCATATATATTCCCTGGGAAATCGTAACAGGATATCAAGGTAGGGGTAATCAATACACTCTCCGGGACAAAACGGACCGGTAACAGGAGGTACGACAACCCCAAAACTTACCAGTGTTACAAGAGTTAATAAAAAAGAAGTACAAAAACCCATTCGATTAACGGTCATTTCTTTCTTCATTTGAGGTCTGGTTTGTGTTATTCAATTAAAATTAATGTATAAAAATAAATAAATTATCAATGTGTATGCTATTCAGATAACGCGATAAAACGGTTGCTTCTTTTATCAAAAACACACCTTTGATAATATTGCAATTCAGATGTTAGAGAATAGTTGTATTCAAGAGAAACTGTAATAAGAAATGAGAGTTGACTAAATTGTATACTATGCTTATATCTTATAAAAATAGTGCTTCCCGGAATTAATAAAAGACCCGATAACTTTTTTCAAAAGGAAAAAATAAATTTCCAATGGCATATACCTCTATGCTTTAAATCCTTTGATTGTATTATATTTCAACCTTATTTTTGACAAATCAATAAATTAGTTCAATTATAGAATTAATTATACCTACCTTTATTGTACTTATTAGGATATAAAGGTTCGTGCTTTTCTTAGACTAAATTCCATCTCTTTTTTAGTTCATGTAAACCCCCTTCCTTTAATCTGAGAAATAAGTCCGGTATAACTACAATAGCCGGAGATGATAATTACAAGAGTTGGCATATTCCTGATAGTGACTTACATAGTAAATTCATAAAAATCTAAAGCTCTGACGAATTATACAAATCCAGGCAGGCAAAAACCGGGTTAATTGGAAAAAACTCAGTTCCCTGGTATTGCGGATGAAAACAAAAGAAAAGAATGAATTGAAAATATCCTGGTTACTTTTATGAGACAACTGATAATAACAAAGCAGATCACCAACAGAAGTGATGAGTCTATCAACCGATATTTTCTGGAAATAAGTAAATACGATCTTATACCGGCTGAGGAAGAAGTTGAATTGACAATTAAAATAAAAGAGGGAGATCTGCAGGCCCTTGAAAAACTGGTAACAGCTAACCTCAGGTTTGTTGTTTCTGTTGCCAAACAATATCAAAACAGAGGCATATCTTTGCCCGATTTAATTAACGAAGGCAATGTCGGTCTGGTAAAGGCTGCACACAAGTTTGATGAAAAAAGAGGTTTTAAATTTATTTCATACGCTGTTTGGTGGATCAGGCAATCTATTATACAGGCTATCTCCGAGCAATCAAGAATTGTAAGATTACCCCTGAACAAGATTGTTTCCATAAATAAAGTAGCAAAAGTTTTTCCTTTGTTAGAGCAAAAATTCCAGCGGGAACCTACCGATGAAGAAATTGCCAGTACACTCGATATTAATGAAGAAGAAATAGCCACAACAAACAGGATAAAGAAGCATCAATTATCGCTTGACGCCCCTTTGCTGACTCATGATGAAACCGGATTGAACTTATACGATGTAACCGAAATCAACAACATGCCTTCACCTGATTCAAAATTATTGCAGGAGTCTATCAAGTACGAAATAAATGATGCCCTGCATAAATTAACCAGAAGGGAAGCTGATATTATCGAAATGTCATTCGGACTTAATAATATACCCCTGCATACATTGATTGAAATGTCCCACAAGATCGGAATTTCTACAGAAAGAGTTCGTCAGATCAAACAATCAGGCATTACCAAACTCAAACGCTTATTAGCGGCTAAAAAATCGTTTTAAACAGGAAAAAAATTTAGGGCCTGTTCAGTACATAACTCCAGTATTCAAATTTTCCCTGCGCAAAAGATAAGTATCTTTCTGTTCCCAGGGTACCTGCAAATTGAGAAAAAGAACTTCTCAGAAATCCGGGAACGTATTCTTCTATTAATGCTTCTCTTCTTGCCGAGTCTTTTTCAAGTGCACTTACTACATTATCAGTAATATTTTTCTTTTCTATAATCTTAAATCCACTTTCTTCCAGTTTGGCATGCATAATATCTACCTCCTCCTTTTGTATCATATCAGCCAGCAAAAAGTATCCTCCAGGTTTTAATACTCTTCTCACTTCAAGAAAAAAAGTATTCAGATTGCTGTAACATCTGGCAGATTCAACATTTACTACTATGTCAAAAGAATGGTTTTTAAAGGGTTGATTTTCAGCAGCTCCTTTAACAAATGACAATCCTGAGATATCGTAATAACGATTGCAAAACGCTATGATGCTGCTTGATATATCAAGGCCCGTATATGTATTAGGCATATAATATCGGGTTATGTAGGAGGCTCCGCCTCCCCTGCCTGATCCAACTTCAAGAATATCTTTATTTTTCAGATCGTTATTATTTACCACATGATCATACAATTGAATACAATACCTGTTGATTTCATCCTGCTGATGTAAACCGATCACCTCTTCTAAATTCAGATTACTGTATCCGTAATTCATGAAATTTACATTCACATCTTTATCAGATCTGATCAATAGTCTATGCCAGACCTGCCACATGGGCTTTCTTAAAACCCTGGGAAATTCACAATACTTTTCAACCATTAAATTAAGTACATCCATAATAAAATAAGTATAAGGGATTATTTCTATTGTAATTCTCTGAATATTTTTCTGAAATGATAGCCATATATGCTATAGGTAACAGCCAGGGAAAATGATTTGGGTTTATTGAATATGCTCCACAATACCAGGTTCCAGTAATATCTCCTGTTTTTCCAGAGGATGCCAATGTAAAAAACAGACTTAATAAATGCCATAAATTTAATAAAAGTAATCCTGGTTTGTTCCTTTAAGGGAGGATCGTATTGTTTTAAGAACGACAATACCCGCTCATAATATGATTTACTGGAATATATACCCTGAATAATTTTCTGGTATCCCTTCATCAAAGTTTCCCTTTCCATTACAGGCACAAAATTCATGGAATAATTAGTATTGTCGCCGGTAAAAGAATTAATTATTCTGCCTTCGCTGGATAACCTCCTGTATAACTTTGACAACCGGGGTGCATTCAGTAATCCTACCATTGCCGTTATGATCCCGCTACGCTGGATAAAATCGATTTGTCGCTGAAAGATATTTGGGGGATCGTGATCAAATCCCACAATAAAGCCTGCAGCCACTTCAATTCCTGCCTGCTGAATATTTTGCACACAGTCAATCAGGTCGCGCTTATTATTCTGTACTTTATTACATTCTTTCAAACTGCTCTCCTCCGGCGTTTCAATCCCAACAAACACTTTTGAAAAACCTGCATCTACCATTAACTCCATAAGCTCTGTATCATCAGAAAGATTAATAGTAGCTTCGGTAATGAAACCAAAAGGATATTTGTTTTGATTCATCCAAAGAATGATTGCAGGCAACAAATCGGTTTTCAGCTTCTTTTTATGTCCGATGAAATTATCATCAACAAAAAAAACACTTCCTCTCCACCCGAATTGTAAAAGCATATCCAATTCGGCGATAATCTGTGCAGACGATTTTGTTCTTACCCTGTGACCAAATAAAGCAGTTATATCACAGAATTCACAATCAAACGGGCAACCCCGTGAATATTGAATTTCTGCAGTAGCATATCTATCGAGTTTTAATAACGAATAATCAGGTATGGGCGTTCCCGTTATATCTGCAAACAAGTCGGTTTGATATATTTTCCCCGGATGTCCCTTTTTCAGATCATTGATAAACTGTGGTAATGTAATTTCAGCTTCGTTAAGTATGAAATGATCGATATCTGAAAATTGTTTATACTCCTCGGTAAACAAAGGACCACCGGCTATGATCTTAGTAGATAAATGTTTACAACGTTCAACAATTTCTTTTACAGAAGCCAGTTGAATCGACATTGCACTTATCATTACATAATCAGCCCATATAATATCCCTTTCTTTCAATTTGGATACATTCAGATCGATTAGCTTTCTATTCCAGTCGTCAGGCAATAAAGAAGCTACGGTAATTATGCCCAAAGGAAAATTCAATGCCTTTTTTGAGATGAATTTCAATGCATGCTTAAAACTCCAAAAAGTATCCGGATATTCAGGATATATCAATAAAATATTCATACTTCACTTCCTTCTTCAATAAACAATATCATTCAAAATTACCCCCCAACACTATTTTAAAAAAATAATAGGGATTAATGGATTGCCAAAAGGGGTAAAACTAATAGTATGGGGATTAATACTAAAAAGTGGTGGTGAGTGATATCCGCCCCTGATAGCTCACTGAGTCTCTTTAACCTTTAACAGATACTGACGCGAAACCGGGATTTGTTCATCATATCCCTGTAAGGATAACCAATGATTATTGTATGTACGGTGAAGTTTTTCAATGTAATGTGTATTCACAATACAAATTCTATGGCAACGCATAAAATTCGTATATGTTTTGATTTGCTGCTCAATATTCTTAAGTGTATTCCGTAAAAGCTTTTTCTTGAAATCATCCCCTTCCTTATACACTATTTCCACATAGTTGTCAGCAGATTTTATCAAAGCAACATCAGCAACTTTCAGTTTCAAATTTTCATGGATGTTTTCTGAAACAAACTCGATGGATTTGTTCAATGAATCTTCTTCATATTTTTCGATTTGTTTCTGTATTAATTTCTTCTCAATGACCAGTGTTTCGTTTTGCTGTTTTAAATCCTTGATTTTCCCATACAATCTTAAAATCACCGGTAAAGCAAAGCAAACTAAGACTACTTTAAACATGATGTAAAAAGTAATACCAACGAAGCCCACATAGCGCAAATAGAAAGCAATAGCTACCGAAGTCAAGCTCACCAAAAGAAAACCACTGAGATATGAAGGCAGGAAAGCTTCCTTATTGTCCTGGTCATATTCCCGAATAAGTTCGGGGAAAATCGATCTGACGGTAGTCATAATTAAAAAAGCAATTGTCCCTAATCCGGCTACAAACAATAATTTATTATTAAAATCAAATCTTTCAAGTGGAAATGGCTGAAAAAAAAGTACAAATAAAAATACTCCGATACTTGTACTTACAATAATTCCCAGATCTTCTTTTAACAAGGAAATAAACTGTCTTAACTTATCATTCATTACTAAAAACCACTAAAATTCCAAATTTTTGTTTGCTTAAAGTTAGAGGTTTTTTATTTATACAGTCTATTTTTTACAATATACCCTGGTTTGAAACCAAAACTTACACATGAAAATGAATAAGGAGCAAATGCAAGTGGATATCTTTAAAATGTCAATCTTATCTAAATTTCACTTAATAACCATTTTTTCGCCTCATCAATATTTCCAAATATCTCCATAAATCCTCCTCTGTTTACTACAACTGTTGAAGTAAATCTATTGATGTATTTTTCCGGCCAGACCACGGCAATCTTGATTTTATTGCTCCCCAGTCTGACCACTTCCTCTCCCAGTTTAAACCTGTCCATAGTTGAGATATTTGCATGTTCAACCTCCAGGGCATCTACTATTATTTTGAATATTTTTTCTTTTTCGCATTTATCGAGAGATATTTTCATGTACGAGATAAAGTCAGAAAAATCGTATTCTCCGACAATTTTAAAATACAGGTACAGATCTCGTATCTCTATTGAATGCTTACTTTTCATGAAGTTTTAATTTTACATCTAACAACTTGCAGGAATTCTAAATAAACTGTTAAAATTCAATGTCTAAGATATGAAATTAACTTTTTTTGTGCGAAAAATATTTGGAATTTGAATTTTAAAAGAAGGAAGCATTATATACTTCCACCAAACAAATCCTCTAAAAAACTTAATACCTTCGATTTCACTCCGGGCGAATAAAATTCATTTCCTCCATGACCTGCATTTGGTAAAAGATGCAACTCAACCTGAATTCCATTTCTAATTAATTCATCTTTCAGCAAAACGCTGGATTTTGGCGTTACTGTGCAATCGTTAGTACCATGAAATATCAAAAATGGCGGATCATCAGGACTTACATAAGCAACCGGATTTGCCCACCTTACTTTTTCAGGGCAATCTTCAATATTGCATCCCAGCAACAGGCTTTCAGGAGAATCAGGAGCCAGGTGTATCATCGGATCATGGCATATTCCCGGCGGATCGTCCGGCAATTCATCCATGATCAGAAAATCTGTCGGACCATAGAAATCTATTACCGCCTGAACCCTGTACGAAATATTTCCTGAATCATAACCTTCCAGTGATCTGATACCTGAAGAAGTACCAACCAATGCTGCCAGATGTCCACCTGCAGAAGAACCTGCAACAGCTATTTTTGAGCTGTCAATTTTGTATTGTACAGCATTTGCTTTGATATAACGAATTGCCGATTTGCAATCAAAAATCTGTGCAGGAAAGATGGAATCACTGCTCAACCTGTATCCTATACTTACAATTACATATCCATGATGCAACAAGGTATCGACTTCTCCGGCAAGACCCTCCTTCGATCCGGCAAGCCAGGCTCCGCCATGGATCCAGATAAGGCAGGGCATCGGACCAGCCTGATCCGGTATATAGATATCCAGTTTTTGTTTGTTGCTGCTCTGGTTTGTTGTATACGGTATATCCGCAATGATTTTGTAGTTCTGACAAAACAATGAACCATTCACAAGGAAAAATGTCAGAAGCATACAATAGCAAATAGTTGGTTTCATAGGGTTAAAGTGTAATGTTTAATCTAAGAATCAGGAATTATTTCTTTTTGTTGAAATACTTTTCAATAAATTTGCCAGCCATATCCGCATTTTGTGTTCCTATTACAACCTTCCTCCCACTTTTCAGTACCAGGTGAATCCCAATATTACCTTTTGTATTATAGACTTTGCCTCTAAAACCATATCGTATACCCCAACCTCCAAATTCTAACAGGGGATTGTATTTTCTTACTTCGCAACTTTCAATGTCTGTCCAGTTGAACCTGACCTGTTTCAAATGAAAAGGGATAAACTTTATTCTAATTCCATCCTGATCGATTTCAGTGTTCAGCCTGGCTGTTAAAAACAACAATGTAAGAAGCAAGGATGGCAGTAATCCAACAAGTAACAATACAATAAAAGTCGGTGTATTATAAGTTTTAACAAGCAGATAAATCATAAAAACGCTCAAAGCAAGGCAAAGCAGACCTATCCATGCATAAAATTTCTGACTTTCAATATATTTTGTCATTCCTCGTGTTTCTTATTCAAACCAAATTTATAATTTATACCTGTTGAAAAGTAAAATTTCGTTGAATAATCACACCTGAATTAAAATCTATATTTCACCGGCTAATAAAATTGTATTGTAAAGCAAAAATGAAATCAACAGGATCCCTGCCTCCCACCGGTCCAGTTTCTTTTTTTGTCCTGTAAACATGGCTACAAACAGAAATGCCGTACCTCCGGCAAGCAGATATAAATCGGTATTGAATTTAGTATTGTAAACAATGGGATTGATCAATGAACTAACCGACAGGATAAGGAAAATATTGAAAATGTTTGACCCTATAATATTCCCGATAGCTATGTCGTTGTTCCTTTTGATGGCTGCTACAACCGATGTTGCCAGCTCAGGCAATGAGGTTCCTGCCGCAACAATTGTTAATCCGACAATTTTTTCACTAATCCCCATTATTGCTGCCATTTGAACTGCTTTAACAACTACCAGTCTGCCCCCTGCCACCAGGAGAACAAGTCCAATAAGAATCATCAACCAGATTTTGATGCCGGAAAACCTTTTCACCGAAGTTTCCGTTCGGGCTTTATCGGTTTTGAGCTGACGGTAAACATAGTATAGAAAAAGTCCGAACAGCACCAGCAACAGGAAACCGTCAAATCGTGTAAGTACGTATATGCCGGGAGAGAAAAAATCATTTGCCATCAAAAATAGTAATCCGGTGGCTACAAAAGACAGAGGAATCTCTTTCCATACCGTATTGGATTGTACGCTTAATGGCGTTATTATACCTGCCAGACCAAGAATTAAGAACAGGTTGAAATTGTTGCTCCCGATCACATTGCCAAACACAATATCCTGATGATGTTGAAGAGAGGCGAATGAATTTACTGCCAGTTCGGGTGCAGATGTTCCAAAAGCAACAATTGTAAGGCCAATGGTAAGATCCGAAATCTTATATTTTTTTGCCAGCGCTGATGCGCCGTCAACCAGCCAGTTAGCACCGGTGATGAGCAAGACAAGTCCGAGAGTTAACAGCAAAATATGTGTAAACATTCCGGCTTCATTTTAGTTGCCAAAATTATTCAATTGATTTCAATATCTGCATGGCTTCTTTCCAATCCTTCTCATACACTTTAATATCGATGGAAATATTGGCCGGAGCCATACAGAGCAGCGGTTTTACGGTCCTTGCATTAACATTGTTTGTAATATAACTGATTCCTGTCTGATCGAGCATGTCTTTTAACAGATTGAATTTCACATCAATTATGCTGTCGAATACAGCAAGTGTAATCAATTTTTCCATGGGATAACTTATGAATTGTATTGTACTATTGCCAGAATCCGATTTCAAAACATTTGTATTTGTCTTTTCTGCCGGCCAGGCGCAAATTACAATTTTCCCGATACAATGCAAAAAGTCCTGTGCTTACACACAGGACTGAAAAGAAACGCGATACATTACAATCCCGTAAAAAAACTAACTGTTCCTTTTGTATATTGAGTATTTATCAAAGGGTTTCAGATGATTTAACCAAACGAATAAATTCGCTCCGGTAACCTTCTTCGTCATATCCCCTGGCATTCCTGGCCAATTCAAGTATGCTGTCAATATTTGTTGTTCCTTTGAACTCTGAATTGCGCAAATGCATTCCAAACTCAGCAACTGCTGCAGAGAAACGGAAATTTTCACTGGCTTGAGCAAGGATTTTCGATTCATCGTGTACAACGGCTTCTATCAATTTGCTCTTATACCCGTCAGGTTCTTTGTAACGCAACTTTATTGTTGCCACTTCATTGCTTTCGAGAGCCGTTTCATTTACACTTGTCGACTGGTATTTCAGCCTGTTTTTCCCGTCCTTTTCGTTATCCTTTAGTACCAATTCATACAAAGCGGTCACGGTATGACCTGAACCCAGTTCACCTGCATCGATCTTATCGTTCTCAAAATCTTCTTCATTCAGCAGGCGGTTTTCGTAACCGACCAACCGGTATTCCTTCACTTTAAAAGGATTGAACTCAATCTGGATCTTCACATCTTTTGCTATTGTGAACAGTGTGCCGCCAAATTCATTCACAAAAACCTTCTTTGCTTCCTGAATATTGTCAATGTATGCATAGTTGCCGTTGCCTTTATCGGCGATTATCTCCATCTTATCGTCTTTATAATTTCCCATTCCAAAACCCAGTACGGAAATAAAAACTCCTTTTTCACGCTCTGTCTCTATCAATCGTTCCATTTCGGCGTTGCTGCTCTGACCTACATTGAAATCACCGTCTGTAGCCAGTATAATACGATTATTCCCATTCTCCATAAAATTTTCTTCCGCTACTTTATAGGCAAGTTTTAATCCTGCATCTCCTGCTGTAGACCCACCTGCCTGTAAACGATCCAATGAGGCGATAATTTTCTCCTTTTCCTTTCCGGACGTAGAAGACAACACAAGTCCTGAAGCCCCGGCGTATACGACAATAGCTACACGGTCTTCGGGCCTTATTTGATCCACCAGCAATTTGAATGCGCTTTTTAACAGGGGAAGCTTGTTATAATAATCCATTGAACCCGAAACATCAATAAGGAACACCAGATTCGAAGGCGGAAGATTATCGACAGGAATGTCTTTTCCCTGCAAGCCTACATGAAGAAGTTTGTTTTCCTTATTCCACGGACATTCTGCCAGCTCATGGTTTACTGTAAACGGATGTTCGTCCTCAGGCTGGGGATACTCATACTTAAAATAATTGATCATTTCTTCGATGCGAACTGCATCCACCGGGGGCTTTTGTCCGTTGTTCAGAAAACGCCGGAGGTTTGCATACGAAGCAGCATCCACATCAATTGAAAATGTGGAAAGCGGGTTTACTTTTACGTCTTTAAATCCGTTCTCATGAATGGTCGAATAACCCTCAGTATTATGATTAATCGACATCATATCGTATGCCACCATAGAAGATCGCGACTGAGGTTGTGATATATTTATACTTGCTATTGCACCTGTACAATCCTTCTTCATCCGCACACCATAACCCACCACAACAACCTCTTCAAGAGCCTGGACATCGGCAGTAAGCTGGACGTTGATAACTGTTCTGCCTTTAATTTTAATTTCCTCGGTAAGGTAACCTACATAAGAAAAACTCAGGACAGAATTTTCTGAACCCACAGCAATTGAATAGTATCCATTGATATCAGTAATTACACCGTTAGAAGTCCCCTTCTCAAGTATACTTACTCCGGGTAAAGGATCACTTATTGCGGCATCGGTTACTGTACCCTTAATGGTAATGTTGGCTTCAGCACTATATTCAAATGCTAACAGAGCCAACAAAATGACTGATAATAAAACTGATTTTTTCATAATTATAATTTTTAGTTCGACAAGAATTTCTTTTTTTTGATTTCTGAAAACAGGATACCGGCATTGAGCGGATTCCATAAAACTGTAATGGAGAATTTGTATTTTTTAATGAATTCGTAATTTAAATTCTTCTATTTCAAATTATTAGAAGATTGGATTTTTTTCAAAAAAATAGAAATACCACAAAAGAGAGTGATGAAGAACTCATCAGAAGATACCTTGCAACAAAGGATCTTGAATTGCTGGGAATACTATATCAACGATATATTTACCTGGTATACGGAGTATGCCTGAAATATTTCAAAGACAGGGAAGAGAGTAAGGATGCCGTAATGCAGATCTTTGAAAAGCTCATTACAGAAATTGAAAAACATGCTGTGGAAAATTTTCGGCCCTGGCTGTATGTAATGACCAAACACCATTGTCTTCGTCAATTGCAGAAAAAGACCAGTGCTTCGAAAAAAATTAAGCAATTTTACGATGAGAAAATTATGGAATCGACCATTGAGTTGTCTCCTTTAGACGAAACTCCTGAAAAAGATATGAACAAAGCACTCGCCGAGTGTATTGAAAAACTAAAAAAAGAACAAAAAGCATGTATTGTACTTTTTTACTTTAAAGAAAATTGCTACCGGGAAATATCCCTGAAATTGGAGCTCCCTGTAAATAAAGTTAAAAGTTACATACAGAATGGAAAACGAAACTTAAAGATCTGCCTGGAAAATAAAAATGGCTAAAGGAAAAAAATACAATTACAATTCTTTTGCTCGTTATATCAGGTATTTCAGAGATCTGTTAACGAAGAAAGAACAGCATGCGCTTGAAAAAGAGATGATGCAGGATGTTTTTGAGGAAGAGGCATTTGAAGGTATGTCATCTGTCAGTGCTGATGAACTGGAAGAAGATGTTTTAGAGCTTCATAAAAGTATTAATCAGAAAACCGGGAAAAAGAAAAACAGGATCATTCCTGTTCTAAGGTATGCTGCAGCTGTCGTTCTCATATTTGCAGTCGGCAGCATAACAATACTTATTAAAAAATCGAATGAATTTAAGAACCAGGTGAAAGAAGAAACTGCCATGAGAGATTCATCCGGTGGAATACCGACTCCTGTGAGTAAGACCGGGGATTCTGCCAAAGTAAAAACTACAAGATCCATTTTAAAAGAAAAACAAGATGTTATTGTAGTTCAAACAAGAAAGGAACAGGAAATAGTTGCACCTGTCAGTAGTGAATTAATTGCCAAAAGCGATCTGAAGGAAGCTGAAGCACCTGAAACAACTCAGGTGATACCTGTTGAATATGATATGATCGCACTTAAAAAACAAATAGAGACTGAACAACAAATTGAAGTTTCTGCTTTATCGTACAGTGAAGATACTGAACAAAATAATTTGACTATCAGGGGACAAGTTATCTCCGGAAGCGAGGATTTGCCATTGCCGGGAGTAAACGTACGAATAAAAGGCACTACCAAAGGAGTAGTGACCGATCTTGACGGGAATTTCAGTATTGAAATTCCTGCTGATCAACAAAGCACACTTGCATTTGATTTTCTTGGCTACAAAAGCGAAGAAATAGAAATTTCGGACAACAAAAATCTCACCGTAAACCTTACAGAAGATATCATCGCTTTGGAAGAAGTAGTTGTAGTTGGATACGGAACCATGAAAAAAAGTGATCTGACCGGCGCAGTAGCTACGATTGAATCAGAAGATCTCGAATCGCGGGAAGAGTTTGCCCAGATCGTGGTACCAAAACCGGCTGACGGCATGATGAATTATAAAGAATACATAAAAGAGAATATTCGTTATGAAAATATACCGGAATTTGACAAAGCCCAGGTAGTAAAGTTAGAATTCGAAGTTACTGCTTCAGGGGACATTACCCATATTCGTGCAGTGAAAAGTGCGGGAACTGATTTTGAACAGGAAGCTATTCGCTTGCTTAAGGATGGGCCGGCATGGGAACCCGGAACCATTGACGGAACACCTTCAACACAAACTGTAACTTTGCGAATCAAATTCTCTCCTCCTGAATAAGAAATAGCCCTAAAGGCTTTATAACTGCCTGCCATTTGTTCTTAGCAAAAAACCTTAATAAGACCTCCAAAATTCAATCATTATTTCCTATATTTATTGCCTTAAATTAAACCTTAATCATAACCTGAAATTTTATTAATTATGAACCTTATCAAATCATTCATCTTACTTATATCCCTAATGGTCGTTCATTTCCCCTCTGAAGCCAAACGCACAATTGAATACCGGAATATTGAACTTCAAATAGAGGTAAACAGCGATGTTACTTATGCAGTAGCTGTGCTTGACAAACGGGAAGTTGTTACGAACCAAAACCAGGGACCTGAATTTGTCGGGTATATACGCTCTACAACTGTCATTGCATTTCCTATCCAGACAGAGAGTGGAAATCCCTTCGCTGATGATGTTTCGCTTACCATCAGCAATGCCATTCAAAAAACAGGAGCAAAAGTATCACAGGTGTCAACCGGTTTTAAAATGGATGCAGCAGAGGTAACCGATAAATTGAAAGCAACAAATGCCGATAAACTGATACTGGTAATCATTGATGAATGGAGAAATGATACAAGACCATGGCACATGAAAGTCGCCACGGAAATGATATGGAATTTCAGGCTGCAGGTATTTGATGGTACAGGAACACTCAAAGCGGAAAACAATGTGGAAGGCAGAGATGGCGGCATTGATCCCTCCGGCTCTTCAAATACAAAAAAAATAAAACTGATCACAGACCGATATTACAAGGAGAAAATGGAACAGCTTTTCTCAGGAAAAAGCATTGTTGCAAATTTGAAGGAATAAAAAAAAAGTATTTCTCCTTTCATGAGAAGGAAATCATCAATCACTTGATAAAGAAAGGAAAAAATCTATATTATCGGATTGTATAAAATCCGGATTGATAGACAGTGCTTCTTCGATAATATCATCTTCATTTACAACCCAGAGTTGAATTTTCAGACCCTTTTTTCTGATCAGATATATATGATCGGCTGTAATTTCCTCATCGAATTTGTATTTAAAAGCAATTCGCATTCCTCTTTCAAAATCTTCCGGCTTAGTTCTTTTTAAGCAGATCCCTGATCTCGGTCAACAGTGCTTCTTCTTTTGAAGGTGCTGCAGGTGCTGCTTCCTTTTTTTTCTCCATTTTTTCCTTCATCCTGTTGTAGGCTTTTACAATCAGAAAGATACAGAAAGCAACAATGAGGAATGTAATAATCGCGTTAATAAACAAACCGTAACTTATTGCTACTTCAGGCACCTCGACACCACCTTCCATTGTGGCTTCAGTCAGCACAACCTTTAATTGCGAAAAATCTATATTTCCTAATAACAATCCGATAGGAGGCATAATGATATGATCGACCAGGGATTTCACAATAGCACCAAAGTAAAGGGCCATAATTAAACCCACAGCCATTTCGACAACGTTTCCTCTGCTAAGGAATTTTTTAAAATCTTGTATCATTTTTTTTACATTTTTAAGGAATTAAATTATATATAAAGATCATTAACACTCAGGTTTTATTATGATAATATTCCCCCACCCTGTCACTTACATGATGTTGTCTTTTTGCTCTGTGAATTGAAAATGAAATTGTCTTTGAGAATAGAATGTTTTATAAACGTATCGATTTCTGTTTATTTAATAATTTATCTTATTGTAATTTCAAAACATATAGACTAAATAGTTAAAGGCTAATGATGTATAATATCACCTTAAAAAGACCACATTACATAAAAATAAACTTCATTGATCTGAAAACTGAACCTCCGGAAATTGTAAAGCAATTGCTGTTTAAACTTACAGAATGGAAGGAAAAGTTAATGCCTCCTCTGTGGCCCGGCGTAATGGAATATGAAGAAGAAACAGACGGGATAAAAATGAGGTTTGCACTTCAAATTCATTACGAAATTCATTTCTTCTGTTCGAGAAAAATCTTTATTGCGTGTACACATTAACTGTGGAACAGACAACTAATTTTTTTAGCGAATGGGTATAATCTTAACTTTTTGATTAAAATAATCAATTTAAATTTCCAGGTTGGATTAAAACTTATCCCGGCTATTTCAGGCCGCATATAGTTTATCAACCCTTTAAACAAGTAGTTGCTGTAATAATCACGATATTTTATGGGAGCAGAAAACAGGATTTCCTGAAGAGCAGTAAAATTCATAGGATAAAACTCATCCTGGGCGATATCTTTCATCTGTGAGATATGAATTGCCCAGTTGCTAATTATTTCTTCCCAGAAGAACAATGTCAGTGGCGGAATATTACACTTGTTACAAAGTTCAAGAACTTCATCAAGCCATATCTGATATTGCTTTGATACATATTCATTGTTATGAAAATGAAAAAACTCTGCTAAACTATATCCGTCATATTTCTTTATACCACGATTAGCCCACTTGTATGTGATCTCGCCACAAATTCCCGGCATATTTAATCTATCAGGATACTGTTTATAATAAACCTGATAAAACAGGGTATTGTATTTGTTATAAGAAAACAAGATGTTTTTCTTTACAATATCTTCAAATTCCTGAGGGCATTCATTATCATAGCGAATGATATGATGCTCGCATTCAATGTTCTTAAATATTTTTTTTGGAATTTTAATGTCGCAATGATCTTGTTTTTCGTAATTGTTTTTGTTCGTGTAAAATAGAATTTTATCCTGGACCTCCTTTGAAGCAGCTAATAATAATCTGCTGTCTCTTCCTGCAGTCACCGGCAACATCAAATCAAACCTTTCGGAAGCATTTGTGATGATGTTCTTTAATAATTTCGCGCTTTCTTTGTACACTGAGGCAATGGGGCTTACTGAAATTTTATCAGCAGGCCAGAACCTTGTAACTTTTTTAGTATGCAGATTTAAAAGCTTATTTGGGGTTAATTGCAGGATTTCATCATAAGGAGTATCATTTAGTATACCGCAAAGCCCTCTGTCCAGAAATTGCCTCGAATTATAAAAATTAGATTTTTCCGGATTGTTAGAAATCTTTATACCTAATAATTTAGCCAGAATATGCGGTTGAGAAGCACACCAAATCTTATCCGTATTTTTTGTATAATATACCTTGCGATGGGCTGAAGCATCATTCAGCAAAAATAAATCCTTTTTATTCTTAACAACAATTACATACCTGCCGGAATAATATTTGATTTTATTACTCAATAATTCCTCAATAGAATAAGATGCCAATTCACAAATAATACTTTTATTGGTTGCATGAATATCAAGTGAACTGAAAATATTTCCCAATAACAGGACAAAATCATTTCGATTGGTTTGTATGGTTACAGGAAGATTTTTGTGAGAATACAGTATATATCCGTTTGATAAAGGATATTTGTTGCAATGAAAGCTCTCATTTATCTCTTCCGGCGCTAAAATAAACTGTCGGCTTAAATATAAGGATTGGTATTTGTTCAATTGATCTGTGATGAGTAATGAATAATCCAATATCTTTTCGATATTTTATACTCATATTCGATGAGAAATGTTACTTAATCTTATTTTGTTTACTGGTTAAATATTGCATTTCAAATCATTCTCTGATAAGAAAATCCATCAGTTGGTTTTTCTGTCTGGCTCCAAAGCTAATTTTATATATTTACGTTTGTAATTCTTAAAGTAATTTGCTATTTCAAAGAAATTTCAATATATCATCAACAGCCTGTTCTGTCGGCCTAAAAATCTGCTTTGCGATGCTGACCGATTGATTTCTGATCCGGAAATTCCACCTGCAAACAAACTGAACGCAGCATTCCTGATTTGTTTATCGGGGACAGACCATCCGCTTTATTCCCTGGCAATTGCAGCATTACAAAAAAACTACAGCGATTCAGGCTTAAATGAATTGTCTGATTTTTATCTCAGACGACTTGCCGATATTGAAAACGAAATAGTTTTTGCCGAACGAAATCACAAAGACTTTCAACGTGCTTTAACAGAACTCGAAGCTTATCTTAAAAATGCACCTTCAACAGAAGATGGTATTTTTCATGAAAAAGTCTGGCAGTTATTCTTTCCTGAGGGTGTGGGTGTTTTTCGAAATCACCTTCATCATTCAGAAAACTTGCGGAAATCAAGAATAGTCAGGATCAAAAAGACAAATTCGGATTCTATCAAAGAGCCTGGTCACGAAATACTGTTTACCTCAAATGTTTTATTGGGTATACCCAATAAAAATACGAATATCAGTAAGTTGGAGTACGACGCAGAATTAAGAAAAGCTTTGAAACAAACTTTGAACGAACCTCAATTGTTCTGGTACGACCATCCGGTTCAGATCGGTGTATCACCTGAAGCAAATGAAATCCTTTATGGATTGAGTAAACTGGACAAATCACTGGATGAGGAACGTGATCGGGGAAATCTGAAGAAAAATAAGGTGAAGTGTGTTTTATCAGTTTCGGTAACCCATAATGGTTTGCATGAAATTGCCAAAGATTACATTGCCCGGGAATTACAGGATCATAGCAAATTAAAAAACCTGGAAGTATACGTATTCACTGAAAATGATACCCAGTTGCTGATTGAAGATGTTTTCCTCAAAATCACTGAAAAAGATGGTGATAGAGAAGAAATGAGAAAACTTCTTCAAATGATAGGAGTTGATGGAGAATATGGTCGCCATTATAGTTTTTTGAAAGCCATATCTGCGATATGGAATGTGCTGATAGATCCAAAAATCAAAGCTACCTTTAAAATAGACCTGGACCAGGTTTTTGCACAGAAGGAGCTTATAGAACAAACAGGGTATTCAGCCTTTGAACATTTTAAAACACCGCTTTGGGGCGCGACAGGAATAGCCAAAAACAGCGAAGAAGTTGAACTGGACATGATCGCAGGTGCTCTGGTAAATGAAAAAGACATTCACAAAAGTTTGTATACGCCGGATGTAACTTTTCCTGATAAAATACCTGACAAAGAAGCGAATATTTTTTTCAGCAAAATGCTAATGGCACTTTCGACAGAAGGAGAACTCATGACAAGGTATAAAGAAAATGCAGAAATTGACGGCAGGGAAAAATGCATCGAACGTATACATGTTACTGGCGGTACAAATGGAATACTTGTTAAGGCACTTAGAAAACATCGTCCATTCACACCTTCCTTTATAGGTCGTGCCGAAGACCAGTGTTATATTCTTTCTGTACTGGCAAATAATAGTACTCCCCGCCTGGCATATCTCCACAAAGACGGATTGATCATGCGGCATGATAAGAAAGCCTTTGCCCGGGAGGCACTAAAGGCTGCAGAATTTGGCAATATTATCGGCGATTATATCCGTATGCTATATTTTACCGAATATGCAAAGATCATTTGCAAAGATGTTAGTAAACTGAAAAAAATAATCGATCCGTTTACAGGATGTTTTGTTTCGCGTATTCCTATTACTGTTTGTATGTTACGATTTGCTCTTAAAGGTGCAGAGTTTTATGAAGAAGGCAAAGAAAACCAGGGGAATCGTTTTTTAACTGAGAATTCCAGGCGACTTGAGAAAGCCATACAATTTGTTGCCGGTAATAAAAGTGACCTTAAAATACAGGCAGAACTTGAAAGAAAGGGATGGAATTTGTTTTATGATGTATTGGATAAATTTGAATCATTAATTGCTGCAAAAGATCCTTCTGTTTCAGAAATTGTTCATAATGCAAATAAAATAATCGGCAATTGCAAACTAAGAATTTAATAAACCATGGAGTTGCAAAAAATTGTTATCTTGAATAGTTATATTTATAAATCAAAACCTGCAAAATGAAATCCATGAATATTGGTATGATCAGACAAAAGACATTCTTTGTTTTTTTTGTCATTTTGTTAAGCCTGAATTTTATTTGTGCTCAATCGGGTACGGATACTTTGCGAGGCAGAAACCTTTATCGACCGAATTCAGAAAAACATCAGAATACGGACCTTATGAGGGAATCGTCTGATACTCTCAAAGGAGTTAATCAGGATTCCATTAATGCCAGATTACAATTTATCCGGGATTCTATTTCAGTGCGATTGCAATTCATACAGGATTCCATATTAGCCCGTGAAAAATTTGTGCGGGATTCCATTCAAAGAAGAAAAGAAATACTTGATTCTTTGACTTTTCTGAAAAATGAATTACCACCTCTGCTGGAAGCTTCGCTGAAAACCTTTTCAGAAGATGTAATAGTAACTAACAACACAATAAAAATTGTTGGAGATTCAATCCTTAGCGATTATACAAGCCTCATCCTGCCATTTACCATCGATCAGCCTTATGCACCCTGGAAATCTGTTATGAATTTATCAGATAAGCCAATAAAGCTCAGCATTGACACAATAAAAAACAAGATCATGGCCATCAAGGCTCCGGGCTTAAGTTGTTCGTTTGCTTACAACACACGCAATACTATTTTAATTATCAGCAGTAAAAGTTCGATTGTCAGTAAATCCTCAGGAAAGCAATACAAAATACCAATTGATTCGGTATGGTTTGATCATAGAAGAAAAGCTATTAAGATTAAAAGGTACTTCGAGTTTTATCAGGCAACAGGTCAATACCAAAAAGGAGCATATTTATTTACACATTTAACACAGGTTAAACAATTTGAATACGATGCAACCGGTCATTTGACCCGATACCAGATAACAAACTTTTGCGACAGAGAGAAAGCTCAGGATAAAAGGAAGGTTTGCACGAACATGACTTTTACAATACAAAGGCCGGGAAACTCATATATGCTCACCCGAACGACCGATCCGGCAAATGACTTTGCTGATGGCAAATTTACCTATGAATTTGATAGTGACAATAACCTTAAGAGTGTCTCTTTTGTCAATAATAAAAACTCAGAAAACTGGAAAACCATTGTGGAGGTAAATGAATCAGGTTATGTAAGCCGGTATGTATACCAGAATAAAGGGATCGTGCGCAAAACCCTGCTTGTGAATTACTACCCTGAAAAAACCAGGCAAAAAGTCGAAACAATTACCTGCCTGTTTGAAGATGATGGAGTTAGTTATTACCAGGTAAACAATACCACCGGAAAAACTCGTGAACGTAACCGGTTAACTATGGAATGGAGCCCCTGGAGGTAGTTTTAACAGGGTACTGGGTGCAGGGTGCTGGTTTGCTTGCTCAGGATTGTCAGCATGAATAAGCCAGGCAACATCGCTTAAATTCAAACGGTTTTTACCAACTGCCTTTTCTACTATCTCCTTTATCCTGACAGTATCCGATCTTTCCCGGCTCAGGTACTGATTTATCTCATGAGGATCAATAAATGGCACTCCCGGTTCATCAGGAATACTGTATTTTTCAGGATTAAAAATCATATTCTATGAATTAGTCAGAAAATTCTATTTACTTATATTTCGTCAGTACCGATTTCACCTGAACTTCCTGAAGTCTTCCCAATTTACCAGTCAGAGAACTGATTTCATCAGTTGTACCTTCAACAATTAAGTTGATAATACTGATTCCTTTATCACGCAAAGGCACACCCTGACGTCCAAGGATAATTTGAGCATGGGTTGATAAAATATCATTTATTTTATCAACAAAATCTCTGTTTTCAACCAAAATAATGACTGCGCCAATTCTCTTTTCCATCAGATATGTACCTTTAGATCAGACTGTTAAGGAGTTCTTTGAAATCGATCCAATCAATTTCTCGGATTTACTGTTACAAAAATAACAATAACAAATGAAATAGTCATAAAATCTATGAAAAATTAACCTTTTCCGAATACCAAAGAATGATTCTAATATGGGGAATCCATACTGATAGAAGATTTTAATACAAAAAAATGATATTTTTCATCGAGACGTAAAAACTGATAATTGTATTTTTTACCGGTTTTTCTTAAAATATCAATAAGACCAAGTCCTGCTCCTCCCTTTGAACTAAGCTGACCTGTTTTCATTTTGTCTTTATGTAACTCATCAAGTGCATCTTTATCCATTTTATTTAACTTTTCAATACTGTCTTCGAGTTCACGCACTTCTGATGATTTAACAACATTGGCGGTTATTATATAGTAATAATTTTTTCGTTCACCGATAACGAAAATCCCGTTGCCGCTACCACGTTCGTCATAATCAGCCGAATGGCGGGTTATATTCTGAAGCATTTCAACCATAACGTGGAATATTTTTCGTTTTATGGATGAATCGGAACAGCGTTTTGAAATTTTCTCTTCTGCCATGCGAGTGAAAAATTTCATGGTTTGATGATTCAGAGGACCTTTATAAACCAGTGGAAAACCATGGCTAATCATTTCATCAGAGAGGATGGTCTGAATAAAAATTAGGTCTTTATCCATTTACGCTGAAATTCAATATTAATATCTAGCGTGTTAATAGCTTTGGCATTAAGTTAGTTAAATTATTCAAATAAAGAAATAATAATTTGGAATGGAATACTAAGTTTATTCGCTAAAAGTGAATTAAATAACCCTCTGCTCAATTCATTACAAATAAAGAATCTAACCGGTCAATTGCTAACATAGTTGCAGGAAAAAATATCTGGTATGATAATACCTTCTGCCTGTTGAAAATGTTCAAATAAAAAATACTGATTTTTCTATGACAGAAGTTAATTGATCAACTGGTCGCGGAAATCGTTAACAATGCCACTGAATTCATCAATCTGTTTAATTGTCTGATTGATAAGTTCCTCTCCTTCTTTAGTATCAGCATCAAAATCAGCATTAAAATCCACGTCAATTTTATCAAATTCTTTTTTTACAACAGATAGTTGATTAAGATATTCCTTTACCACTTCATTGCTTTTATGCTCAGAAAGCATGAGCATCAAGTTATTTAATGAATATTTCTGATCAACTAATCTTTCAATAATATTTGCATCTCGACTTTCAATGGCAACATCAATAGCTATATGAATTGCTTCAATCCATCCTCCCATAATAATCATTGCAGCTGTTGTATATCTCTCATTTTTCTTAAGATAATCTTCGGTTGTATAATACACCTCATTTGCCAGTTTGATCAATGAATCTTTATCCGCTATGTTTCGTTCAAATCGTTCTGCGGTATTTTCAAAATAATCGCCAGGTATTCCAAGTTCCCGCGACAATTGTTGCATTGCATTAAAATATCTTCCTGCAATTTCAACCTGATCAAAAACTTTTGCATAGCTAAGGTCAACAGCATATATACCAAGGTTCACTGCCTTTTGTGCACTGGTAATGTACTCGGATGTTTTGTCCGTGTTGTTCATCAGTTCGGAAGTAAATATAGCACCTGCACTTTCAAACAAAGAAGACAATTCAACTGAAAGATACATATTGTAGAAGATAGGTAGCCCCTCACCGACAGTATCCAATGGACTGATCACATTTATTGAATCAGATAAATTAATACTATCCAACTCAATAACCTGATTATACTTCCTGTTTGATTTGCATGCAAAAAGAAAGCATATCAAAATGAATGCTGCAGGAATTAATTTTTTCAAATTCATAAGAAAGTCTTTAATTATAAACATACCAGCGGCTAAATCTAAGAAGTTTTTAGATGATTTGCAATCAAGAGTTATGCACAAAACTATGATTGTTATCCAATAAAATGATCGATCGAGGAAAGCAGTTGTTCAACATTAATGGGTTTTGGTATATAATCATCAAAACCTTCATCAATATACATCTCTCTGTCTCCGGCCATGGCAAATGCTGTCTGGGCAATGATCGGTAAATCAGGGCGAAAAAATTTAATCTGTTTCATGGCTTCTTTCCCATTCAAAACAGGAAGTTGAACATCCATTAAAACAAGATCTATCTGTTTTTCAGATTTGCAAATATCAATGGCTGACTGACCGTTGTTTGTTGAGAGAAGTTTAACTTTATAAGGCTCAAACAACTCCTTTAAAAATTCCAGACTAACATCATCATCCTCAACCGCCAGAATAACTTTCCCTTCCCAACTTTCTGTATTCATAACGACACGTTTGATAAAAAGCTAATAATAGATCCTTTTCCAATTCTATGCAATATAATAAGTATTTAATACATCGACAAATAATAAAATACAGAAAAAGTTCCCTTAGAATTACATGAGAAACAGAGAAAAAAGTCATCCTGGCTTTTCTTGCAAGGATCAGAAAACTGAGAAAAAATAGTTCATAATTTAATTTTCGGAATTTATTTTCTTTAGTATGAATTTTTTCAAAAAAGCGATAGCAGAAATAAGATTATTTTCAGCATTTCTGGTTATACTATTCATAAATTCCCACTCATATCCTTTTATCTGTAACTGGTATACCTTTGTTTTTCCTGTAAAAACTTCATGACACAATCCAACAACAAAAGAAGGTGTAACGGAATGCATGGTAAAATCTATTTTTGTGTCGGGCACTACCTCATCGATCTGAAAAGAATCAATATCTTCTACTGACGCATCTGCAAAAATAACAAGATCGTAGTGAGCAATTTTATCAGCATCCTCAATGTTAAGCTGATAATTTTGATCTGTTTCCAATCGGGAAATATTGTTTTCCCTGGCCCAGATATCGATCGCCTCTGCCAGCAAAATACCTAATGCATCATCTTGTCTTCCCGGATTCCCGTACCCATAGACCAGGATACGGGGAAAATTATTTCGCATTTCAGCGATTTTGTTTCTTATCAATCAATTGGTCACCCTTAAACAATGAGATTTCCAGGGGCATCTGACCCAATGCATGTGTTGCACAACTCAAACAGGGATCGTATGCCCTGATCGCAACTTCAACAGCATTCATCATAGCTTCAGAGATTTCCTCTTTGCCCGTCATCATTTTAACAGCCACCTGATTCACCGCATTGTTCATAGGTTGATTGTTGTTTGTTGTAGAAACAATGAGGTTACACATCTCAATCTGATCATAGCTGTTTATTTTATAATGATGAAACAGAGTGCCACGAGGGGCTTCAAGCAAACCAACACCTTCGGATTGTTTCTTCCCTTTCTTGGTGAGCGGACCTTCCATTAAGTCAGGATCGTTGAGTAGTTCCTCCATTTTTTCGGCTGAGTGTAATATTTCAATCAGCCTTGCCCAGTGGGAATGCATGGGTCTGTGACTTAGCTTACCGTTATTGTAAAACTTGAATTTTTCAAATTCTTTCTGAGCAAGTGGTGTATCAATAAAATCCACATTGTTTAACCTGGCCAGTGGTCCCACAGTATACCAGCCGGTTTCTTTCCCATATTCTTTCAGATAGGGAAACTTCATATAACTCCAATTCCTGACTTCTTCATCAATGTATTTAAGATAATCCTGGTAATCCACATCATGAAGAATAATATTCCCATCCTGATCTTTTGCTCTGAGAACACCATGATACAAATCAAGCGCACCGTCTTTTCTTACGAGACTCAGATAGCTTGAAGGAAATTCAACAAATTCATCAATTATATTTTTGTTTTTTTCATGATAGTCATGGAAAAACTCCAGAGCTGCAACAGACCATTCAATCATCGTTTTGATGTTCATAGGTGAATCACCTTCAAGAAATCGTTTTTTATGGAAGGACGACAAATGTTTGTTGATCCCACCAGGGATAGCCCCGGTTCCATGAATTTTCTTACCTGCTGTGGCCTCAATAATTTCCTGTCCGAATTTACGCATCATCACACCCTGAACAGCAAGCTCTTTGTTTTCCAGAGCAAGAGACAGAACATTTCTTTTTTGAGGATCAGCATCGATTCCAAAAAGCAAATCGGGTGATGCAAGATGGAAAAAATGCAGGGAATGTGATTGAAATATTTGCCCATAATGCATAAGCCGCCTCATCTTTTCACCTGCAGGTGTTAAGCCTTCACCTGTTCCTGCACCTACAATAACATCCAATGCTTTCGCTGCTGCCAAATGATGGCTGACAGGACAAATGCCGCAAAGACGCTGAACCAGAACCGGAGCTTCCCAATAGGGTCTTCCCTGGACAAATCTTTCAAAACCTCTGAATTCAACAATATGTAACCTTGTTTGGGTTACATTTCCATTATTATCAATATGAATAGTTACTTTGCCATGTCCTTCAACACGAGTAACAGGTTCAATAGTTATTTTCTGTCCCATATTTCAACATTAATCAAATTTAATAACCTGGTATGGAAGCTTCATCTCATTGCCGGTAATCAAAGCAACCAAGGCTTCCCAAATAAGATCTGCTCTTGGAGGGCATCCCGGCAAATGATAATCCATTTTCACTACTTCGTGACAAGGATAAACTTTATCCAGTAAAATGGGTATCTCGGCATCGTTTGGAATAATTTTTCCTGTGTTGTTTTGAACAGTTGGTCCATTAATATATGCCTCCTCAAGGCACTCACGAATAGGAATCCCATTACGCATAGCCGGCAGACCTCCCATAATGGCACATTCTCCAACAGAGATCAGTATATCGCAATGTTCCCTGAAATCTTTCAATACATGAACATTCTCACTGTTACAACATCCACCTTCAATCAGGCCAATATTGCATCTTTTTGTGAACTTCTTGATATCGTTAATGGGTGATTTATTGAACTCAACAAGATCAATAAGATCCAGAATTCTTTCATCGATATCCAACAGCGACATATGGCATCCGAAACAACCTGCCAATGAAGTAGTGGCAACAACTGGTTTACTCATTATTATTATCTTTTGACACTTTTGTTTTTATTTCATATTCTCAATATCACTTCCGATAGGTTCATTGTCATATTTCCTCTCGCCAATCGGAATTTCAAAACCAACCTCCCTGACCAGAAGAGCTCCAACAGGACAAACATCCATAGCTCTCTGCGCTGTCTCATCTGACAAGTCTTTTCCAATTTTAGGGTCGATACTTATTTCAACGTGACGACTTCTCTTCTTGTATGCAAAAATTGAGCGACCTTTCTCATCTTTTATGACTCTTATACATCTTTTACACAATATACACCTGTTCTGATCTTTCACCAACTTTGGATTTGTTGCATCCACTTCCCGCTGCGAAAATGAATATGGAAACCGGGGGACCATCATATGATACCTGTATGCCAGGGCCTGCAATTCACAGCTTCCGCTTTTTTCGCAGGCCGGACAAAAATGATTCCCTTCAATGAATAAAAGCTCTATTATCGCTTTCCTGAGTTCCTGTATTTCCTCTGAGTTGTTTTCGATCTCCATTTTCTCAACTACAGGAGTGGTGCAAGCCGTCATTAACCTTCCATTCACTTTTACGGTGCAAATTCTGCAACTTCCCTTAGGTTTTACTCCTTTGTAATTGCATAAGGTTGGTATAAAAATTCCATTTTCCTTGGCAGCATCAATAATATACTGTCCTGTTGCTGCCATGCATTCAACTCCATCAATAGTAAATTTAACTACCTGATTCATAATCTGTATTATTAAATATTTGGTACACGTCCGGTAACTTCACATGCTTCTTTTACAGCACTTGAAAGATCAAAACCGCTATCATATTCTTTTCTTGTTTGGATTTTTGACTCGAAAAGTGGTCTGAAATTCTTAATGGCCGACAAAATAGGATTAGCTGCTGTCTGACCTAATCCACATCTGCTGGCTTTGAGGAATTTACCCCAGTTTTCCATATCAATAATATCCTGTTCAACTCCCCTTGCATTTAAAATCTTTTCAAGTTTCTTTTTCAAAACGTTGGGTAAGATCCGGCATGTAGAACAGCTACCACATGATTCTTCAACAAAGAAATCCATAAAGTTCAAAACAACATCCGTAAGCAGATCTCTCTGTTCATTAAAAATAATAAGCGATCCACCTGTAGCAAGATCCTCATATCCAAGTGTCCGATTAAACTCATCCGGACCGATAAGCGTTCCTGAGGGACCACCAACCTGCACTGCCTGCACTTTTCCTGAATGACCAACCATTTCAAGAATATCGTTTACAGAAAATCCCCATGCAACTTCGTATACGCCCGGATTACGACAATCACCTGAAATACTCAGTAATTTGGTTCCTGTTGATTCGGAAGTACCAAATGATCTGTACCAGTCACCACCGTTCAGGATTACTTTCACCGTAGCACATAATGTTTCAACATTATTTACTACTGTTGGCATCTCAAGGTATCCCTTTTCAACCGGGAAGGGAGGTCTGTCTCGTGGCTCTCCTCGTTTCCCTTCCGCTGATTCAATAAGCGCAGATTCTTCTCCACAAACATAAGCACCCGCTCCAAACTGAATTCTTATATCAAAGTTGAACCCTTTTTTTCCCATAATGTCCTTGCCTATGTAATTCTTCTTCCGTGCTCCTTCCAGTATTTTTTCCAGATATTCTTCCAGGTATTTGTACTCATACCTGATATATAAAATACCTTCGTTAGCACCAACTGCATAACCAGCTATTACCATCCCTTCTAACAATAACCTGGGAAGCTCGGTAAGAATTACCCTGTCTTTGAATGTTCCCGGCTCACCTTCATCTGCATTACAAAAAATATACTTCTTATCGTTTTTTGCATTCCTGCAAAACTCCCATTTAAGTCCGGTTGGGAATCCTGCCCCTCCCCTGCCTCTGATATTCGAATGTTTTATCTCTGTAATCACTTCTTCGGGTGTTATCTGAATTATCTTTTTGATGGCATCACCAATTTTATAATTCGGATCAAGAACCGGCCCTATTTTTCTGATGTTATTGGATACGACCGACTTCACAAGATTATCACGGTTAGCCCCATCGCCAAAACTTGCTGAATACATATCCTCAACTTTCTTTCCGTCTTTAATATCACGAATAATCTCTTTTACCCTGAAAGAGGTAAGTTTTGTGAAAATCTGATTGTTGATTATGGCTGCCGGCTCCTGATCATTCATCCCAATACATGAAGTTTCATAAAGACCAATCAGACCATCAGGTGTTACTTCACCAAATTGAATTCCTGTTTCTTTTATAAAAGCAGCAGCAACTTCTGACCGGCCCATCATATTTGCCACAGCACTGTTGTTCAGGTATATGTTATATTTACCCGTAGGCTTCATGGAAAAGAAATGGTAGAAAGAAATGGTTTGCTCCACGTCAACTTCCGACATATCCAATTCATTCGCAATTTGTGTCACAACTTCAGGAGAAATATATCCTGCATCTGACTGAATAGCTATTAAAATATCCATCAAACGAGTTTTATCGTGACGATATTTCTCAATGACCTTCTGCGCAATATTCTTCATCAGTATAAATCTTTGTATTAAGTTGTCATTTTATTATTGCTTATATCTTATCGATCTTACTGGTTCTTGTTGCCTCACACTATTTAGTTTTTAACGGTGTTCCTGCCTGCCGGCAGGCAGGCGGCGAACCGACCGAAGAGAGTTCACGAATACCACTAAAAATAATATATTTATGAGTAACTTTTATCATATTTGCCTATTGTAAATAATAAAGAGAATTTTATGTTTTTATACCAACCCTAATGAATGATGAGAGTTTCATAAAAAAGAAGATATTTTATTGATTTACAATTATTTAAATGTTATTTGTTAATTTTTTCACAAATAAAGATAGAACATTAATTTTTCATCGCCAAAGTCTGTAAGGAATTTAGATTTATTTTAAATTCAATACAATGGATTGAATAAATATCTTCCCTCTGATCATTATTGAATTGAAGTTATAAAAAAATTGTAAATCATGTTATGAAAAAGACTTCAAATCATTTTTCCGGATAAATCAGGTTTTTGCAAGTAATATTCTGATCGTTGTTTTTATGGTACCGGGAGCAAAAGGATGTCAATTTTATAAAAAAGAGTGTATGAGTGTGTTTCCCTGGCTTTAGACAGGAAATGCTCCACCAATAAATTCTTTGGAAAACTAGACATTCTTTTTAGGATGTTTGATAAAAAACCCTATTTCTTCCAGCGATGTCATAATATCATAATCTTTCAGGTATACATTGGAAGGTACATCCAGATGCACCGAAGTAAAATTGAGTAGCCCCCGAACACCGGAATTAACCAAAAGATTGGTTATGTCTTGGGCTGCTTCAGCCGAAGTAGTCAATACTGCTATATCAACTGACAATTTCTTAATGTAAGAGTGGATGGTTGATACATGATAGCATGGAACACCATCCACTTCCTCATCAATTTTTACAGAATCAATATCAAAGCCCGCTACGATATTCATTTTCGTATTGTTTTTTCTAATGAACCTGGTAACAGCTCTGCCAAGATTTCCCATACCAACTATGGCTATATTATGACCTAGTTCTTCATCAATAGTATTCCCGATGAGTTGTATCAATTCCCTGATATTATATCCTTTCCTCTGGTTTCCGGCTAACCCGATTAACATCAGATCACGTCTCACCTGAACAGGTGTCAGATCGAGCAGACGTGCCAGATGATGTGAAAAAATATACTCTCCATCAGGTTTTTTATACTTTTCAAGCAATCTGCGGTATTTGCTCAGTCTCTCAATTGTTCTGGGGGAAAGATTCATGGATACTTTTTAATATAATTAATTTAGTTTAGCCTTTTATTTCAAATGCAAAATAAAAACAATTCCATTGACAAGATACTAAAATTTGAATCAAAGAATTTCAAAAAATAAGAATTGTCAGGCTTATCATGTTCACATGAAAGGACGCGTGCAGGGTGTCGGTTTCAGACCTTTTGTCTTCAATCTGGCAAAGTCACTTCATTTGGCAGGATATGTCTTTAACCGTCCTGACGGAGTTATCGCACACATTGAAGGAAATGCAAAGGATTGCGATGCATTTTTACATTTGATCAGAATAAAAGCACCTCCTGCAGCAAACATCAAAGATATAATTTACCATTCCATCGGAACAAAAAGCTTCCGTGATTTTAAAATTATTCCAAGCAGGCAATCTGATA
>Ga0307438_1000134_pt1 | contig 62694 bp, 75 predicted proteins | sample SalMarWE160110MG_FD_202144 | JGI IMG/M metagenome (GOLD analysis project Ga0307438, IMG submission 202144) | Salt marsh sediment microbial communities from the Plum Island Ecosystem LTER, Massachusetts, United States - WE1603-110 | ecosystem: Environmental > Aquatic > Marine > Intertidal zone >... | reverse complement strand
TCTGGTTCATCAGTTTCGCTTGTATCGTCATCGTTTTCTACTTTTAATACCGATCCACTGCCAGCATCGATTTTAACATCGTATTTTGCTGTCTGATTTTCTATGATAACGCCGTACACAAGATATCCATCCTCATTCTCCAGTTCCACTGAAATGGCAGTTCCATTCGTATGATTCTCGGCAATAGATTTTGCCTCTTCAGGTGCTATGGCTGCGTCTGCCGTGTGGGTAGATTCTTCATCTTCTCCAATGAAGATGCGTCCATTGTTTGCCAACACGCCAGCTACTGAAACGACCAATGCGAGAGCTCCAACAAGAGCCCAGAGAGCTATTCTTTTCATTTTGTCATCTCCTGTGGCTGTTGCCACGATAATACTCTATCACTTCTTTATAAAAGGTTTGTGACACAAACAGTGAACTATAGTACAAAATGTAAACAGTTAATGTCTTATTTTTCGAAATATATCTCTAAAATGTTGTTTACAAAAGAATCCCAGAATGATTTTTTATAAGTTATCAATAGTTCCATAATTCTTTTTTCATCAAATACATAATACCATTTTTCCCTTCCGATATTTTTATGATAAATTATTTTTCTATCTTCCAATACATTGATATATTTTGACAGAGTTGAAGGATTTATTGACAATTTATCAGAAATTTGTTTGTGGTTCAATCCCGGAGAAAGGATAATCACGAGGATAATATCTCGAAAACGCTTCTGTTGAAGTAATGAACAAATATTTTTATCTTTAATATCTAATTTCCTATTCATAAAATAGATTTTTAAATTGTTCTCTTTTTTACTGACTATTATTTCTTTTTTTTCCAGATAATCAAGATGATACCTCAACGTACCCAATTTCATGTTGAGTTTCCTTGAGATTTTTCTTAGATGCGAACCTGGATTATTGAGTATATACGCATATAGCAATCTACGGTTATCAATAACTGTATCTTCTTTCATGATCTTCAAGTCTTCTTACTTAAGGAAATAAGTATCAGGCTAATTATGATGATATCCAAAATAGCAGCAATGGACCACCAAAATTCATCGGCGTAATTTTGTATAAATAATTTCATTGATAATGCTATTGCTTTGATAAAGAAAAGGGAAAATGCTACAACTGTAATTAATAATTTTCCACTTTTTACTCTAATATAACTTATAAAAAACATGCTGATAGGAACTAATGACACAACTGCTACAACAAGCCACAATATTGCGTTAATTTCTTCACTTGATTCAATCATGATATCACATAGAATAATATGTTTTAATCTATATATTTGTTTTGACACAATGTGTAAAGTTTTTCGACAAACTCATCGTACATGAAAATAGAGAGGGGAATGTATTAAATAAGGTTTTGGAATTGGGTGAGCAAATATATCATATATGATCCGAAAAACAATGCAATCAATCCTCTTTGCTTTTACTCTCTATTTTTTCCTTCTGAATAAGAAGATCCCATCCACATTCTCTGAATAGATAAATCCTTTTTTTTCTAGTAGTTCAGTCAGTTTTTTCTCCGAGATCCGTGTCTTTATAGAGAGTATACCTTCTGGTTTTAAAACACGGTATAGTTCGTCTAGAACAGCTTTTAAAATTTCGTTGATGCTGTGAGCAATTCCGAATAGAAAAGCGAGATCCATACTCTGGTCAGGTAAACCAGTCTGAGATGCATCTGTTAAGATAGTCTTGACATTTGTTATTCCCTCTTTTCTAATCTTTTCTTGAACCCTTTCCATCGCTAATGGGTGGATATCCAGTGCATATACAATTCCTTTTTCTCCCACTATTTTTGCTGAGGGGATCGTAAAGAACCCCGGGCCACATCCTATTTCTAGCACCTTCTGCCCTGAATTGAGCCCAGCTGCTTTTAGAGTTTTAGAAGGATCCGTAAAATTTCTACGGAGGGGATTATCATGAATTAGAGACATCATTTTAAAGGCCCATTTTGGCTCTGGTTTTCTATTCATTCTTTTCACCTTTTACTTTTTCTTTAACATAACTCATACCTTCCAATATTTTCAGTGCAAAGTTTTTCATAAGATCTTCCTTTACGATTGCGATTCCTTTATTTTCATCTCCAAGTATGAGCAAGCTATCTCCTGACTCTATGCTAAACTTATCTCTTGCTTCTTTTGGAATGACAATTTGTCCTCTTTCTCCTACTTTAACTGTTCCAAATATGTATTTACCTTTTTTTACTTCGATCATACGATCGCCTCATATAAATCATATTTTTCATACTTATCATTCATATATGAATCATAGTATTTAAAAGTTTCGGTATGGGGGAGAATAATTCTTAAATATGGAGAAAAACTCCCTTATCAAAAAAGTAGTTTTTTACTCATGTTCATAATGTTTTCATTCTACCTTGTTTCTGATTATTTCCAAGATCTCATTAATTCTTTTGGGATTAATTGAGATTTGAAGCCCATAAGAAGTAGGTTTTGTAAGGATATAATTCTCTTTTATTAAATACTTTAGAGCCTTCTTTAATTTATCCCTTTCACTTTTTGGACTCCCTTTTATTACATTATCAGTACTTGTGTGCCGAGAGCCAATGTATTTCAAATAAATCATCTTTTTCAATATGAACTTTTGCTCCCAATTCATTGAATCCAATATATCATCCACGGTATATAAAGCTTTCGTCAAAGTTAGTTATAATGTTCTCTTAACCGAAAGATATATATACCAGTAGTAGCAGTAGTAATCATGTTAGCGGATCTTTTTGAGGATATCCCAATAACAAGAATACTGGAATTTTTGATAATTCACGATAGCTGGGACTATACAAAAACAGAGATTGCAGAGTACTCTAACGTAGGATGGTCAACTCTGAACAGGCACTGGGAAAAAATTGAAAGCTTGGGTTTGGTAAAGGAGACAAGAAAGATCGGAAGAGCCACATTATACAAATTAAATAAGGAATCTGAAGTTGTAAAAGCTTTGATGAATTTGGATAGAGAAATAAGCTCTCTATCCGCAAAAAAGATAGCAAGAGAGGAAGTTAAAAAAGAAGAGTTAGAGATTCCTGTTATTTATTAGGATCTCGATATACTCCATTTTTATTTAAATACCTCCCCTGTCTCTTTATACCATAAAACGAGATCTAAATGACTCATGGGTATCTTAACTTTTTCTGAAAACTTCTTCATTTTTTTCTCTATCTCAAAATATTTCTTTTTTGTTAAGGAACGTGGAATTTCTTCTATCACTCCAAGAGAGTTCAGGTTTTTCAGTATGTGTCTATCGAGGATTGCAAGCTCTTCTCCGAATCCAATGTTTCTCAGGAAATGGCTTGCTTCTTTATATCCCATGCCCTTTACATTCTGGACTAACCAATCTCTCGCATTATAAACATCATTAAACTCATTTATTTTAGATTTTATGCCAACTGAAAACAGTTTTCTTGCTTCAATTATATATTCTGCTTTTTTATATCTGAACCGTACTCTATTCAGTTCTTTGGAAATTTGATCTTCGTTTCCTTTCAAAAGCAAATTTTTATTCAAAAGAGTCTCCACAGTTTTCCAGCAACTTTGAGCTTTGGACTGTGGAGTCAGTATGCAAAAAACTAATTCAGCAAAGATATCCTCATCACTTCCTTTTTCCCGTAATCTATCAAATTCATTTAATCTCGATCGTATTTTTTCCTGTACAGAGAAATAAATCCTCTTTATTTCGTCCATTATCTCAATCCAGCAATCTCTTTTCTCCTTTTATCTTCTAGATATCCGTGATGTCCTGGAATGCTTCCAATGTACCCAAATACTTTCCATTTTTGTCTCTCACTGCAAAATATCTTATGTATATCTTCCTATCATCCAAATCAATCCAGAATTCTTCTGAGTCGCTTTTTCCTTCTTTAAGATTATTTAAGACCTGGTTTACCTTATCCAGACTTTTTTTAGGATGGCAGTTCTGGACTTTTAGCCCTATCACCGAAGGAGTTCTTTTGAATATCCTTTTGTCACCCTTGCTGTAATATCTCACAGTATCTTCACTATCTATAAAAGATATTTCTATGGGCATCGCATCGAATATTGCTTCTAAAATATCATATGAAAGATTCTCTATCATCAATACACCTCACACATCGATTCGAAATAATTCTTTGGATGGTCGCATGAAGGGCATTTTTCAGGTGATTTTTCTCCGAAATGTACATATCCACATTTTCTGCAGACCCAGTAAACTTTTTTCTCTTTTTTGAACACTGTGTTGTTTTCTACCTCTCCTAAAAGCTTCTTGTATCTCTCCTCGTGATGTTTTTCGGCCTTTGCAATTGCCCTCAATCTTGCGGCTATATCTGGAAAACCTTCTTTTTCAGCAACATCTGCAAACTCAGGATACATCGTCGTATATTCATAATTTTCACCTGCGATAGCTGCCTTCAAATTTTCTTTTGTATCTTTCAATGTTACAGGCGCTGCAGCTTCTACATTTATTTCTTTATCTTCGGAAATTTGATTTATCATTCTGTAAAGCCATTTCGCATGCTCTCCTTCGTTATCAGCAGTTATCAGGAATATCTCTGCTATCTGTTCAAATCCTTCTTTCTTTGCGATCTTTGCATAGAATGTATATCTATTTCTGGCCTGACTCTCGCCTATAAAGGCCTTCGTCAGGTTTTTTACCGTTTCCATTTTTATACCTCTTTTTCAAACATGTCTTTTCCGACCCCGCACACGGGGCATACCCAGTCATCTGGGATATCCTCAAACGGTGTTCCAGGAGCTATTCCTCCGTCGGGATCTCCTTTTTCGGGATCATATACATATCCGCAAGCTTTACATCTATACTTTTCCATTTTCTTCACCTCTTTTTGATTTTCTTTAATATACGTAGGCGCTGTTTTGGGCGACTTGCCCCTTTTTATTTCGTGGTAATAGGCATACGTCAACGGCTCTTCATTATTCATGATTTGAGCATCTAATATTTTCCCAATGAAAATAGTATGTGTTTTAACGTCCATGCTGTTTATAACATCTGCTTCCAGATATCCTATAGCGTTATCGGTAACGATAGGTGAACCTGTAACCCCTATTTTATAGCTAATCTCTTCGAATTTATTTACATCTTTTCCAGATTTGAAGCCAAAAAGCCCTATGAATTTCATCGGCGTTTCTTTTGATAAAATTGATACAGTAAAAACTTTGCTTTTCTGAATAAATTCATGAGTTAGATTCTGTTTATTTATGCATACAGCTATTACCGGCGGCTCTGCACATACCTGAAATACTGTATTCGCAATCTGTCCATTGACACTATCTTCTTTTTTTGAAGAAACAACATAAAGCCCATAAGAAATTTTGTGCAATGCTTTAGGATTCATTTTTTACACCCTTGTGTTTATCCAGTATTTGATCTGCTAATCTATCTAACGCTTTAAAATCTTCTTTTTTTGGCAATCCCTTTACTAACACAGGATCAAGTATCTCTATCTTCACATTGGTTAACATTCCCGCAACCTGCTCTACCATCTTACCGCCCCATCCGTACGATCCAATGATAGATGCAAACTTTACTTTAGGTCTTAGAGCATTCGCAAGATAAACTGCGTAAACAACGTTTGGATGCGGACCGACTAAGACCGTAGGTGATCCTACTACAATTGTAGCTGTATCCACCAAAGCCATTGCCAACTCTCCGATATCAGTTTTTGTCAAATTGAATGGTTTTACTGTGATACCTCTCTCGATCAAAGCATCGACAAAATAATCTATCATTTCTTTTGTGCTACCGTGCATGGAGATATAAGGTATAACAACTTCATTCTTCACCTCATCAGAACTCCAATCTCTGTAGGCATTGAGAATAAACTCGGGGTTGTCATATAGGGGACCATGACTTGGTGCGATTATATCTATCTCTAAGTCTTTTATCTTCTCAAGATTTTTTCTTATAGTTGTCCTGAAGGGCATCATTATCTCTGCATAATACCTTTTGGCTGCTTCATATACCCTCGATTCATCGGTTACAAAAAGATCGCTTGTCGCAAGATGGGATCCGAGAAAATCGCAGGTAAATAAAATCTTGTCTTCTTTAAGATACGTAAGCATAGTCTCCGGCCAATGAACCCAGGGTGCATAGATAAATTCTAAAGTTTTATCTCCCAAGGATAGTATCTCCCCATCATTCACCGTTATAAACTTATCATCAGGAATGTGGAGAAGATCTATAAGCATTGTTTTACATTTTGGGTTCGTTACAATCTTAGCATCTGGATATTTTCCAAGTATTCTCGGTAATGCACCGGAATGATCTTGTTCACCGTGATGAGCTATGATATAATCTATTTTTACATCTTTTAAATTATCTATAAGAACATCTTCCATAGGAGGATCGACTGTATCTATCAAAGCTGTCTTTTCGCTGCCTTTTATAAGATAGGCGTTATAACTCGTTCCATCGGGAAGAGGTATCAGTTCATCAAATAATCTTCTATCCCAGTCAACTGCCCCTACATAATATACATCTTTTTTTATCTCTCTCATTTTATCACCATTTTCTAGATTATGGTCCTAAATGTATCATATCCGTATCCCAGTCTTTGTGATAGTAATCTGGATACTGCATTATCATGTTATGTTCTGCTTCCAAGATAGTATAATGCCCTTTTTCTACGTTTGCCAGATATAACAGAATGTCTTTATACTCGGATTTCTCGGCAAGATCTCTGTAAAACTTTTCTTCAATCTTTTCCGACTCCATCGCTTTTTCTAAAAGTTCTGGAAGTTCACTAGATTCAGCATCTATTTTTGAAATTAAAGATTTTTCAGAGATTTTTAGAGTTTCATCAGGGTAAAGCTTACTGAAAAGATTTTCTAAAATTTCCTTATGTTTTTTTTCTTCTTTTGCTAAAAATTTTAATTTTTCTTTCAAAACAAAGTTTGATGTTTTTTCAGCCATGCTTTCATAAATTTTTTTTGAATCCAGTTCTGACTTTACTGCAATACCAAATATTTCTTTATCTATCATTATATCCCTTCTTTTTATTTTATATTAATTTGAGAGTATTTGGTCTCTATTTGATACTTATTCTAAAACTTTTATTTCTTTTGCATTCTCCCATAATCCATGGATATTACATAACGCTAGCGCATGGAGTGTTCCTGAGTTGTTAATTTTCATTGAAAATGTAGCTTTATGATGTGTATAGACAGGCCCCTCATTGGGGCCTTTGACAGATTCGCCGTGTGCGGTGAACTCAAAATTACCTATCTGATAGCTGAACTTTTCTCCTTCTGGATGGAAGAAAACTTGTATCCATCTGATGTGATGTTCAGTTGTATTGGGATGTGCTATCTCCTTGCCGAGAGTGACCGTTACATCAAATAGCTCCCCTAATTTTACTTTATCAGAGCACTCGATTGCAGGTACATGTTTCTCCTTTTTCCAATCTGCTTCTTGGATTCTTTCTCCTAATTTCATACGTTCACCTTTTTTCCATAATGTTCAGATCTTCCAAGAGACTCTGAAGATCTTCTTCATGCTCTACTTCATCTTGTAGAATCTGCAGAACAATATTGTATGTTATTGGGTCCTTATCTTTAAGGATTCCCAGAAGCTTTTGGTATACATCGATCGCACACTGCTCACCTTTTATGTTTTGATTTAAAAGTATTCGTGTAGATGGATCTTTAGGTGCATCGTAACCACAGTTGGTCATTTTGTACCAATCCTCTGGTTTGAGAATGGGTGTACCTCCCAACTGTAGTATTCTGTTCGTTAACAGTTCAGCGTGCTGAAGCTCTTCCCCTGCATGTTCTACAAGCTCTGCAGAGACAGATTCTCGCATTGGTCCTGTGACTATCTTTGCTCCTACCCAATACTGATAATAGGCGAGCCATTCATCTGCTAGAGCTTTATTGAGCAGCTCTATGAGTTTATCCACATCCATACCAACTATTTCTCTTCCTTTCGTTCCCACAATAATCACCTCCTTTATATTTTATTCTACTAACTTCATTGGCTGACCACAGCATACCAACTCGCCGAAGCCAGCTTCCTTTACTTCAACAACATTCCCACAGATTTCGCATCTGTATATTTCTCCAACTTTTGTCATGTATATCGTCTTTTATATTTTCTTGTGACACATCCACCAGTCATAACACTCTATATTGCCTTTTTTCTCTTTTTCCTTACGGTCCTTTATGGCATTTTCAGTTCCAGCCGGAGGAACGATGACACGATCTTTGATCAGTTCATTGTTCGGCCAGTTTGCCGGTATTGCCACGCCTTCCGCATCGGATTTCTGGAATCCTTTTATCATCCGTACGAATTCATCCATATTTCTTCCCAGTTCAGCAGGGTAGTACAGAATCGCTCGAATGATCGATTTTGGATCGACAATAAAGACTGCCCGTACCGTTGCTGTTCCCGAGCTCGCGTGTATCAGTCCAATCCTGTTGGCAACCTTTCCCGTGCCATCAGCGATGATGGGGAACTCTATCTTCTCTCCCAGATTCTCCTCGATCCACTCGGTCCATTTCAGATGGCTTTGAACCTGATCGATGCTCAGACCGAGTAGCTCTGTGTTCAGTTCCCTAAACGTACCATACCGTTTCTGGAAGGCATAGAACTCAGTAGTACACACAGGCGTGAAGTCGCCAGGGTGGGAGAACAGAATGAGCCATTTCCCCTTGTAGTCGTCCGGCAAGTTCTTCATTCCATGAGTGGTCTGTACTTTTATTTCTGGGAATTTATCGCCTATTAACGGCATACCTTTTTCTTCTTCCATTTTTATCGCCTCCTTTATTTTAATAATATCATTGGCTGGCCACAGCATACCAACTCGCCGACACCAGCCTCCTTTACTTCAACAACATTTCCACAGATTTCGCATCTGTATATTTCTCCAACTTTTGTCATGTATATCCTCCTCTCACAATACAAAATTATTCTTCAGTCTCTTGTGCGAAAACACGCTGTCGCAACTCTTTATCAAGCATAAACAATCCATTCCCTTCTTTTCCAGCAAGTTTCAACTTGGAAATGATCTCGTTGTCATTTGCTTCTTCTTCTATCTGTTCAGTGACAAACCACTGCAGAAAGATTTGAGTAGCATGATCTTTTTCCTTGATTGCGAGATCAACGAGATCGTTGATACACTTTGTAACGAACTTCTCATGTTCTAACGTTTTTTCAAACATGACCATGGGCGACTCGAACTCTGTCGACGGCTGATCGATGGCCATGAGTTTCACCTGTGCTCCTTGATCATTGACGTAGTCATAAATTTTCATGGCATGAGTCATCTCTTCCTGGTACTGAACCATGAACCAGTTTGCAAATCCCTTCAGCCCAATATACGTACTGTAGGCAGACATTGACATGTACAAATACGCTGAATACATCTCTTTATTGATCTGTTTATTCAACGCCTCTACCATTTTCTCGCTTAGCATTTTATCACCTAACAAGAGCTGTGTTCTATCGCATCTGTAGGACATACCTGAACACACAAACAACAGTCTACGCACTTTTCAATGTTCGTTGCATAAGATTTCCCGTCTTTCAATTCGTAAACACCCACGGGGCACTGTTCAACGCATTCTCCAGAACCGTTGCATTTATCGTGATCTATTTTTATTACTCTATCTTCATGCTTAAATTCTTTTATCATTTTATCACCGTATATATATATTTTCCTTCTATGTTTAAATATTTTTTCTATTCTACTTTCTCAAAATTTGTGCCTCCGCATTCTTTACATTTTTTAGGTTTGCACCTTCCTTCTCTTATCGTTCCACAACTATTACATTTCCATTTTGTCATATTTATCATCTCCTATTTCGTTACTTTTGTTATGGAAAAGTTTATATACTACTTCTCCATATTGCATGATATGGTACTATCTATATAAATCTTTCGTTCGAATTTCGTACCAAATAAGGGAAAAAGGATCGAAGTGATAAACATGTTAGATGAAAAGGATTTGAAGATATTAGAAATTTTAAAAAAGGATTCCAGAACAGCGTTTACTGAAATAGCGAAAATGTTGAACGTGAGCGAAGCTACAGTAAGGAAACGCGTGAAAAATCTGGAAGAGAAAAATGTAATTGTAGGATACACAATAAAAATAAATAAATCCAAACTTGGATACAATACGGAAGCATACGTAGGTTTAGATGTTGAACCCTCCCAGTTTTTGGATGCAGCAAAGAAAATGACTGAAATTGAGGAAGTAAAGTATGTGGCAACATCCACGGGCGATCATATGATAATGACTGAGATAGTAACTAAGGACGGAAAAGAGCTGATGAGGATCATATCTGAAAAGATAGGAAAGATAAAAGGTGTTCACAGAATCTGTCCTGCAATAATTCTCGAAGTACTGAAAGACGAGTGTTAAAATAATTTTTTACAGAGAATAGTTTTTATAGAATTTTATAGTCTCTATAAAGTTTTTTTATAGATCAATTCTTTGAAATAATAATTTTTTAAGGTTTTTTCTATTTTTAAGTCTCTTCAGTAGTTATTGATAAGTACCTTTTTAAATTTTTTATAACTATAAGTTATATTTCAAATTAGAATATATACCGAAAAGTATATAAAGGGGGGGTTGTCACGTTATATGAATAAAATTTTCAAAATATATACCTAACAGGAATATAGGTGATGCAGATGAAAGGGATACAAACTAATTCCATACATGGAGCCGAGTATAAAGACTCGAACTTTAATGCTATACACTTACCTATCTACCAGACCGTGATATTTGAGCAGCCTGGAACAACACATACATCAGATAGGGGTAAAGATCTAAAATACTCAAGAGAAGAGAATCCAACGGTACGTGCTTTGGAGCATGTATTGTCCAAAATAGAGCATGGAAGGGATGCGCTTGTGTTTTCAAGTGGAATGGGGGCACTATCAGCTATTTATTTAGCCCTTGTAGAGAAAAGAAATGAAATCCTCTTATCAATGGAAGGTTATGGAACAACGATAGAGTTAGCAGAAGATCTCGAAAGAAAATTTGATGTAAATGTTAATTTAGCCTCTCCAGAAACTTCAAGCATTATAGAGGATATAAATGAAGATACAAAGTTAGTTTTATTGGAGAGCATTACAAATCCCACCTTGAAGGTCTTTGACATTCCCGAGATCGCAAAAAGATGTAAGGAGGTGGATACTATCTTGGTCATCGACAATACATTTGCCACTCCAGTTTTATACAATCCTCTTAAGAGTGAAGCAGATTATGTTGTTCACAGCTTAACTAAATATTTAGCCGGGCACAATGATGTTATAGGAGGTGCAATTATAGGAAAAGATCTCGAAACTTTCAATCTATGGGACTGGAGAAGAAAATTAGGGAGTATTATTCAGCCTCTTGAATCCTTTTTAATCACCAGAGGCCTAAAAACATTGGAATTGAGGGTAAAAAAGCATTGTGAAAATGCACAAGCTGTGGCAGAGTTTCTGTATGAGCATCCAAAGGTAAAAGAGGTTCTTTATCCTGGATTAAGCGACAGTCCATACCACAGAGTAGCAAAAAAGCTTTTTGGAAATCTCTTTGGTGGTGTTGTGAGCTTTAAAATCAAAGGAAAAGAGGAAGAAGTCAGGAAAGTTTTGAACACCTTAAAGCTCGTATTCCCCTCTCCCTCCTTAGGAGGTCCTGAGAGCTTGATCTCATGGCCGATCATAAGTGCTGCTAAAAACATGCCAAAAGAGAGGAGAGAAGTTCTGGGAATTACTGGGAATTTACTCAGGCTTTCTGTGGGATTGGAAAATTTAGAAGATATAATTGAGGATTTAGATAGAGCATTAAATAGTATAGGAGGTGAAAGTTAGTGATAAAATGTCCTAAAAAGCTTAGAACTGGTCCTTGTGGGGGAGTTAGAGAAAACAAATGTGAAATAACTGGAAATATTTGTTATTTCATGGCAACACTTGATGAAAAAGGAATAAACATACCATTAACTAACATTCATCCAATCATTAGAGAGAATGAAGCACTGATAAGAAAAAAAGTTCCACCGATAGCTTCAGAATACCACAAATCGCTTTTAGAGAGAAAAGGCGTTAGCGTAGAGCTTCCAATAAGCCTTATCCATAATTCAGAAGATATCAAAGAAATATTAAATGCCACAAAAGGAAAAGCTCAGTTGTATACAATCCCAGACAATCCTTTAGGATACCCTCATGTCTCTTCGACCTCTTTAGCCACCTTTGTAAAAACTTCATTTAACGATGGGGTCATGCCACACTTAACATGCAAAGACAAGAACCTCTCGGGACTGACTTCTGAGCTTCTGATAGCTTTATTGTTTGAGTTTGAGTTTGTGTTGTTAAACACAGGAGACTGGCCTAGCTTCGCTATTCCTTCAAAACCTGTATTTGATATAGATGCTTATAGCTTGATTCGTTTAGCCTATCAAGTCTTTCATGGAGTTTTACCAACAAAACAGGAAATAGAAGTAGAGAATAGACCTATAATAGCAGTAGGGTTTAACCCGTATTATAAACCAAAAATAGAAGCCCGGAGAATTCAAAAAAAGATATTAACAGGAGCTGAAGTATTCTTTTCCCAGGTAGTTACAAGTATCGAGGTCATAACTAACATCAATGAAATCTTCAAAGAAGTGAAAGAGATAGGTTTAAAAGTTCCAATTGTTGCTTCGTTGCTCCATCCAATAGGAAAAAAAGAAAAATCGTTCTTAACATCTCTCGGTGTTTCTATTTCAGATGAAACACTGGAAAAGTTAATTGAAGAAATAAAAGCCCAAGAAAGAATTAACGGACTAAATCTTATTATTTTAGCTCCCGATGTGGATAGTTGGATTGAGGAATTTTTTGCTGTTTGGGATATACTTAGAGATAGTGGATTCATGAGGTGAAAAAAATGGAAGTTGTAACTGCATTAATAGGAGGTCTTCCAAGACCAGTCGGCTTGGCAAAGGCTATAGAAAAATACAATACTGGAAAACTTTCCCAGGAGAAACTTGAACAGGAATACAGGAAACACACAGTAAAAGCCTATGAAAAACTTAAAGAAATTGGTATTTCAATTGTTACAGACCCTCTTTATAGATGGGACGATATTTTCAATCCCCTCATTGGATTTATCGAAGGCATAGAGGTAAATGGACTGTACAAATTCTATGAAAATAACTTCTTTTATAGATCACCAGTCGTTAAGGAGCAATTAAGCCTTAGAGATAATCCAATCATTGAATGGACTGAAACAAATAGAGAAATACTTGAGGATGTTTATCCAGATGCTACATTGAAGCAAGTCTTACCCGGTCCTGTAAGCTTAGCCTTCCACAGCCTGGATGAGTACTATAATGATAGAACTGCGCTGGCAAGAGATTATGGAAGAAAGGTTCTTCTCCCGCTGATAAGGAAACTTAAAAACATAGTAGACATCATTGAACTCCACGAGCCAGCACTCTGTATAGATGACAAAAGCGAGTATTTGGGAATACTAAATGAGATTGTTGAAAAAAGTCCGTTAAAGGCTTGGATCGTGACATATTTTGGAGAACCTAAAGTAGATGGGATAGAAAAGCTAAACGCTGTAATAAATGTGGATTTAGTCGAAAGTAAAGGAGAAATTCTGGAAAAACTTAATGGGGAAGTAGGAATTGGGATAGTGAACTCAAGAGAAACCAGGTTAGAGGACGTAAAACGCCTTAGAGAGATCCTAAGCTCGCTATCGAACAGATTCTCAACGATTTATATAACGCCAAATACACTCTTAGATTTCCTTCCTGAAAGTGTAGCCTTTAGAAAATTACAACTTTTAAAAAAATTGGTAGGGGGGGGATAAAATGGAACTGCCAATTCTTCCTACAAGCATTATTGGGAGTTACCCAAAGCCCTGGTGGTTAACCAAGTATTACGATCTCTACAAAAAGAGAAAAATAAGTGAAAATGAATTTCAAGAAGCTGTAAGAGATGCTTCAACTGCGATTGTTAGAGAGCATGAGACAGCAGGCGTTGACGTACCATGGGACGGAGAAATGGGAAGAGAAGAGATGGTGGAGTACTTTGCTGCAAAGATTAGAGGATTTATATTCCGCGGATCTGTGAGAGTGTGGGGAAACTTTTACTTCAATAAAGCCTCGATTGTGGGACCGCTTGAATATAGAGGGCCATTGGTCATCAAGGAGTTTAAGCTCGTAGAGCACGTGACTGCAAGAGAGATAGTAAAAGTCCCGATAACGGGCCCATATACAATTGCAGAATGGAGTTTCAATGAGTATTATGATTCCAAGGAAGAAGTTGCGAGAGAGCTTGCAAAGATACTGAATAAGGAGCTGAAAATCCTGGAAGCGGAAGGTGCTAAGTTCGTGCAGATAGACGAGCCTGCATTGACTACGCATCCAGACGAGATAGAATGGGCTGTCGATGCAGTTAATGAAGCTATTAAAGGTCTTAATTTAAATATCGGACTGCATGTTTGTTACAGCGATTACAATTTACTTGCTAAATACTTCGATGACTTAAATGTAACTCAATTCGCATTAGAATTTGCAAACAGAAAATTTAGAGAGATAGATTTCTTGAAGAGGCTCGGAGATAAGGAGCTCGGTTTTGGAGTTATTGATGTTCACAATCCTAGAATAGAAACTTCCGATGAAGTTGCACGAAACATTAGAAAAGTGTTCGAATATGTCAGGCCAGAAAAGGTATACATAAACCCCGATTGTGGAATGAAACTTCTTTCGAGGGAAACGGCAAGAGAAAAGCTTTGTAACATGGTAAAGGGTACAAAAATAGTACGCAAAGAACTTGAGAGAAGAGGGAAGGTATCAATCCAATTTGAAGCCAAAATATAATAGGAGGATCAGTAATGTTAGGAATCAACAGATTAATAATAAAAATCGGCGGCAGCACTCTAAAAAATTCCTTCCCAGAGATTATTAACCTAATTTCAAAACTTCATGAGGAAAAGGACATTGTAATAGTTATCTCTGCCCTTGAAGGAGTTACAAATGAGCTCATAAATTTATCTCAAGCTGAAAATAAAGAACTTTTAGAGAGAATAATAAAAAAGCACGAAGAATTTTCAGCAAGAGTTAAGGTAGATCTAAGTGTAATTCAAGATATTTTCACAAACTTAGATCAGGATTTGAAAAAAAAAGAGAAATTTCCAACTAAAGCTGCATTTTCAGATCATATAACGTCTTACGGTGAGATACTCTCAGCAAAGATTTTTACTGAAGCTTTGAAAACTCAAGGAATCGAGAGTGAATTCATAGATAGATCCTGTATGATAAAAACAGATTCGACTTTTGGCAATGCTAACGTTGACTTTGGAGAGACAGGAAAAAGGATGAAGATGGTCAAAAATACACTGGAAGAAGGAAAAGTTCCAGTAATAGCAGGATTTCTGGGGGATTATAACGGATTTAGAACACTTCTTGGCAGAGGAGGGAGCGATTATACAGCTACTGTGATAGCTTCACTCATAAACGCACAAGCTGTCATGAAAATAAGTGATGTAGAAGGAATTTATACAACAGACCCAAAAATCGTTAGAAATGCAAGACTTCTTCCCTTTGTTTCTTATGAAGAAGCTTTAACTGTATCAAAATTCGGCATGAAAACATTACACGAGAAAACTATCGAACCTGTAAATGGCAGAATCCCGATAATTTTGGGAAAGATAGATAATGGAGAATTAGAAGTTGGGACATTAATCTCTTCTATTCCAGCAAAAAGACCCATCTTGACCTACAAATTCCTTAACGATAAATTTGCGATCATTGGAATAGTAGGAATCGAGCATATCGAGAATCTGGAAAAACTTCTAACTGAGTTTGATCTATATGACAGGAACAGGAACTGTATTCGTATTCTTGTCGAAAAAGAAAATCTTAAGAAGAGACTAAATGCTATACACGAAATGATTTTCGACGAAGTAAGAGTTTCAGTACCTGCAACTATAGCAAATTTCGGGCCAGGGTTTGATGTATTCGGAGCATGCCTGAAAACCCCGGCTGATATTATTGAGGCAGAGTGGAGTGACAAAATAGATTTGGAGGTGTATGGTTACAATGTTCCCAAAAATCCGTATAAAAATGTGGCTTCAGTGGCTGCATTAGCTCTTTTAAATTTTTTGGGTATTAAAAGAGGATTCAAAATGAAAATAATTAAAGGAATACATCCATCTAGAGGGCTCGGGAGCTCTGGAGCTTCAGCTTTGGGTGGAGCTTTGGCTGCTGCAAGACTCTTAGGAATAAAAGATAAAGAACTTATTATAAGGGCGGCTATAGAGGGAGAAAAAGTGGCTTCCGGAAGTGCTCACGGCGATAATATAATCCCCGCTTTATTTGGAGGCTTTACAATACTGAACTCGCTTGATCCTCTCGACGTAGTTAAAATCGACCCTCCAGAACTTAAGATTTTAATTGTTATCCCTTCAGTTTTGGTCAGTACAAAAAGAGCAAGAAAAGTGCTTCCTACTTACGTTCCTCTAAAAGATGCCGTGAAAAACTTGGCCTTGGCAAGTTGCCTCATTGCTGCCTTGAAAGAAAATGACTTAAAGAGAATTGGTCAATACTTAGATGATTATCTGGCAATCCCCTACAGAAAATCCTTGATTCCTTGGTTCGATAGGGTTAGAAAGGTAGCAATAAATAGTGGAGCTTATGGAGTTTCTCTCTCTGGATCGGGTCCGACTATTTTTGCTATCGGCGAGGAAGAGGATTTGGAGCAGATAGGAAAAGTTATAGTGGAAGCTTTTAATGGAGAGGGGATTCATGCTGAGTTCTTCATCGGTGAGATAGGGAGCGGGGTTAAGTTAGTGAGTTGATTTAGATGAAAAAGGTAGCAGTATTGGGGGCAACAGGATTAGTTGGGCAGACGTTTGTTAGGCTTTTAGAAAATCATCCATGGTTTGAAATAAGGTATCTGGTAGCCTCAAAAAAATCTGCAGGAAAGAAGTTTAAGGAATTCGCTGCCTGGCGTGTATCGGATCATTTGGGGGAGACAGAAATCAAAAGCTTGGAAGAGTTTATAAAAAATCCTGACATTGATCTGGTTTTTTCAGCTCTCCCCGCTTCAGTAGCTGAGATAGTAGAAAAGAAACTAGCTGAGAAAATACCTGTGTTCAGCAATGCATCGGCACATCGCTACGAAGAAGATGTCCCTATTTTAATTCCTGAAGTTAACAAAGATCATCTGGAATTGGTCAAGGTTCAAAGAAAGAACAGAGAATGGGAAGGTTTTATAGTTACAAACTCAAACTGTTCGACAGCAATATTAAACCTTTCCCTTAAGCCAATTTCAAAATTTGGAATAACAAGAGTTAATGTCGCGACAATGCAAGCCATTTCAGGGTCTGGATTTAGAGGGATTTCTGCTATGCAGATTTTTGATAATGTTGTTCCCTACATAGAAAAAGAGGAATTGAAGATAGAAAACGAATCCAGAAAAATTCTTGGAATGCTGAAATATAATCATGTAATTCCAGCAAACTTTGGTATATCAGTAATTGCTACCCGTGTTCCAGTTCTCTATGGGCATACTGAAGCTATTTTTATAGAGTTGGAAGATGATCTTGCTAAAGAAGATCTGATAAAAGCCTTTGATAAATTTGATCCATTGAAAAAATACAGGGTGCCAAGTTCTGAAAAACCTATACTCTATAATGAGATACCACAACCAAAACTCCATATTGATTCAGGGAGAGGAATGAGTGTGACTGTAGGAAGATTAGAAAAGATTGGGAATAAAAAATTCAAATATATAGTTTTAGGGCATAATTTAATAAGAGGAGCTGCAGGAGGCTCCATTTTAAACGCTGAGATAGCTTATAAGCTTGGATTTTTATAGAATTTTCTTTTTTAAATTCAGCAATTAAGATAAAGAAAGATGAGGAGTTTATCAGTTGGAGTAAGTTCAAAATAATTCTTTACATTTTTCCATCAATTTTTCTGCTTTTTCTTTTGTTTTTGCCTCGCATGTTATTCTGATATACGGCTCTGTCCCGGATGGTCTTATGAGGAACCACGAATCCTTTAGATTTACTCTTAATCCATCAATATCTATAACATTTTTGCAGTCACTTATTTTACCTGCTATGTTTTTCATTTTTTCATTTTTTTCACTGTTTTCGCATGGTATCTTCTCTCTGGTTATATCATAATGAGGTATTTCCTTCTTCAGTTTGTTGATATCGCCCCTCTGTTCTTTCATCTCCAGAACTTTTGCTCCCGAGTAAATTCCATCTGGAGTCATCTGAAACTTACGAAATATCCACGTTCCCGAAGGTTCTCCTCCGAAATCAGAGTTAGCACTCTTCATCTCCTTAGCTACTGCAACATCCCCTACCTTTGTCCTTTTTACGGATATTTCATATTTCTCAAGGTAGTGATCTATTTTCATTGACGCATCTACGGTTGTTATAAAAATATCCCCCTCTTTTAAAACGTAAGAAGCTATCAGGGCTAAAATAACATCATAATCAACATATTCTCCCTTTTCATCGACTATTCCGACTCTATCTGCGTCTCCGTCATGGGCTACTCCAAGATCTGCACCAGTGGCTCTGACGGTATCGCTTAAGGTTTTGAGGTTTTCTTTGTTTGGTTCTAAACCGCGAGAAAAGTACCCACTTGAATGTGCGTTTATTGATATAACATCATTTCCAAGTTCTTTAAAGACATAGGGAGAAAATACAGAAGCCGCCCCGTTGCCACAATCTATGACAATTTTATATCTCCCTTTGATTTCAATATTTTTTATAATCTCTTTTTTATGTATCCCCAAAGATTCTTCATGCTTATATAATACATTTCCAAGTTTATCCCATTTTTGAAGCTTAAAATTATTATTATAGACTAAATCCTCTATAATTTTTTCCTCCTCGGAAAAAGCTACGCCTTCCTTGTTCCACAATTTTATACCGTTGTACTCTGGAGGATTATGGGATGCTGTAACAGTAACGCCTGCCTTGCATCCAAAATTTTTTATTGCGATACCGGTAGTAGGCGTAGGTGCAAGACCAATATCGTAAACATCTCTTCCGCACGAGATCAATCCTGAAATAATAGCATTTTTCAACATAATTGAAGATGTTCTGGAGTCATGACCAACAGCTACACTACCATCAACATAAGTTCCCAGTGCCATTCCCACCTTTAAAGCGAGATGAGGGGTGATCTCCCTGTTTACTATCCCTCTGATCCCTGAAGTGCCAAAAAGTTTCATGAATACCCTAAGAATGGAAGAGTTTAAAATCTTTGTGCAAGTAAGCTTTTTAAAACTCAGTTTCTATTTACACCTATGAACGAGATCGTGAGCGCAATCTGGGTAATTCTCCCCGCATATATAGCAAATATGACAGCATGTATGTTTGGAGGTGGAAAACCTTTAGATCTCAATAGAAACTTCCTGGACGGAAGAAGACTGATCGGAAACGGCGTCACAATAAGAGGAACACTTGCAGGAGTTTTCTTTGGTGTACTTGCATACCTATTGCAATCATTTTTATATGAATATTCAGTTCCATTTTCTCTGAAACTGGGATTTTTATTGGGATTTGGAGCAGTTTTGGGAGATCTTGTAGAGAGTTTTTTTAAAAGGAGAATAAAACTTAAACAGGGAGCACCACTGCCGTTGCTCGATCAATTAGATTTCGTTTTTGGTGCATTAATTCTTTCCAGACCTATTTTAAAACTTAATATTCAGGAGATTTTGATAATTATTCTCATAACACCAATTCTTCATTTTTCTACGAATTATATTGGATACAAACTAAAACTCAAGGAGGTGCCTTGGTGATAAAATGCGAGTTATGTGGAAAATACACTGACGTAATGCATACATGCATACTCTGCGGAAGGAGAGTCTGTCCATCATGCTACAGGATAAGCATGGGGGTATGTAAAAACTGCGTTCCTGGAAAAGAGAAAGAAAAATATAAAGTATGATCACATCTCTTCCAGAGCTTCTATCCCTAGGAGGGACAATCCCTTTTTCAAGATAATCTGAGTAGCTTTTACTAACGTCAATCTCTGGGCTTCTTTTTCCGATCCCAAAACCTTCAATGAGTTATAGAAAGAATTAAAGACTGTAGCCAGATCGTTTAGGTATTTTGTAACTATATGAGGTCTTTTCAGATTGCATGCTTTTTCTGTCTCGATAACAAATTCGTAAAGAGTCTTTATGAGTTCTTTTTCTTCGGAATCCGAGAAATTGGGTATAAAATCAGATAATTCAGCTTTTTTTAGAATGCTGCAGCATCTTGCATGTGCATACTGTAGGTATGGCGAAGAATCGCCCTCGAAATTCAATGCGTCTTTCCATCTGAAAGTTATCTTTTTTTCAGGTGCATACTTAATTATATTGTACCTTATAGCACCTGATGCAACGGCTTTAGCTATCCTTACCTTTTTTTCCTCTGGAAGATCGGATCTTCTTGACTCTACTTCCTCTTTAGCCTTCAAAAATGCCTCTTCTAGTAGTTCATCTACTGTATATCCGATCCATGTTCCCTTTCTTCCAGAGAATTTCTCTTCAGGCAAGGAAACATGTTCATATGCGAGATGATAAAAGTTTTCAGCTTTTTCGTAATACCCTAAAAGTTCCAGGGAAAGTTTAACTACTTCCTGCGGATAAATCTGCTCAACTCCTATAACATTTATGACTATATCTCCATTTCCGAAATCCTTAGTTTCCCCTTCACTAAAAGATTTGTAAAGAGAGTTCCATTTTAAATATCTCATATTTTTCTCTACTAAACCAAATTTCCAGAGATGATACGCCACATCTTTGCCGGTATACGTGGCAGTACCGTCAGATCTGATCAAAATTTTGTCAGGATTCTCCATGTCTGGAAATATATTTCCAAGCTTCATTACAAGGCAGCCTATGTTTTCTCCTCCCTCCTCCAGAACTATGTCTTTGCTCTGTTTTATCTTTTCATAGGCTTCATCAAAAATCTTCGATCTTATGAGATCGTTTTCAAAGATGAGAACATCATAACTTATGTTCAGCTCGGAAAGGGTTTCCAGCTGCGCCTTTAAACATCTTTCCACAAACTCTCTCGAGATACCAGATTCTTCCATTTCCTTATTTAAAGCCCTTATCTCTTTTTCTATTTTATAATCTTTAATTTTTTCTACTTCGACATATATCTCTCCAAGAAGATGATCGAACTTCTTATTCTCGTCGAATTTTAAGTTTTTGTAACCCCACAGCGTTTCTGCCACCTGAATGCCGAGATCGTCTATATAATTTTGAATCTCTGTATTGTATTTAAGGAATTTGAAGATCCTTGCCAGAGTATCCCCCAGGATAGCGTTTCTAAGATGTCCCATGTGGAGAGGTTTATTTGGGTTTGTGGATGTATGTTCTACTATAACTTTTTCTTTCTTTTCTTCTATTTTCCATTCTTCATTCAGTATATTTTTTAGAAGGTCGTGTCCAAGGATATCATAATTTATAAAAAAATTTATATAAGGACCTACATTCCTTATTTTTTTTATATATCTCATTTTTTTTGTTTTTAAATTAGATATTATCTCCTCAGCTGCCTCTTTCGGATTTTTTTTCATTTTTTTTGCCATGGCAAAAGCTACTGTACTCGAAAAATCGCCTAACTTTGAGTCTGGTGTATCTGAAAATACTATCTCTATATCTCCAACTATTGACCTTAGAAGTTCTTCAGCTTCTTTATACATGTTCTCACCTCATACTGAACCTAAGAATGGCTGCAATCCCTCCAAACGCTTTAAAGAGTTGGTTTCCTTCTTCGGTATCCACCGAGATCAGATGCACCTTTGCTCCGGTACTTTCTGCTTTCTCTGAAAGCTTCTCTACCAGCTCTATTTTCTCCTTTATCTCAAGCTGCAAATTTCCACATTTGGGACACTGCTTCTCAGGAATTTCTGTTTCCAGTTTTTGAAGATCTTGTTCTGTTTTTGTCAGTATATTTTCGTATCCACAATTACACGCTATTTTGACTCTCCACAGATCGAGCGCTTCTGAGATAAGAAGATCTTCTACAGCTCCAGTCTCTAAAGCGTTTTTGATCTCCTTTTCACCGTAAGCTACCAGTCCATTTTCCTTTATCAGCTCCTGGAAAAACCGCTTCATTATCTTCTTTTCTCTCATTACCTCTAACTCCTGGAGGGAGTCTGAAGCTTTGTCAACTAACTCTCTCAATCCATACTCTTCCGTATAAACAGTGTCGAATGTATCCCCTATCTTTTCCTTGAGCCTGTAGTCAAGATAATCTCCTTCAACGAACTTATTTTTTGTCAGTCCTGGACCTCCAACTATGATCCCCTTTAAGACAGGAAGCATATCGAGAAAAAAGCTGTTAACATGCTGCCCTATCCTCACCCTGAACTCGTGATCGGCTATGTCCCTCAGTCTTGAAAATCGTACGGAAGACTGCCCGCCAGCTCTGGCCTTTCCTGGAACTCCTGAAGTCATGTGATCCAATAACTCTATCCTTTTTCCTTTTAACAATCCTATGGTAGCCTCGTTTCTTTCCAGAATCAACAGGGCATAAATATCCTTCTCCTCTACCATCTCTTTGAGAGGAGTTAAAACAAACTCCTGATCGCATCTGTATAATCTGATAGACATAGGCTCAGGAGTTTCCAATGAAAAAAGCTTATAATCTGGGTTTCCTTCCTGCTGGGATATATTTCCACAGAAAATTATCAGTCCATTCTTCGGAGTTTGTTTATATAATTTTAAATGTTGTGCTATCTTCTCAAGAGCGGAAAGGACATTTTTTCTTGTCGTCTTTGATTTTATGTTAGAAGCTGTGCCAGCCTCGTCTCTAAGCTGTTGAGTAACCTTTGGCAGAGGGTATCCCGAAGGAATATAAAGTGAAACAAGTTCTGTATTTCTACCTCTGTATTTTGAGAGCTTATTTATTATTTTTTTAAGTTTATGCTTTGTTATGTCTTTCTCCATTGACAAGAACTCTATAATAAAATTTATAAGGCTTTTCATGGAAAGGAAAACATGAACCCAAAAATAGGGATAACATGCAGTCATTCTTTCCAAGATATATTTCCGATAAAGGGGATAGAGTTTTACTATCTCCCTGTGTATTATGTCCGTGCATTAAAGAAAGTAGATGCAGTTTCTTTTATTTTGCCGTCCGAAGATGAAACTGTGATAGATAATATTGATGGTCTTCTAGTTTCTGGAGGGGGAGACATAAATCCTAATTGTTATGACGAAGAAATAAAAGAAAAACTTGTGAAGGTCTGTCCTGAAAGAGACTTATTTGAAATAAAGATGATAAAGGAAGCGTATAAAAGAGATATTCCCGTTCTGGGTATATGTAGAGGGATACAGGCAATAAATGTCGCATTTTCTGGAAATTTATACCAGAGTATTCCCACAGATATAAAACACATGCAATCCCCGCCTGTATATATGCCAACTCACTGGATAGAATGCAAGAAATGGATTGAAAATATTTTGGGAGCAAGAATAAGAGTAAACAGTTTTCATCATCAGTGCATAAAAGATCTGGCTGAAGGATTCGAGATCAATGCTAAAGCGTCGGATGGAGTTATAGAGGGGATACAGCACAGATCGAAGCCTATATACGGTGTGCAATTTCATCCTGAATGGATGTATGAGAAATATCCTGTGTTCCTTAAAATATTTGAAGAGTTTGTGAAAATAGTAAAATATCTATGGGTATTGCAGTTGCTTCTATCGCAACTGGTGGGTTATTAGGGTTTATATATGCTCTTGGATCTCTTTGGATGGCTGGTACATCAATTGGGGAGGCAGGTGCTGCAATTGTCATTGATAAGGCATTCATTGACGAATTAAAGGAACTCGCAGATACATATCACGCATCGCTTGAACAAAGTTTAAAGGGATGTAAAAAAGACTAAGAATGGTGAAGAAATGTCATATATGGACAAGTTAAAAAGGATGAAAAAAAGCTACAAAGTGATGTTTTCTGTGTATATAGTATTCTGGTTAATTTCTCTTTTTCTTCTTATGTTAAAGAAAGACACAATTTCAATGACAATTTTGATTCTAATAAACATAATGCTGATATGCTCTGTGATTAAGTCTATGATAGAAAAAATATCTTAGTTTGAGATGATAAATTGATAGCTTTTGTAAACATGCCTTTAGGAGTTCCAGAATCAGGTGGAGACGGGAACTGTGAGGGGGGCATAATGGGATTATTACTTTTTAAATGTTATGATATAAGTAAGCCCATGGATTCTCTAAACAAAGCTCGTTTAAAAATGGATGAATTAACGGGTGTTGTTGAACATCATGAAGGTATCTTAAAGTGGAGACTAGAGTTAAAGGAAGATTTAATTTTGCAAATTAAAGAGAGGTGTCTATGTGCGTGTCCTTGAGCATATATTGACTAGATGGAAATACTGCAAGTACTATCCTTTGGCACCTTACATCTTTCTTGCCATCCTAAGTGGTATAAAAGGTACAGAATTTGGTGTTCTTTTTTCTTTTTTTGCATTTGGGGTATTATTATATATAATAAGTAAAGAAGGTAGATTAGTTATCAAAAATCTTTCACTATTGGAAATAATTCTTCTATCTTCATTTACTATATTCATATTCCTCTCCTTTTTTATTTCTGACGAAATGCTAAAAATAATATTTTGTGTATGGGCGTTGGGATTTACAGCACTAGCTTTGTTTTCAAAAAGAAGAAAAGGGGAAAATAATAGGCTAAAAAAGTATAAGGAATTTCAATAATAGTATAAAAAAAGAACAGAAATAAAAAAGCTAATATAGAGGGAAGAACAACATGATCCAGAATAACAATCAGGAAAAAATAATATTCATGGATGTCCTCATAGATTGCGACGGTGTTCCTGACTCAGACAACGATGGGTGGTGTGACAGGAAGAAATGAAATATTTAATAAAATTATACTTAATTATTTATAGATAGAATAATTATATGATTATACAGTCTCCTCAGCAAAGTATGATGGAAACAAACATATTTATATACACCATGAAAATAGAAAATATGGAAACGTTCATAGTTGAAAAAGATAATCCGGAATTAAAAAATTCTATACTGATAGAGGGTCTTCCAGGTGTAGGGTTAGTTGGTAAAATAGCCGTAGATTATATGATTTCTGAGCTGAAAGCTAAGAAGTTTGCTGATCTTTATTCACCATATATGCCGCATCAAGCATTGATAAAAAGAAAATCGGAGGTAGAACTTATAAAAAATGAGTTTTATTATTATAGAGGAAAAAAAGATGTAATATTCCTTGCTGGTGAGGCTCAAGCTGTAGATATTTTCGGACATTATGAGATCACGTCCAAAATCCTGGATTATGTAGAAAAATATGATGTGCAGGAGATAATTACGTTGGGAGGTTTTGCTACCAAAGAAGGAGGAAACAGAATCTTTGGCGCTGTAACAGATCCTAAAATAGTAAAAAAATACGAAAAACTAAATATCACATTTATGAAGGAAGGGAGCATAGTTGGAGCTGCCGGGCTTCTTCTTGGAATGGGGAGACTGAAAGGTTTAAAAGGAGTATGTCTCCTTGGTGAATGTCCTGGATATCTTGTAGCACCCAAGGCTGCAAAAGCTATTCTAAAAGTAATCACTAAAATTCTCGGTATCAAAATGAACTTCGAAAAACTTGATGAGAGAGTTAAGAAAACAGAGGAGTTTTTAGAAAACATAAAACTGCTCGAAAATACAGAGGATAAAAATATAAAAGAGGATTATATAGGGTAATTATATGATGGTGGGGATACCCTACGGCTTAAAAGATGTTAATATAAATTTTAGAGATATTGATGTTGTACTACCTAAAAAAAGCAGTTCTGATGAAAAAAAGATTATTAAAAAATGTACAGACGATCTGAAGGAATTTCTTGACGATAATGTGATCTATATAGTAAATGACAATCAGAGACCCACAAAAACTAAAAAAATTCTGGATAATATAGAGATAAGATCAGGAGATAAAATTATAGTGGCCACAGGATCTCACAAAAACCCCGGCAATGAATGGCTCGAAGAAACATTTGGAACAGAAAAGAATATCACAGTTCATGATGCCAGAAGATCAGAGTTTACATATTTTGGAAAGAGCTCCTTCGGCAATGAGGTCTTTTTAAACAGCGAAATAAAAAAAGCAGAAAAGATAGTGGTAATTACATCTGTAGAACCACATTATTTTGCGGGATTCACAGGAGGTAGAAAGAGTTTTATTCCGGGAATAGCAAAGTTTGAAACGATAGAAAGAAATCATAAACATGCACTAAATAAAAATGCTAAAGTCCTGAAACTCGAAGGAAACCCCGTACATGAAGAAATGATGGAAATATGCAAGTTTGTAGAAGAAAAAAAGGAGATATTCTGTATAAATATGATCTCGGACTCTGAAGGTAAAGTAGTAGATATAAAATATGGAGATATAGAAAAATCCTTTTACGATGCATGTAAACTCTCCAGAGACGTTTATGCAGCAAAAATCAAGGGAAAATACTATGCTGTCATCACTGTCGCAAAGTATCCGATGGATATAAGTTTGTACCAGTCTCAAAAAGCCATGGAAAATGCAAAACCTGCTTTAAAAGACGGAGGAAAATTAATTCTTGTTTCAAGATGCAGAGAAGGGATCGGTGCCTCTGAGTTTTATGATCTCTTGAAAAGTGGAACTCCAGATGAGGTCATGGATAAAATCGAAAAGGGTTACAAACTCGGATGGCACAAAACAGCAAAAATGGTGGAAGCTCTGATGAACTACGAAGTTTATGCCGTTACGGATCTTCCAAAAAATATTCTTGAAGCTGTGAATATCAAACCATTGAGCTTTCCAGAACTGGAAAAATTAGAGGGGAAAATACTTTTAATGCCAGACGGCGGGGTTACTGTCCCTTATATGTGAGAACATATCTTAGAAACGTTACAAAACAAGCCTCACTCCAGATGTTCCGTGCAGTTCAATGCTTCTATTTTGATCTCTCCGTCGTTGAACTTGAGGATACTCACCGCCGTATTTTTTGGATGATACTCTTTAAATCTTTCATTGGGGAGATTAAGTATATGGAGTAATAGATTTCCTATAGGACCGCCATGTGTAACAAAAAGAACTGTGTTATCCTTTTCAGTTTTTATTAAGTCATTGAAAAACTGGATTACTCTTTCTTTCAGCTCCGGTACGGACTCCCCTCCTCCAGGTTTGAATGTAAGTATATCGGACCCAGATTTTTCCAGAGCTTTCCAAAAGTGGCTACTCGGTTTCCCCTCCAACGCGCCGTACCATTGTTCCCTCAGCCGCAGCTCGTAGATCACCTCAGCATTAGGATGATATTTGATAATTTCTTTCGCTGTGTCTACTGCCCTTTTAAGATCGCTCACGTATATTTTATCAATATTTTCATCTTTTAATCGCAGTGCAACTTTTTTCGACTGCTCACGTCCCTTTTTTGATAAATTTCCCTCTCCATGCCCCTGGATTATCCTTCTGGCATTTTCTTCCGTCTCGCCGTGTCTCACCAAAATAAGCCTCATGACGTCTTTGAGAGGAAATGGTTTATAAGCTTTTTTCATGAATTTTCTATAGTGATTTGTAAAAATAACAAAAAAAGCAAGCTATTTTAAAAGGTGCATCTCCTTTTCTTTTTGTCCGTACCATCTTTTTCCATCACCTATTTTTACAGAGTGAGCAGCTTTTTCAGCGTTTAACTTCGCTTCGTAAACACTTCTCCCCTGCGATAAGGCAACTCCCATTCTCTCTTCTTCGATGAATCCATTGATTCTGTCTTCAAAAGAGTAAGAAAATGGTTTTCCGAAGATATAGAGTTCACCATATTTTTCTGCATCACCCATATCATATTTTAATCCGTGTCCTTCTATGGGCGATTTTATCACATGCGTCGCTGCATTTCCTAGAGGTTTTATTACTTTGAATCCGTTTTCTTCTTCGTAAGGTATAACTCTTCCAGAGATAGCCTTCAGATGAAGCCCTCCTTCGCTTAATCCTGGGAAATGATTGATATAAGTGACCATTCCTGTATCATGGGGTCTTGGGGAACATTCATTCCCGTAGATCTCTACTTTATTGTCTTTTACTCTTACAAAGAGTTCGACTCCGAATACGCCTACCCCTCCCAACGCTTCTGTTATCTTTCCTGCAGCTTCAAATATCTTTTTCTTAGCTTCTAACGCAAGTTTCTCATCATACTTCTTTAATTCTGGCAAATACGGCAGATACTCTTCAATTTTTCCCTGCCATGAAGAATGATAATCTCCGTCCAGTTGGTAATGCCCTATAGGATATGGAAATAAAGTTCCTCCATCAAATCTTGTAGCTAACTCAGTTACCTCCGTATCAAAATCTATGTACTCCTCTATTATTACCTCATTTCCTTTTCCTCTCGCTCCCTTTATCGCATGTTCTCTCGCCTTTTCTGTATCATTTTCTCCTTTTATAAAGTAAGATCCCTTTCCCGAAGAGGACATTATGGCTTTACTAAAACATGGAAATCCTATCTTCTCAACGGCATCTCTAAACTCTTTCGGGTCATCTGTTGACGCAAACTCGTATTTCGATGTTTTAACTCCCGCTTTTTTATCGATCAGTTCCCTGATAAGTTTTCTGTTCATGCAGATCTTAGTTGCTCTCGCATTTGGAACTACAAAATAACCTTCTTCTTCTAACTCTACAAGTGTATCTGTATTTATAGCCTCTATCTCGGGAATTATTATATCTGGCTGCTCTTTATAGACAACACTCTTCATCGCATCTCCGTTGAGCATATTGAAAGTATATTCTTTATCCGCTATTCTCCCCGCAGGTGTATCCTGATATCTGTCCACGGCTACAAGATAGTAGAATCCGAATCTTTTAGCTTCTCTAAAAACCTCCTGGCCGAGCTCTCCCGCGCCAAACATCACTATTTTTATGCAATCTTTGCTTCTTATATCTCCTAAAATGTCCTTTATCACATTATCTCCTCATATTTTTCATATGTTCCACTCTTTTTCTCAACAATTTCTCAGTTCCTATATCTTTTCTGTAGAATACATTCCCTTTTACCTTTTCAACAGCGTTTTGGGCTATTTTTTCGGCATCTTCTATAGTATTGGCTATACCGACAAAGGCTGCTGCTCTCGATCTCGTCATGTACAGTCCGTCTTCTCTTAAATCCACAGAAGCGTAGTATACTTTAGTTTCTGTCTCGGGAATATCAAGTTTTCCGGGAAGAGGGTTTATGGGATAACCTTTTGGAACCACGTACTTGCATACTGTAGCTTTTTTTTCAAACTCTATTTTTTTCAAATTTTGATTTACTGTGTCTGAACATATCTCTGCAAAATTGTTTTTGAGTATAGGCAGGATATTCATGACCTCTGGATCACCAAACCTTGCGTTGTACTCCAGAAGTTTTACTCCTTTTTTGGTTAAAATGAATCCGCCGTATAAAACTCCTTTGTAATACTCTCCCGTTTCTTTATAAAGAGCTTTCATTATGTTTTGTGTTATTTTTTCTCCCTTCTCGACATCTTTTTTCTTCAAAAATGGTAACAAATGATCGTTCATGGAGTATGATCCCATTCCTCCTGTATTTGGGCCCTGATCATCTTCATACGCTCGTTTATGATCCTGTACAGGTATGGTGGCTGCCAAATGCTTGCCATCGGAGATACACTGGAGAGAAAACTCTTCCCCATCAAGTCTTTCTTCTATGACAACGAAGTCATGACTGCGTAGCAGTTCTTTTGAGTACTCCAGAGCTTCTTCTATACTTTTCAGATGTTCTCCAGATACCTTTACTCCTTTTCCGCCTGTGAGTCCATCAGGCTTCACGACAAAATCGTTTATATCTCTTATGTACCCCTCTATTCCTTCCATACTTGAGAAGACCTTAGACTCAGGAGATCCATCTATCTTATATTTTTCCATCAGTTCTCTCATGAAAGCTTTGCTCGTTTCTATTCTCGCAAGATTTTTTGTAGGCCCGAAACATTTAATCTCTAAAGATTTTAAATGATCCACGACCCCCTTTTCCAACGGCCCTTCAGGCCCTATAAAAGCAAAATCCGGATTTATTCTTTTAGCAAATTTTCCAAGTTTTTCGAGATCAAGATCCGAGATAACGTATTCTTTAGAAAATTTCATTATGCCAGGATTCCTGGTTTTCATGAAGCTGTATAACTCTGAATTCAGAGCTTCTGCAATGCAGTGTTCCCTCGCTCCTTGGCCCAAAAGGAGGGTTTTCATTACGTTGCCTCCATCTTCACCCTTTCTTCCTTTCTTTTTAAAGCGAATTCTTCACTGGGTTCTATAACATAATCCCCATTCAAGCAGGCTGTACACAATCCTTTAATTCCAATGGCCTTTTTTAAACCATCTATACTCTGGTACGTAACTGAGTCTGCACCTATCAATTTCTTATAATCTTTCCTTGCTATAAGTTCCTCCTTGCATGGAAAATCTATCCCATAAAAACATGGATGTAGCAATTTTGGACATGAGGAAACAAGATGAACCTCTTTAGCTCCAGCTTTTCTTACCATATTCACGATTCTCCGAGATGTAGTTCCTCTCACTATCGAGTCGTCAACAAGTACAATTTTTTTATCCTTAATTACGCTTTTTATACAGTTCAGGTTCCTTTTTACAGCCGTTTCTCTCATTTTCTGAGTTGGCATGATGAATGTTCTCCCCGTGTATCTGTTTTTTATCAATCCCTCTTTATATTCAATCCCATTCTTCTCTGCAAATCCAAGGGCAGCAGGTCTTGAAGTATCGGGAACTGGAATTACTATATCCGCGTCTTTATCAAAATCTATGTTTTTTCCGAGATCTAATCTGATATCATATACAGTTTTGCCTTCCATCACAGAGTCTGGACGTGAAAAGTAAACATACTCGAACATGCAGTGTCTCGCTCCTTTTTTATTTATTATTTTACTTTCTAATTTATCGTCTGCTATCATAAGCTCTCCAGGTTTCAAATCTCTTTCCAAGCTGTAGCCCATCAGGTCTAACGCTGAAGATTCGGAAGCAAAAGCGTATCCCTTACCTTTTCCATAGACAAAGGGTCTTATTGCATAGGGATCACGGAATGCTACAAGCTTGTCATCAATCAGTGCCAGGCAAGAGTAAGAGCCTTTAACTCTATCCGTTACGTTATAAACTGCATTTTCGAGATCCTTTGTCTTTTTAAGTTCCTCGGCTAAACAGTGCAAAATAACTTCTACATCGCATCCCGATTCAATTTTTATTCCCTCTTTCTTAAGTTCGGATCTCAGTTGAAAGTAATTAACAATATTTCCGTTGTGAACGATTGCTATCTTTGGATCCAGCGTGAAAAAAGGCTGTGCATTCTTTTTCGGATCAGAACCAACTGTGGGGTATCTAACATGGCCCAGACCAACATTTCCAGAAAGATCTATTAGATCCCTTTCATCAAAAACTTTATTGACCAGTCCCAGATCCTTTTTCATGTAGTATTTTCCGTTATACTCAGTTATTATCCCGCAGGATTCCTGTCCTCTGTGTTGAATCGCATTCAATCCTGTATATATGGAATAAGATACATTCTCATTTTTAATTCCTATAATTCCACACATCAAATTCCCCTCCTTAAATATTTTATAATACTTTCAAAAAATCGTTTTCCATCACCAACTTTCTTTTTTTCCTGATGCAAGTAGGGATAGAAAACTCTTTCAGGATGAGGCATCATCCCAAAAACATTTCCTTCCAGGTTTGAGATACCTGCTATATTTTCCATAGAGCCGTTGGGATTAAAAGGGTATCCCGCATAATTTCCAGCTCTATTGACATATTTAAATATTATCTGATTATTCTCTTTCAACTCCTCAAGAATTCTTTTTGATGTTATGAACTTTCCTTCTGCATGTGCAATCGGGACTTGGATAATCTCACTTTTTTCGTATTTTTCTGTAAAGAAGCATTTGTTTTCATGTTTCAAAAAAACGTGTCTGCATTCAAACTTTGCAGAATCATTCACCGCCAAGGATATCTGCGGCTTGGAAACAATAATATCATCTATTCCCGGTAGTAGTCCCACTTCTGTCAAAACCTGAAAACCGTTGCATGTGCCCCCTATAATTCTTCCCTCTTTTACGAACTCTTCCAATTCTTTGCTTATCTTTTTAAGTCTCGCTCCAAAAATAGCGCCCGCCCTGATGTAATCTCCTGCCGAAAAACCTCCAGGGATCATTATTCCTTCATAATCAAATATATTTTTTTGCAGTTCTTTTTTTGCCCCTCCTGTGAACTGTTTCAGATGCACCATCTCCACGGGGTACTTTAAAGCTGCAAATGCGTTGTAGATATCGTCTTCGTTGTTTGTGCCTTCCATTCTTAAGATCGCGATCATAAAAAAGCCTCCTTTATCTCACGAAGTGAAAGAATAACGCTCTTCTCTTTATCTATGATCTTCAGTTTACTTCCGGATATCCTCCCGATTCTATGGAATTTGATTTTATTTTTTCTCATTATCTTCTCAAACTCTTCGAAGTCTCTTTCTCTTATCTCGCAGACGAAACATGAAGACTCAGAGAAGAGTTTGTAATCTGTTCTCATCTCTATTTTACTTAAATCCAGAGAAGCACCTATATTTCCTCCTATCATCATCTCGCATACTGTGACTACTAATCCGCCGTTGCTCACATCATGACAGGCTTTAATGATCTTTTTAGTCTCTAATATAGCTTTTATCTTATTTTTCAGCTCATCAGGATCACATTTAGGAATATATCCAAAATCGTAACCATAAAGTTTATAATACTCAGATCCAGCCATTTCTTTCTTAATATCTCCAATAAGATATATCAGGTCTCCATTTCTCTTAAAATCCGTTCTTATACTTTTTCTGATGTCATCGATTATCCCTAAGCCCAGAACTACGGGGGTTGGGATCACACTGTAATACTCGCTCTCATTGTAAAAAGAAACATTTCCAGAAACGAAAGGAACACCCAATGCTTTTGCAAACTCGCCAAGACCTTTACACGCTTCGTAAAACTCTCCCATCCTCTCAGGTTTTTCAGGATTTCCGAAGTTCAAACAGTCAGCGAACGAGTGCGGTTCCGCTCCTGAAGAAACTATGTTCCTGCATACTTCGTCCATAATATATTTTGCTCCCCAGTACGGGCTTATCTTCATTAGAGAAGGATTGCTGTCAGATGCTATAGCTATTCCCTTATACTCTTTTGATAACGGTTTTATAATGACAGAATCTGAATGCGTTAGCGATTCTATCTTCCCCTGTAACGGTTTTGTGATTGTTCTTGCGCCTACTTCATGATCGTACTGCTGTATCACAAAAGCTTTACTTCTTATATTTGGAGAATTCAGGATTTTAAGGATCGTTTTCTCGTATACAGGCTCTTTTGTTTCCTTTTCATGTTCTTTTAAGTTTCTTAGGGTATAGGGTCTGTTATAGACTGGTGGTTCGACCAGAAACTTTATATCCATATCCAGAATTGTTTTTCCATGGTAATTGACTTTTATTCTCTTATCCTCTGTAATCTCACCTATGATACTGTATTCTATGTCCCATAAATCGCAGATATCTGTAACTTTATCCACCTTTTTTCTGTCTAACAGCATCATCATTCTTTCCTGCGATTCGGATACCCATATCTCCCATGGTTTCATGTCTCTTTCTTTTAAAAGAACGTTTTCTAAATTTACAACAGCACCAAAATTCGGATATGCCATTTCATCGACACAGCAGCTTAAACCCCCTCCTCCGAGGTCTTTCATGGCTTTAACCAAATTTTTTTCTACTGCTTCTAAACATACGTGTGTTAAAGGCTCTTTTATTATAGGATTTCCTACCTGGACAGCGCTTCTATCCTCTTTTTCCGACTTCTCGTTCAGCTCTGTAGACGCGAACGTTACGCCGTGAATCCCGTCTCTTCCCGTTCTCCCTCCCAGGAGGAAAAATACGTCTCCCTTTTTTCCTTTTTTCGATATTTTACTGCTTATAATTCTATTTTTCTTGACAATCCCTATGCAGCCTACATTTACGAGGCAGTTAGTCAAATAAGACACGTCATAATATACCATTCCCGCAACAGTCGGTATACCTACCCTGTTCCCGTAATCTCGTATGCCGGAAATAACACCGCTCTGAATAAACTTCGGGTGCTTGACGCCTTTCGGAAGCTTTTTGTAATCAAAATTAAGATCCCCGAAAAACAGCGGATCTACCAGTGCTATGGGCTTTGCACCCATGCAGACAACATCTCGTAATATGCCGCCTATACCTGTGGCAGCTCCACCGTAAGGCTCTATGGCCGACGGGTGATTGTGACTTTCTAATGCAACGACATACGCATAGTTCTTGTTGAAATCCACGACTCCTGCATCTTCTTCTATTACAAGTAAGTTCTGTTTGGCTTTTATTCCAAAAATAAACTTTTTAAGAATGGATTTTGACGATTTGTAAGAACAGTGTTCACTCCACGCCTGTCCTACAGCCTGAAGCTCTATATCTCTCGGATTTCTCTTCTCAGAATAGAAATGATCTCTTACCTTATGCATCTCCTCCAGATTCAAACCTATGCCGAGAACTCTGCTTACTTCGATAAGTTTATTGTCGTTTATGTTAAGAGATATTTCTTCAGTCATGACCTCACTTTATCTTATATTCATGGATCACAGGGTTCACCAACAATCTTTCCGTCATCTCCTCAACGTTATCTTTTGTTTTTATATCATAAACTTTCCAGATTTTCACGTTTTTTACATTATACCCTAACATCTCCAGCGCTTTTTTTGTATTTTCAGCCTCCGGATCCAGAATTCCTTTTTTATACTTTACATATACTTTAGCCACTCAATCACCACATATAAGTTTGTAAATTTCTTTATATATTTCAGAAACGTCACCTTTGTCAAACCTAAATACATCTTTATCATAAGATTTATCTTTAATCCAGAATCTGCAGGAGTCTGGCGATAACTCATCTCCGAGAATGTACTCTCCTTTAAACTTCCCGAACTCAAGCTTAAAATCTACCAGAGTTATCCCTTTTTTTTCCAAATATTCAAAAAGAATTTTGTTTACTTTTTTTGTTATCTCCTTAAGTTTCTCGGGATCTTCTCCAAAGAATCTTATGTGATCTTCAGAGATCATCGGGTCATGGAGCTCGTCATTTTTGTAAAAAAACTCCACTATTTCGTTTAGTTTCGTTCCTTTTTCTATGGGAATTCTCTTCAGTATACTGCCTGCAGCTATATTTCTGCATACAACTTCCACAGGGATCATTTTCAACTTTTTTACCGCTATTTTATCTTCCCCGAGATCTTTTAGAAAATGAGTCTTTATCCCATTTTCTTCTAAAACCCTGAAAAGTTTCACAGAAATTTCCTTGTTGTAAAATCCTTTGTTTTCAAAACTGGTCTTCTTAATACCATCAAAAGCAGTCATGTCATTTTTGAACTCAATGACGTATTTATCCCCGTTTTCATAGATGATCTTGGTCTTGCCCTCACCTATCTTTCTCATATTTATGTCTATTCTTTTGAGTATAAAAAGCTTTTTGAACATGAATTTGTGTAAAAAATGGAATAAGATTCTACAGGGAATATCTCTGTTTTTTAAGAAATTGTCGGACGGATAATTGGGAAGATTGGAAATTGGAGAAAGGTTTAAATATAACGAAGATATAATTATATAGGTATTAAGGGTTTAAGTAATGCTGGAAGGAGATGTGAAAAGATGAATAAAAAGATTAGGTTGGATATGGCGTCAGATATAAGAAGTGAATTTGAGCATAATAAGTTGAATGAAATTTTTATCGTTTGTGTACAAAAAAAATTAATATATTGAAATGGAGTATATACGTTTATGTTAAATTGTAGAATGGATACGCGAAAAGAGTGGGAGAATAGAAAAATGAGTTATACACCAGAAAATATAGACTCTTTCTACAACAATATGATTTTCCGTAGTGATTTATCTTTTAAAAATCTTTCGATAGCTCAAAGGAATGAAATAAGTCATTGTTATCACCATTATCCTGCTAAATTTATTCCGCAACTGATAAGGTGTTTATTAGAGGAGTTTACTGGTGGAGATGACTATGTGTGGGATCCATTCTGCGGGTCGGGAACATTGAACGTTGAAGCTTTTAGAAATGAACGTAACAGTTTGGGTTCTGATATAAATCCTGTAGCCCTTTTGATTTCGAGAGCAAAGACCACACCATTACCTCCAAAAAAACTTACCAAATATAAAAATAAACTTTACGAACTAATCAGAAAAAGTGAAATTAAGAATATTAAGTATTATCTACGTTATGGAGTGCTAAATGGAAATTGTGAAGAACTTCAAAAGTGGTTCCCTGAATCTAACCTTTTAGAATTATCAAATCTGTTATATATAATAAAAAATAATACTTCTGAAAGAAAATATCGGGATTTTGCCCTTTGTTGTTTCTCATCGATCCTAAAAAAAACTTCTTATTGGTTGAACACAAGTATCAAATCACAAATAGATCCTAATAAAATACCTACATCTCCAATAGAAAATTTCATAAAGCAATTTGATAGAATGGAAAGGGCAAACGAAAAATTTTATGAAGAAACTAATGAACTGGATACTCGCGTAATTTTAATAAAACATGATGCTAAGTATAATCTTCCTCGGTCATACCGACGAAAATTTGATGCTGTTATGACAAGCCCTCCGTATTTAGTTTCTTACGAATACAGTGATATTTTCCGTCTTTCTTCTTATTTCCTATATTATCAAGAAAATTATGGTCAATTAAACACTAACTTTATTGGAACAAAACGGAGAAAGAATATCCATCGGAGATTAATCGAAAAATTTTTCACGTCTGATGATTATTATAGAGGTCTATACCAACGTTTAACAGAGAATCGATTATATATTCCTATTTCTAATTATTACGAAGAGATGAGACGTTTTATTTATAATGCAAATAAGAATCTAAAAAATCATGGAAAATTAATATTAATTGTTGGAGATACGAAAATGCGTTCAATAAGTATACCAAATGCGTTTATTTTATCTAAAATAGCAGATAGTTATGGTTTTACTTTAACAGAAACGTATAAAAGGAAAATATCAGGAAAAAATTTACCCACATATCGCAATAAAAAAACTGGAAGATTTACTTCCAAAAATGATCCTGGTAAAATAAAAATACATGCTGAGGAGTATATATTAGTGTTTGAGAAGGGATAAAATGTCTGTAGAAAAAGGGATATGAAATTTTGAAAATATGTACGTGTATGAACCGATTGGAGAATTACCATGGGATATGAAAAAATTGTTTTAATAATGCCATGCATAGTAAGGGGGATATAAATATGAATAGTGTCAATACCAAAAATATTGAAAAAATAGGTGAAAAAATTGGAAGCATTCCTGTTAGTATAAGTTATAGAATTATTGAATTATTTTCTGCAGGCCTTTATTCAAGCCCAAATAAAGCATTTGAAGAGTTAGTTTGCAATTCTTATGATGCGTTCGCAACAAAAGTTACTGTTTATGTTTCAAGTGAGAAAACAGCTAGTGATGCAGTATTGTGGGTTTGTGATAATGGAGAAAGCATGGACAGGGATGGTCTGAAACTTCTCTGGAAAATAGGAGAAACTAATAAACGGGATCAAAATTACAACCCAAGGGATAGACCACCCATAGGAAAATTTGGAATCGGTAAATTGGCTACATATGTTTTGGCAAATAAACTCACTTATATCTGTAAATCAAGAAATGAATATCTTGCTGTAACTATGGATTTTAGTAAGATAAAAGAACAAGCTGATGGTATAAGACCAACACGTCTCGAATTGGATGAGAAAAAATTAACTGAAGAACAGGTGATAGATCTAATTAATCCATTGATTAAAATTAATGGGAAAAAATTATTAAATTTCGATCTTTGGGGGGAAAATGCTGAAAAATCTTGGGTATTCGTGATTATGTCTGATCTTAAACAAAAAGCTCAACAGATACAAGATGGAAGACTAAGATGGATACTTAGAACAGCCTTACCCCTTAATCCAAATTTTAAGCTATATTTTAATGGTCAAGAACTTCTACCGAGTAAAGCCGATATTGAGCCATTAAGGGTGTGGATTATAGGTCAAAATGACAAAATTGTAGAAAAATATGAGGAATACTCAATAGATTTCTATAAAGGTAAACCATGTGTGAATTTGCCTCACCTTAAAAATATTTATGGAAAGATTGAGTTATATAGAGATTCTTTATTAAAAGGTAAATCCAGAGAATTGGGTAGAAGTCATGGAATATTTTTAAAGGTTAGAGAAAGGTTAGTTAATTTAGATGATCCCTTACTCAGTATGCCAGCAATGACTCATGGTGTATTTAATAGAATTAGAATGATTATTCATGCAGATAAACTTGATGAATATTTGCCATCTACAAGAGAGTCTATTAAAGAATCAGATTCTCTCCATGATTTACATAGATATATCCAAAGAAAATTTGACGAAGCAAGAAGTTATTATTTTAATTTAATTCAAAAAGAAGAGGAAAAGAAGAGTGCATCATACAAAGTTTGGCGTACCTCAGCAAGCTTATCGAGAAGACCTTTGTTAACTGTTGCAAGAAAATTTTTCGATAATGAAATTGATAATTTAATTTTAACCTATATTCCTGATAATCTCACAAAAAATGAACAAGCTGAGATCATCGAACAATTAGAAGAAGATCTGACAAGTGAAAAAGGTATAATTCAGAACATTTCATGGGAGGCGATAGGTTCTGAAGAACCTGTTTCCAAATTTGATTTAAAAAGTAGAACAGCTAGAATCAATCTATTACACCCCTTCTTTGCAAATTTTTTAGAAGAAGTCAAATCTCCATTGCCATTTCAATTAATTGCCATAATGGAAATTTTAATGGAAGCATCGATGATTGAAATTGGTATAGATCCCGATCAAGTACGCAAAATGATATGGCGGAGAGATCAACTTCTGAGAGAATTTGCATTTAGCGACAAATCTAACGCACCATTGGTCGCTCAAATGATTCAAGCAACTTTATCTGATCCTGGCGGATTAGAGGATGCTGTATTCCACGCATTTTCTAATCTAGGATTTGAAACTGCAAAAATTGGCGGTAGAGGAAAACCAGATGGTAAAGCTGTTGCCATTTTAGGTGTAAGAGATCCAACTACTGGTATAAGAGAGGATTATTCCTTGGTTTATGATGCAAAAAGTACAATTAAAGGGAAAATTAAAGCTGGACATGCTCGTATTTCTGCTATAGACCGTCACCGTGACAGTTACAAAGCTAACTATGCAGTAGTAGTTGCGATCGATTTCGAGGGTGCAGAAGATCCTAATTCTGCTATTTCTTTGGAAGCAAAAAAACATAAAATAACTCTAATAAGGGCCAAAGATCTAATGACACTTTTATTGATAGCTTCTCCAAAGAAATTGAATTTTTTAGATTTTAGAGATTTATTTGAAAATTGTCATACTGTAATTGAGACTTCAGAGTGGATCAAGAAAGCAAAAGAAAGAAAAATTGAGAAACAGCCAATAAGAGAGTTACTCGAAACCATTTACAAACTAATGAAAGAAGATAAGGAACCTCCAGAGCTTGCTTCTATAAGGATGACCAGTCCTATTCTCAGAGATATGACTAAGCAAGAATTAAAAACGCTAGTTTTAAGTCTTCAGAGATTGGTCGGAAATTTAATATCACTTGAAGGCGAAATTGTTAGTATTCGAACCTCTCCTCAGAAAATTCTAAACTCTTTGAAAGATGTTATGAATACTGAGATACCTAGTGAATTTTTAGATCTTTATTTACAGGTATTTGAAAGTTAATATTCATAAAAACTAAAGAAGGAATCCAAAATTTTTCATGTTTATCTAACAGATTCATATATATTTTCAGCTGACTACTCAATCCCCATCCAACCACAACCTTTTATAGAAAAAAATTCCAGAGAGATGCGCTATACCCATATTAGACGAAATGCTCGGCGTCTTGAAAAGATTTTTAAAGAAAGCTGTGATAATGTGAATATGCAGGAAGAGATAGAAGAAACGTTGCGAAAATATAAGCCTTTCCTGAGAAAAAAGTTTAAGGTAGGGAGGATAGGAATTTTCGGTTCTTTTGTGAGGGGCGAAGAATCTGAAAAGAGTGATGTGGATATTCTTGTGGAGTTCTATGAACCCGTAGGCTGGGAGTTTTTCGATCTTAAGGAGTTTCTTGAAGAGATCTTAGGTAGACAGGTAGACTTAGTTACAGTTAAAGCTTTAAAACCTCAGTTAAAGGATAAAATCTTGAAAGAGGCTATTTACGCATGAAAAATAGAGCCTATAAGATGTTTGTTGAAGATATACTGGAAGCATGAACAAGATGATTGACAATGTCAGACACTCTGCGGTACTTCATACATGACTTTTATAGAATCATTTAACAGCTGTTCACAGTTCCCAATCCAATAATAACCACCCATCACCATCCCACAAAAAAATACTTAAATATGGAACCTTATACACATTGTGTGTATGGATAAGTTATATGCAATTGACTTCGGAGAAAATGAAAGATGAAAAATAAAGAAAAAGTCGTAAAGGAGCAATACGAAGCGTGGGCAGCCACTTACGATAAAGATAAAGTTGAAATCATAAGAAGTGACACGGGCATTGAGTTGGGAGAATTTGTTGATCGCATATTGGATAATTGCCATCTGGAAGATGGTCAAAAAATATTAGATGTCGGTACTGGAACCGGGCTAATCGCTATGTCTATTGCTAAAAGACTGTCAGAGAATTGCAAAATATTGGGGATTGATATAACCGATGTAATGCTTGAAAAGGCTAAGACCAACATTAAAAAGGAATCTTTAGAAAATGTTATTTCTCTGAGGAAGGCTTCAGCTGAAAATATTCCAATTAATAATGATATTTATGATTTGATAGTATGTGTTTTTACCATTCGACATACAGATATTAAAAGTGCTTTAAGTGAATTTATGAGAGTTTTAAAATCAGGAGGAAAAGTTGTTATAGTAGACTTATATGCACCAGAGAAATGGAGGTCACTACCAGCAAAAATAATCATGCCAATATTCAAACTATTCTTCATGCGTAAAAAGGAAGTGAAAGCAGAAAAAGAATCTAAACTTCTCACATTAGAGGAATGGAAAACATTGGCTGTAGAAATAGGGGGCAAAGACATTCAAATCGAGAAATTCCCCAACATAAGTGATCCAGAGTGGAAACCTGGAAAGATGATAATATCATGGACTAATAGATAAATTTAATGAAATGAAGCCGACAGCGTATACCACAGCGTATCTGGTTCGTCCCGATTTTATCGGGACTCACCCAAATCCTGCTTCGCAGGACTTCGGATATGCTGGATAAGTTAAGCGAAATTGATTTCCATGAAATTCTCAATAAACTTTATTAATGGAAAGGTAATTTATGTTAATACAACGGTGATATTCTATGGCAAGAGATGATGTTGCTCTAATACTCGATGAGATAAAAGAGATAAAGAAAGAACTGGTTTACATTAAAGAATATATGATAGATGTAGACAGTATCTTAACAGGCGGGGAAGTAATACTATTAATAGAGGCAGAGAAAGAATTTGGAGATGGGGAGACAATAAAACTTGAAGATTTAAAGAGGGAATTAGAGTGAGTTTTGAAGTGCACTTAAGTGGTGGGAGTTATAAATTCCTCAAAAAGCTTGATAAGAAAACATATGAGAAGATTATAAGAAAAATAGAGATACTTGCCAATGACCCCCTTTCTAACAAACACAAAGAAAATTATAGGTAGGAAAGAAAAATTATTCAGGGTTAGAGCAGGAGATTATAGAATTTTGTATGAAGTTTATTTGGACAAAAATGTAGTTCTTATAGTAAACATTAACAAAAGATCAAGAATATATAGGTAATGAGATGACGGCAGGTTCAGACCACATAAAAAAGTTATAAAAATAAAAACATATAAAGAAAACAAAGAGATTCACTCAAACGAGTATGTGTGAGCAAGTTATATATCGTGATGGTAAAGAGGTATGTTAATATGAAGAGTTCTATTATCGGTCGACGATGGCTGGTCTTGTTAATCATAATTATGCTGTTTTTGGGCGGATGTATTGGTGCTTCGCCTGATACATCAAAGACTACCTCCACAACTATGCTGCCCCATGGCGCCAATGGTGCAATCGAGTCTATGACCTTGATCACTGCTACGGAAAACTCAGAATATTATACTCTCACCTACTGGAGCGATGGGTTGCGTGTGACTGGATTTTTTGGTCGTCCAAAAGGTGAGGGAGTCTATCCAGCGATCATCTACAACCGAGGCGGATGCCGGGAATACGGTGCCCTGCAAGGCTGGGAGATTGTTCCCCTTGTCGAAGCAGGTTATGTAGCAGTCGCTTCCCAGTATCGGGGCAATGCCGGCAGCGAGGGCTAGGCGGAATTCGGGGGTGCAGACGTCAATGACGTGCTGAACCTTGTGCCCTTGCTCAAACAGTTATCTTACGTTGATCCAGAACGGATCGGTATGATGGGCCATTCTCGAGGTGGAATGATGACCTACCTTGCACTCAAACAAGAAACACTCGCAGGCACGCACGACATCAAGGCGGCAGCTACCGTTGGCAGCGTGGCCGATCTGTTCATGTTGTGCGAGGAGGGTCACACTTATTGCCTCTCAATGGTCGGGGCACGGCCCGAAGATGATCCTGCCTTGTATGAAGCTCGCTCTGCAACCTATTGGCCGGAAATTATCAATGCGCCGCTCCTCCTCCAGCACGGTGAGGCTGATTACTCTGTATCGGTAGAGCAATCCCGCAAACTGACAGAAGCACTCAAAGAGGCTGAGAAAACTGTTGAACTCATCACTTATCCTGGGGAGGATCACGGACTCTCTGAGCACTATGGAGGCTTCCCTGAGGCACTGGCATGGTTTCAGCAATATCTAGGAAAACCGGGTGAAGATCATTTGTTCGAAACACATAGAGATGCCATCTGGGAGATGATAATGTGGTTCAAAACTTCTTACCAAAGTGAGTGAAGTTGGGTGTAAGATACCCTAACGCCACCGATAATAACCACCCCACAAAAAATACTTAAACATAGAAAACTATAAAAAAATAAGAAATGTATTGGATTATGTATAATGTTAAAAAGAGGCAAATAAATGAAGAAAGAAAATATCAAATACTGTACACAGTGCGGATTCCAAAATAAAGAAGATTCTGCTTTCTGTGAGAATTGCGGACACAAATTCGAAACTCCAAGTGAATACCCATTCCGCTGGTATTTTCTACACGTAGGTCACGCGATGGCTGGACAAATTTACCAAAACCTTTGTCAAAACGGAGAATTCACGAGCGTTCCCGCCGGCAAGGCGGTGCCGCAAGCTAAAGTCTTGGTTCGATATTACCGGGCTGACCCCAGCTCAGGAAACTATCGTGCAGAAGAAGCGCAAAAGTCTGGATTAGTATTTAAAGGGTATAGTTTTCCACTGAAATCTGATGAATCTCCTGAAGAGGTTGCCGATATCAGAAAGGCGTATCAGGAATTGGGCGGCCTGGGTTCCTCTACACTCCCTGAAGTTCCCGTTATGGTCATCCTCGCAGACTCTCGGTTCGATGATCTCATGCACGGTTACTGCAATTTTTTGAACATGCGTTATCTTCAGAGTGGAGCACTGCCGATCGTCAAGTTGCTATACACTGACGATCTCGAATCTGCAAGAAATCTAATCTCTCTCTATCGACTGAAAGAAAAAGTTGACTACTTCGAGCAACGATTCAAGACCTGGTGCGAAAAAACGAACATAGACCCCGAAAGCTTTGCAAGGGAGAAAAAGCGTGAAAAAGTTGCTGAACGTCCTCCTGTCGTTTTTGAAGATATAAACTCCTTTAAAAAATTAATCAGGGAACACTATAATCTGGCACACAGCAAACTTGGAGGACTCATTGCCCCTGACGTACTGCTCGATGTCCTTAGTCAAGTTGAAGACAAAATATCGATATACTGGTCACTTGGATATGGAAGCGTGGCTTTCAGATCGCAGTTCGAGATCAACGTCTTCCCAAAAAATCAGTTTGGCGGCAATATGGGGTTTATCGGGTTGGCAGAGTTTCAGCCAACATTCGGCCCCTTTAAATATATGGAAGAGTATAACTTTGATAAGGAGGAGATTGGGGTAGTCCAAGGCAGGATTATGAGCAGGTTTACTTTCAGCATGTACCACGACAACTTCTTGAAAGAGGACCAGCTCAAACAACTCAACTACGAGCTCGTATCCGTAGACGAACTTCGCGAGCGTATCAAGGAACGAAAAGCAAAACTGGGGATAAGATAAAACGACAATCGATCAGATGCTACGTTATAAATACCTTACCTACTCCAGTCCACGCGCTCACCGGCACTGGAGTCAGGGGTCGTAAAGACATCAGGTTGGTGGAGAACCTTCTCGACAAAGTATTGTGTAATCTGTTCTAGTGTAAATCCTGTTTCATCTTCGATTTTCGGTAGAACTTCCCGCCACAACTGCCGCACAGCCGTCAATCTTCGATTAAATTCCTTCACGGAAAAACTCCTGGTGATCATTGCTTGCTCGATGAGCCTGCTGTAACCTTTGGGAAGCCATCTCAGCTCGTGGGAGTAGAACAGTCTCCACTTAGGTGCTGGAAGGAACTCCCTGTTCAGGGCGTACAGCATGTTAATCAGTACATCAACAGCATAAGTCACACAGTAGTGCGCGGATGTCATGTCACCTCTTTCAATCCAGGCCCCAGAGACTGTCCCGACATCTTCTCGAGGAGGGCAGCAGTACCACGTGAGGTACTCGGTCCAGACCACAATGCGTTCCACCCAGAACTCCTCCGGAGGTCGCAGCTTCTTCTCAAAAACTTTTTTTACCTTTCCTTCAGGATCATAACGAATCTCAGCCCTGGAAAACTCCCATTTCTGTGCCTCGTCCCACTCCCGCTCTTCGAAATCTTCGAGAAAATGAATTTCGAGATCTGTTTCGATTTTCGAACGTCTTTCTTCTTCCAGGCTTATCTTACGAATCTGCACCCTGAGATTCCTATCTCTATGGTCTAGAAAGACTGTGATATCCACGTCGGAAATCCTGTCGACAAACCCTCTCACCACGCCACCGATTACAATAATACCCGTCACACCTTCCAGAGAAGATATGTTAGAAACAAGATTTTCAGCAGCTTTTCTAAACAGTTCTATACGATTTTCGCCCTTCAGCTTACCCTTCATCTTTTCATCTCCTTTTTATCATATTTTCGGACACAGCACATAAAAAATTTTCCATACGAAGGTTGTCATTGAGGAATCCATCACAACCCAATTAGCTTACAAAAAATACTTAAACCTACAAACCCTATAGAAAAATAAGATAAATAATCTAACTTAGGGTTAAAGAATGAAAAAAAATAAAATTTCAATTGTGTTGATAGTTGCATTAGTGATAATCTTCCTCTGTGGATGTGTTGGACAAAGACGTATTACTACTCCAGAAGTTTTTAATGTGGGATATACAATCTATGATTTTAGTTATTTCTTGAAAGATAATACGATTAAAACTTTAACCGTAGCCATTTGGTATCCTACGAGCGATGTACCGGAAGAATATTATTATAATGAAAATGTGGTACCTGGAAATGTAGCTGTAAACGGGGAAGTTGATAAATCGGGAGCACCTTACCCTCTTGTTGTATTTTCTCATGGTTTGAGGAGCGGCGGCATTGGATATACATATTTTACTCAATATTTAGCGAGCCATGGATATATTGTCGTAGCACCGGATCACGAGGATGCTGCCCGTACTAAAATAAAGGGTGAGAAAGGAGATCTTCCAGAAGTTGTTCTGGAGAAACCATTTGAGGAATTTCCAAACAGGCCTGCAGACATTAAAGCAATTATTGATAAGATGCTGGAACTAAACAATGACCCCGGAGCAAATTTCTATCAAACGGTAGACGAAAATGCAATTGGTATTTCAGGTCACTCACTCGGCGGATGGACCACCCAGGTTGTGAGTGGTGCTGTTCCTTTGGGGTATGAAGAGTATACGGATGATCGAGTAAAAGCAACTTTATTATTAGCACCAAGTACTGTATTCATCGAACCTGAAGATTACAAAAAGATGAATGTGCCAGTTATGTATTTGCTTGGGGAATTTGATCTGGTATGCTTTGATATGGAGACCCCGAGAAGATTAGGTTATGACAATGCTAAAACACCTAAATTTCTTCCGATAGTGAAGGGGGCAGGTCACATTACTTTTGGTGATAACCCCACATGCCTTATATATAAAACAATCGAAAACTGCCAGAACTCAAATCCCAGAGTAAAAGTTATACTAAAATATGGATTGGCATTTTTAGATAGATACCTTAAAAATGATCTTGAGGCTGAGAAACAATTGAAAATAAAGGATCCTCAATTAAAAACCTATGAATATGAAACGGAGTAGAAAGAGGAGAATTACGGATATCAGATTGGTAGCCCGGGAAGAGATTGAAAAGGTCAGGAACATAGATCGCAGTGAAACTGTTGAACGGATTTATCATTTTTCCAATCCACTTAGAACCCCTCCATCCAGCCGCCCCATCTAATGTCACCAATAAACACCTTACCCACCCTACTTAAAGTCACAATCCTATAAAGAAACAAAAGAATTCACTCAAATGATAACATATATGAACGAGTTACGCGAAATCGGAATACTTATTTCTATAAAAAGGAAGTGAAGAGGAAATGGGAAAAGAAAAAATTAAACTGGAAAAAGAAAAGGAGACATTACTGGTTCCTCTTTATTGCAAGGCATTAGAAAGTAAGAAAAAGACACCGATCATCTCAGACGATAAAGCGGTCGAAATGGTGAGTGAAATTGAGTACGATTATTCTCAATTAAAAATCCCGAAGAAAACGTATGTTACAATATGTATGCGAGCAAAACAATTTGATAATTATGTTATAGAATTCATGAAAAAATATCCGAAGAGTACAGTGATCCATTTAGGTTGTGGACTTGATAGTCGCTTTGTTAGAGTTGATAACGGTACGGTGGAATGGTATGATTTAGATTATCCGGAAGTAATAGAACTACGAAAAAAATTCTATCGGGAAACAGATAGATATCATTTAATTCCTTCATCAGTAGTGGAATTCAAGTGGATTGATAATCTGTTAAGTAAAAAAGGACCGTTTCTATTTCTTGCTGAAGGTCTGTTTATGTATCTAAAAGAAGAAGAAGTAAAAGCTCTTATTCTAAAACTCCAAAAGGAATTTTCTGGATGTCAGGTAGTGTTTGATAGTTATAGTGCTCTTACTGCGAAACATATAAAGCATCATCCTTCAATAAAAAAAACTGGTGCATGCATTTATTGGGGAATAGATGACGCCCATGAAATTGAGAAATGGAATGCTGGAATTCATCTTATAGAAAAGTGGTATTTTACACAATCTGAAGACATAAACAAATTGGGCACGAGATATAAATTTCTATTCAAACTATCAGGATTATTTTCAGCCGCAAAAAAAGCACATCGTATTTTAGTCTTTCAATTGCAATGATAAATATAAGAATTGCCCCAACTTCACCTAGCAGAGCATAGCTGGCTTCGTACCTTTGGCACTTCATAAATACGTAAATCACCAATAACCACCCATAAAAATTCATCACAACCGAAACCTTAATTATTAAAATATTCTAATGAAAAACATGTCAGAAAAAACAATTAAAAAATTCAAAGAGGAGAGGGAAAAATTGAACCAAATTGTGATGAAATACAGTGACAAGAGTATAAAGAGATTCTATAGTCTTGATTCGCAGGTGTATCGTGAGGGTGCACTTCCAGGAAAAATTAAAGAGCTTTTAGGCCTTGTGGCTTCTTTTGTACTGAGATGTGATGATTGTATTACATACCACATTATTCGATGCTGTGAGGAAGAGGTAACAAATGAGGAGTTGAAAGAAGCATTAGCCGTTGGTCTTGTAGTAGGAGGATCCATTACCATCCCGCATCTCAGGAGAGCACTCCAGAAATGGGATGAATTGCGGAGTGAAAAGCCGGGAGGAAAGACATGAAGGATAAAAAAGAATTCTCCATGATTCTTAATAGGGTTAGAACTGTTGTAAATGGCTCATCAGACAGAAATAGAAAGCTTAAGAGTATATGTGAACTATTGCAGGGTAATTTTTCATGCTATAACTGGGTAGGTTTTTACATCATTGATGAATCAAAAAAATATCTTGTTCTCGGCCCCTTTGCAGGTGCCCCTACGGAACATGTTAAAATACCCGTGGGAGAGGGAATATGCGGACAGGCAGCAGAGAGAAAGGAAACGTTCATCGTGCAGGATGTTTCCAAGGAGATGAACTATCTCTCGTGCAGCCCGAAGGTGCGATCTGAGATCGTTGTTCCCATTTTCAAAAATGGAGAGATTGCAGGTGAACTCGATATAGATTCCCACTCTCTCTCATCTTTTACCCGTGAAGATAAAAGTTTTCTCGAGGATGTATGCCAAATTGTGTCCGAACTATTTTAAATGTGAAAAATGGACAAACTCTCCTCACTCAAAAAACCATCAGAACGAAAAAGAACAAGTTTTATATACTCGGAAAATGATTATTAGATGATGGAAGACGAGGAAATGAATGTAAAAGATATATTCACTGAGATGAAAGATATATCGGAGTTAGTTTTAGACTTAGCTTACTCCTCAGTTTTTTTTGATAATGATGAGATAGCCGAAGAAGTTCATGAACTTGAAGAAAGAATGGGTGAACTTAACTATAAAATTAAAACAATTGCCATGCTTGCCGCAAGAACGAAAGAGGACGCTGAAAATATCTCTGAAATCCTGGAAGTCGCATCTGCCTCGGAGGATATAGCAAATGCTGCGGGAGACATATCTAATATTATCAAAAGAGACTTCAAGATTCATCCTGTTATACTTCAGGCGCTGAGGGAGGCGGAAGAAAAAATAGCGAGAGTTGTGATAAAAAATAACTCAAAACTTGCAGGATTAAAGATAAGGGAAAGCGAATTGGCTACAGCTACGGGGGAGTATATAATAAGTATAAAGAGAGGAAAAAAGAGAATTTATAATCCCGATAAAGAAGCCGTATTGAAGGAAGGAGACATACTGTTAGTGAGAGGTACCGAGGAAGGTGAGAAACTTCTTAGAAAAATATGCAGTGGGGAGATAGATGAATGGAGAAATTGATCTCTGGGGTATAAAAGATATCTTGGTTGATATAAAAGATACATCTGAGTTGATGATAGATCTCGCTTACACGTCGCTTCTTTACTGTAACGAGGAGATAGCTGGGGAGGTCTTTGATTTAGAGAAAAAAATGGACAAATTAAATTATAAATTGAAACTCATAACATTGAGAGCGGCAAGAACGGAAGAAGCGGAAAAACTTATAGCTATCTTGGAGATAGCAAACGCTGCCGAGGTAATAGCTGATGCTGCATTAAAGATAGCTGAAAATGTCTTCAGAGAGAGGATACATCCAATCTTTGTAGACGCTATGAAGGAAGCGGATGAGATAATAATAAAAGAAACCGTAAATAGAAACTCCAAGATGATAGACAAGACTGTAAGAGAACTAAAGATTAAGACAAATACGGGCATGCACATATTTCTGGTAAAGAGAGGAAACGATTATATCTACAGGCTGGACAACTTTAAGTTTAAAGAAAATGATATTATCTATGCCGAAGGTCCTGAGGATGGAAAAAAAGAGATGGAGAACTTCTGGGTATAAGTAAAGCGTGAGCGACCTATAGCCTATCTTCTGTACTTGCAGTATTTGACTAAGCGACCTACCTTTGTCTCAAACTGGAACTCATCGACTTAGTTTGGTCTTGCATGCCTGGGGAAAGGGCCGTTTCATCCTTCCTGGTACAGTCTTCATCTTTTTCAGAATCATTATCCTTCTGTATCACAGGTTTCGTTTCTGTTCCCTTATCAAAGGATCTCTCCTGAACCCAGTTCCAGTTGCATGGATAGAGCTTCCTCAGGCTTAAAGCCCGAAACTGCAGATCGCTCACGCAATTAATACTCGAAGTAAAAGTTTTTATATCTTACTGATAAAATCGATCAGTGATTAAAATGTTATCAAAACTGGCGGATATAATAACAGGCTACTCTGTTGAGATAAAAGAAGGAGACTTGGTCATGGTGCAGAGCTCGATCCTTTCTGCTCCCTTGATCGAAAAGATTTATGAGAATTTAATAATGAAAGGCGCAAATGTTGAGATAAAACTGGAACCCGAGAATATATCTGACATATACTTCAAATATGCTTCGGAAAAACAGTTGAAATATGTTTCCCCTGTAAGAAAATATTCTATTGGAAAAATAGATATTTTTATCAGCATCTGGGCAGATTACAATACAAAAAATATGAACAACGTGGATCCTGGAAGGATGGCGACGAGAGTTGCTGCAAATGCAGAGTTGAATAAGATATTTATGGAGAGAGAAGCGAAAGGAGAATTGCAGTGGACATTGGCACCGTACCCCACACAGGCAATGGCTCAGGAGGCTGGAATGTCTCTTATAGAGTACAGAGATTTCGTATACGGAACATTGTTTCTTGATAAAGATAATCCTATAGAAGAATGGAAAAAAATCTCCAAGAAACAAGAAAAAATAGCGGATTATCTCAACAAAAAGAGTGAGCTGAGATTTGTAGGTGAGGATACAGACCTTACACTCTCTACAAAGGGAAGAAAATGGATAAACTGCGACGGTAAAAAGAATCTCCCGGACGGTGAGGTATTTACAGGACCCATAGAGGACTCTGCAAACGGGAAGATACGATTCACGTACCCCGGGATATACATGGGGAGAGAGATTGAAGATATAAAACTAACGTTCAAAGACGGCGAGGTTATAGACGCAAAAGCTGCTAAAGGTGAAGATTTGCTTAAAAAACTGCTTGAGATTGATGGTGCTAAAAGGATAGGAGAGATAGCGATCGGGACAAACTATGGAGTCCAGAGGTTTACAAAAAACATGCTTTTTGATGAAAAAATGGGAGGAACAATGCATCTGGCTCTTGGGAGAGCGATCCCTGAGTCAGGTGGAAAGAACTTTTCCAGTATCCACTGGGACATTTTAAAGAACATGAAAAATGGAAAGATATATGCTGACGGCGAAGTTTTCTACGAAAATGGAAAATTCTTAATCTAATCTTTTTTTATTTTGTTTAGATTTTTTTCTATTTTCCAAAAAACTTTCTCTATATCCTGATCGCCGTTCACTGTTCTTAATATGCCTTTCTGGAAATAATATTTTATGAGAGGCATAGTTTTCATTTTATATGTTTTTATTCTACTGTACATTGTTTCTGCAGTGTCATCTTCCCTTTTATAGAGTTTTCCCCCGCATCTGTCACAGATACCTTCTGTCCTAGGAGGATTGTATATCTCATGATAAACTTCGCCACATTTACATGATAATCTTCCGACAGCTCTTTCAACAAGTCTTTCATCAGGAGTCTGAATCTCTATGACAGTATCCAATTTTTTTCCTTCTTCATCGAGTATCCTATCTAAAATTTTTGCCTGTTCCAATGTTCTCGGAAAACCATCCAGGATAAAATCATTCGAATCCTTAATTTTATCCTTTATTATTCCTATAACTATTTCGTCAGAGACCAATTCGCCTTTGTCCATATATTTCTTTGCTTTTAAACCAAGTATTGTTCCCTTCTTGACAGCTTCTCTGAGAAGATCACCTGTAGATATATGGGCTACCTTGAATTTCTGTTCTATAAGTTCTGCCTGCGTTCCTTTTCCTGCTCCCGGAGGAGCCAGTAAAATTAATCTCATGAATGTAAATTTTTATATTCATTTAAATAGATTTTTGATTGAGTTTATGAAGAACCCAGTTCCAGCAACTCTCTATAAAGTTCTTTTTCTCTTCTGCTCAATTTTTCCGGTGTTCTAAAAACTATCTTGACTATCTGATCTCCTTTTCCAAAAGATCCCATTCTGGGCAGTCCTTTACCTCTCAGTTTTATTTCACTGCTGTACTGTATTCCTGATGGGATCTTGATCATTTCATTGCCATAAAGCGTTGGTACGTCTATCTTTGTCCCTAGAACCGCTTCCGGAAAACTGATCTCTGCTCTGTATATTACATTGTTTCCATCTCGTTTGAAGAACCTGTGATGCTTTGCCCTGATCGTAACGTAGAGATCACCGTAACTTCCCCTATACTCTCCCATTTCCTTATATCTGAGACTTACACCGTCTTTTATTCCCTTCGGAATTTCTACCTCCACAGAACTTTTTTCTCTGAGTTTTCCGTTTCCATTGCAGTATTTACATTTTTTTGTAATTATCTTTCCCTTGCCGTTGCATTTAGGACATGGTGTTATCCTCACAAACTGAGAAAATCCCATTCTCTTCACTTCTTTTACCTCGCCATTTCCTTTGCAGAGATCGCACGTTTTAAAATCTTCTGGGGACTCTGCTCCCGTACCATTGCAGTAATCGCATCTTTTAGTTCTTGTATAGGTAAGATTTTTTTTAGTTCCGAAGGCAACATCTTCTAACTCTATTTCTATTCCTACATTTATGTCTCTACCTCTCTCTGCTCTTCTAAAAAAATCTCCTCCAAAATTAAACTTAAAAAAATCTTTAAAAATACTATCAGAGTTTCCAAAAAGGTCTCTGAATATATCTTCAAAATTCACATTTCTAAATATATCCTCACGACTATACCTTGCATCTACGCCCTGATGCCCATACGTATTGTACAGGTTTCTTTTCTCATCATCTGAAAGGACAGCATAAGCCTCCGATACTTCTTTAAACTTTTCTTCTGCGTTAGGATCAGAGCTTACATCGGGGTGGTGCTTTCTTGCAAGTTTTTTATATGCTTTTTTTATCTCTTCCTTGGATGCATTTCTGCCTACCCCCAGGACTTCATAATAGTCTTTTTTCATTCAACCACAAAGTTAGTCTTTCTTTTCTTCTCCTTCTTTCTTTTCACTGCCACTCTGATACAATCTTGAAGAAACTTTGTAAACCTCGGTATTGAGTTCCTCTATGGCAGAGTTGATCTCCTGTATGTTCTCGCTGTTTAATACGCCTTTTAGCTTTTCCTTTGCTTTATTTATACTCTCTTTCTCTTCTTCTGTAACTTTATCTCCCAGGTCTTTTATAGTTCTCTCTGTGACATGGATTATATGATCAGCTTTGTTTCTTGTTTCTATCAACTCTTTAAGCTTTTCATCTTCCTTAGCAAACTTTTCGGCTTCTTTTTTCATCTTTTCTATCTCTTCATCTTTAAGCGTAGCCGAACCGCTTATAGTTATCGAAGCATCTTTATTTGTGGCCAAATCCTTTGCAGTTACGTGCATTATTCCATTTGCATCTATCTTGAATGTAACCTCTATCTGCGGAATGCCCATAGGTGCTGGTGGTATCCCCGAGAGAGTAAATCTACCGAGGGAATGATTATCCTTTGCCAGTGGTCTCTCTCCTTGAAGTATGTTGATGTCAACAGATGTCTGGTAATCATCTGCGGTTGTAAATATTTTAGCTTTTTCGCATGGTATCGTTGTATTTCTATCAATTACACGTGTGAATATTGCCCCTTTAGTCTCTACGCCAAGAGATAATGGGGTGACATCCAGGAGGAGTATATCTCTAACCTCCCCTCCAAGAACTCCTCCCTGTATTGCAGCTCCCACCGCCACACATTCATCAGGGTTTATGTCCTTTCTCGGGTCTTTCGCAAAATATCGTCTTACTAACTCCCGTACAGCAGGCATTCTTGTTAATCCTCCAACAAGTAGTATTTTATCGATATTTTCTGGTTCAAATTTGGCATCTTTCAAAGCCTGTGTTATCGGTTCTTCTGTTCGCTTTAAAAGATCCTCTGTCAATGCTTCAAACTTTGTTCTTGTCATTGTCTTTACAAGGTGCTTTGGTCCTGTAGAGTCAGCTGTTATGTAGGGGAGATTAATTTCAGTTTGCATCACGCTAGAAAGTTCGATCTTAGCTTTTTCAGAAGCGTCCTTCAATCTCTGCAGTGCCATTTTATCTTTGGAAATATCTACTCCTGTTTCTTTTTTGAACTCTTCTACCAGATAACCCATTATTCTTTTATCCCAGTCGTCTCCACCTAAATGTGTATCCCCGCTTGTAGCGACTACCTCAAAGACACCTTCACCTACATCCAGTATGGAAACATCAAACGTTCCTCCTCCTAAATCATAAACTAGAATAGTCTGATCTTCTTTGATCTTGTCAAGACCGTAAGCCAAACATGAAGCTGTAGGCTCGTTTATTATTCTTTTTACCTCCAATCCTGCTATTTCCCCTGCCGCCTTTGTTGCCTCTCTCTGAGAGTTATTGAAATAAGCGGGAACTGTAATTACTGCTTCTTTTATCTTTTCGCCCAGATAATTCTCAGCATCCCTCTTCATTTTTTGAAGAATGAATGCAGATATTTCCTCTGGAGTATATTCTTTGTTGTTTATCTTAATTTTCCCTTTTGTTCCTATTTTTCTCTTTATTGATGCAACAGTACCCTCAGGGTTGCTTATACTCTGTCTCTTTGCCGGCTCTCCAACTATCATCTGTCCTTCTTTCGTAAATGCGACAACGGACGGCGTTGTTCTGTTTCCTTCAGCGTTTGGAATAACTTTTGATGTTCCACCCTCAATTACAGCCATGCATGAATTTGTAGTTCCTAAATCTATACCTAAAATTTTTCCCATTTTATCACCTCTTACATATTTTAACTTTTGAATGCCTCAAAATTTTATTTTTTAGTATATATCCTTTTTGAAGCACTTCAATAATCTTTCCTTCTTCACAATCTGAGTTTTCTACAACTATTACCTCATGGTAATAGGGATCGAACTTTCCTGTAGTGTCTATCTCTTCCAGGCCTTCTTTTTCTAAAATATCTTTAAACTGTTTGTATATAAGTTTTATTCCCTCGTTTCCAGCTTGTGAAGCTCTTTCGAGATTATCCAGAACATCTAAAAACTTAAGTATAAGCTCTCTATTGGCATACTTTACAAACTCCTCTTTTTCTTTTTCTACTCTATTTTTGAAGTTTATAAAGTCAGCCTGCATTTTTTTCATCTGATTTAAGTTATCCTCAATAATTTTATTTTTCTCTTTAATGATCTTATCCTTCTCATCAGGCTTTTTTTTCTTATATTTTTTCATGATCAATACCTACAAAAAAACTGGATTTGTCGTGGTATAAAAACTTTACGGTGGGTGGTTCTCATCTTCTTCGAGACCTGAGTTATTTTGAAAGTGTTTATGCAAATCGAGTCCTGAGAAATAATGAGGAAGTTGGGGTGAATCCCATGTTTGAATTATTTTGAGTATGAGTCCAACTCCCTCATCTTTTATAAGATTTTTTTTATTTAAATACTTTCTCATTGCGTCTTTGCGGGTGGTAGACTTTTTGGTGATGTAAATGTTAAACACTTTCAGCGGGTGTGATGATAAATCTTTAATGGAACAGGACAAAGTGGATTAGAAAACTTTAATAAATTCTTTTAGTTAATACCTGTATGAACTCTATAATCTCGATCATTCCGATAATAATTCTTTTAGTTCTCCTTCTCGGATTTAAAACGAGTATCAAAAAGGCAGCATTCATATCTCTATTTTACACTCTTCTTGCAAGCATATATCTTGGAGCCGATGGGAAACTTATTGCAGTAAGTTTTGGTAAGGGATTGTGGATGACATTCTGGATAATATATATAATCTGGCCTGCTTTGTTAGTTTATAAACTTATAAAAAATATAGGCGGCTTTGAAGTCATAGAAAAAAAATTTAGAGGCTTTTCAGATAAGCTTTTACAGTTATTGATAGTAGGATGGATATTTCCTTCCTTTCTGCAGGGAGTTACAGGTTTTGGAACGCCCATAGCAGTTACCGCTCCACTTTTAATGGGGATGGGCTACTCGCCAATTGTTTCAGCGATAGTACCTCTCATAGGATGTGCGTGGTCTGTTACTTTTGGTTCCATGGGTGCCTCGTACTTGGTGGCAAGACTTGTGACGCAGTTAGGTCCTGAAGAATCATTGATATTCGCAGCCTTTGGAGCTTTTTTTCTATCTATTATCTGTATTCTAACAGGATTTGTGATCTCTTATATCTATGGAGGTTTTAAAGCTGTAAAAAAAGGGCTCCCTCATGTCCTGATTTTGGGGGGTCTAATGGGGCTTACTCTGAATTTAGTGGTGAGGATAGAGCCATGTATGGCGTCATTCACCTCGGGGATTATAGGATTAATCTTTGGATTTCTTTTAGCTCGTAGAAGTAAAAAAATAGAGAATAAGGAAGGCATGAGTTTTCACTCTGCATTTTTACCTTATTACATCCTCATAGCAGTAGTACTTCTGGTAATGCTTACTCCATTATCCTCTTTTGCGAATACACACTGTGTTTTAGGATTTTCATTCCCAGAGACCTCTACAAAAATATGGACAAATCCAGCTATCATGAGTTACAATCCTATAAAGATTTTTGCACATCCAGGAAGTTTCATACTTTTCTCTGCTTTTATCTCGTATATCTTTTATAAAAAGAAAGGTTTTAGTATCGATGCAAAAAAAATATTGAGAGAAACTACTTCAAAAACTGTTCCAAGCTTTGTTTCAATAGCAGCCATTTTATCGTTATCTTCTTTAATGACGGACTCAGGGATGATCTCCATTTTGGCTCAAAAAGCTACATTCTTTCTATTTCCATTTTTCTCCCCGATGATAGGAGCTCTGGGAACATTCATCACAGGGAGTAATACGAGTTCAAACATGCTACTCGGAGCTTTCCAGTATACTACGGCAAAAAACCTTGGAATAGACCCGTTACTAATACTTGGATCGCAGACTGCTGGAGGAGCGATAGGAAAGGTATTCTCTCCTACCGACATGGTGCTTGCAGCTTCGGTAACGAACATATTGGGAAGAGAAGGAGAAATAATGAGGTTCACCGTAAAGATAGGTATAATATTTTGTGTTTTAATAGGAGTCCTGACAATGCTGATGGTGTGATAGTGACGAAGAAACCGAAGTTATTTATATCCGGAGAAAGTGTTGAGAACATGTCAGGTATTGTGTTTTTTAAAACGAAAGATCTAATGAAAATAAAGGAATTTTACCTTTCGATTGGAGCAACGGTGTGGCTGGAACAGGGGAACTGCGTCATCTTAAAGCACGGCAATTTGTTACTGGGATTCTGCAAGAGCGAAACCTGTGAAAAAAATGGCGTGATAACATTTTTCTACCGAACAAAAGAGGAAGTTGACCTTGCATACCGTGGACTCAGAGAAATAGCATTGGACGAGCCCAAAGAAAATGAAAAGTATCACATATACCACTTCTTTGCCAATGACCCTGAGAATCGCACCATAGAGTTCCAGTGCTTTCTTTATCCTGTGAAACCTTATGAGGAAGGAGAAGAGCTTCTAAAGACGAGAAGAAGCATACGATATTTTGAAAACAGAGATGTGCCTGATGAAGTTCTCTGGAGGATCTTTGAGGTCTGTAGGCTTTCTCCAACTGCCAAAAACTCCCAGTCGTATTACTTCGTTGTGATCCGTGATAAAAAAACGCTGGAACTTCTCGCCTCTCTTCGAGGAGGAAGCAGTGCACCATTGTCGCGGGCGCCAATAGCTGTTGCAATATGCTCGGATCCAGAATTATCAATGAGCCACGTTCAGGATGGATGCATTGCAGCGTACCATTTCATTCTTACCTCATGGCTTCATGGCCTCGGTACCTGTTGGATTGCTGATATGGATAGAATCCAAGTGAAAGAAGCACTGGGAATTCCAAAAGAACACTATGTTGCTACTGTGACACCCGTGGGTTACCCTGCCAAAATACCAGAAGCATCACTGAGAAGGATGACAAAGGAAATGATAAGGTTCGTTGATTGAATCAAAATAGATTCCAAAAAAATAAAAAAAAATTGTATATTTTAAGCTTTTATCTTTTTCCCGAGCATTCTTTTCCTCAAAACCTTCGCAGCGAGAGCCAGAACGACAACGTCGCAGGCCAGCAGAATTACTGCTTTCCACCAGACATCTGACCATCCTGCTCCTTTCTGCGTTATGGAAAAAATTGGATCGATGAAGTAGTACGTTGGGAAGAACTTACCGAGCCACTGCGGTATCTGGGGAAACATGATGACGAGTGCAGGAAAATACAAAATCACCCCAAAGATTTTTATTCTTGTTATTAAATCTGTGATGTTGTCCATCATCACTCCTGCCATCAATCCTAACGCCACGATAAAAGTTGTCCCCAGGATTAAAAACAACGTGATGAGTAAAAACCCACTGGTAAGGGCTCCATTCAGCACCAGGATAATAGTGCCCAGTATCAATCCAAGAAATAATCCGAATAGCGCTTTGGCCATTATGACCTCAAGCGGCGTGATGGGAGTCACCAGTACTGCATTCAGTGTTTTCTTTTCTCTCTCTTCTATGAGAGATGCTGAGATGATCATGCCCGCTACTAGTACTGCGAATATCGTTAGGAAGGGAACCAATCTTACCTTCCAGGGGTCTTTATCAGTTCCAATTACCTTGGTTTCGAAGAGTACGGTCTCTTCTTTACCTGAAACTTCCCGAAACACATTCGCCAGAGTGGCTCCTATCGTTACTCTTTCATTCGAAAGACTCTTCCCGGAAATCAGGAGTTTTGGGGTGGGAGACACAAGTAATCCTCCGTCGTATTCTCCTTCCAGCACCGCTTCTCTCAGGCTCTCTTCGGATGAAAAAATAGTAACATTTAAGGAGGGTTCCTCTTCAAGTATGGACACGAGCTCGTCCTCGCCGTATATGGCTAGTGAGGGTTTTGCAGTGCCTACGGATCCCAGAGCCGCAGTAAGTACCAGTGACATGACAATTGGCATCGCCACCATGTACAGGAAAAAAGTCTCTCTTGTTATGATAACGACATCTTTCTTCGCCATGGAGAACATTCTGGAAAATTTCATGAAAATCGCCTCCTCAGTGCATATACGCCCAGGACAAAAAATACTGTATCAAAGCCGGCAATGATGAGAAAGTCTTTCCATACCTCTACCAGCCCGGCACCACTGTTAAGAATTTGACCGAAAGCATTTGCCAGATAGTACGTCGGGATCACCTTTACTATGGAGAGAGAGATGTTAGGTACAAAGATAAACATGCCTGGAAGTATAAGGATAAGCAATGGAATTGACACGTAAATGTAAGACCCCAAAATATCTTTTGTTAAACTTCCCAGAAACAATCCCATGCTCACGGCCATGGCAGCACCAAGGAAAATTCCCAGGAACAAAACAGGCAGATTTCCTCTCACGCTCTGGGTCAGGATGAGAATCGATACTGCAACAAAGAAAGAATAAATAATTCCAATTGCTCCTTTTGCCATTATCACATCTGAAGGAGAAGCAGGAGTCACCAGGACTGCTCTCATCGTCCCAAAAGCACTCTCCTCCACAATCAGTGTGCTTATGGTCCACATTTCTATCATCAAAGCCATCACAATGAAAAACGGTACCGATTGTTCTCTCAATGGAATATGTTCCCCCGCCATATCTTCTCCCAACATTTCTGTTTCTATATCTATAGGCTGCTCTTCAAGAGCGACGTATTCAATTGCCATCTGTATGAAATATTCGATAGATGTTCTGACACTTTCGGGTACATCGGATTTAAAATAGAGGGTTATAGTTGGTTGCTTCCCTGAGAGTAACTGAGAATCAAAATTTTCCGGCAGGGCAATGCCAGCAACGTAATCCTCCTCTTCGACAGCTTTTTCAAACTCTTCTCCCGACGTGAAGAATATTATGTGTATGCCCTCCATCTCAAGTTCGCTGACCGGTGGAAATAACTGAGAAGAACTCCCATCATAGAGGGCTACATCGAAGGTTTCTTCGACAGTAGAAGGAAGCACATAGTATATCACAGCGAAAATAACCGAAAATATCACAGCGAAAAGCATCAGTTTATTTCTCATTGCAGCAAGGGCATCTTTCCTGGTAATAGCTTTAATACATGAGGCTTTCATTGTTCCAACTTCCTTCCTGTTAATTTCATAAAGACCTCTTCTAATGTAGCTTCCTGAGTGTGAATGGTGGCGATGTTTCTTTTTTCCAGGAGCTCTTTTGCTCTTTTAGGGGTTTCAGAATCTCTCAATGGTAATGTTTCTTCTTTAAATCCTTTTTCAGTTCTCATCTTTACTTTCAAAGTTCTCTTTCCGAGTTTCAGTTTCAGATTTTCTGGCGTGTCCAACGCAACTATCTTCCCTTCGTGGATGAATGCTACTCTATCCGATAATTTGTCAGCTTCCATCATGTTGTGGGTAGTTAAAAAAACAGTTTTGCCTTTCTTTTTTTCTGACAGAATTATATTTCTTATGGCGTCTGCTGAAATGGGATCTAGACCACTGGTCGGTTCATCCAGGAATAGGACATCTGGATCATTTATCAGAGATCGGGCAAACATTACTCTCTGTTGCAATCCTTTAGAAAGTGTTTCGGCCTTATCGCCAATCCATTTAGACAGATCCACACGTTTGAGTAGTGAATCGATATCTACCTCAAGTCCAAATAAGTTGGCAAAGAATTCTAGGTTTTCTTTCACAGTTAACCTGGGATACAGGTTTTTCTCTTCAAAACAGACCCCAATTTTTTCATGAATCTTTTTCGGTTCCCGGGCAACATCAAAGCCCAATACTTTAGCCCAGCCTTCTTGAGGTGCAAACTGACCTGTAAGCATCTTTACCGTGGTAGTCTTTCCGGCCCCATTGGGTCCTAAAAACCCAAGGATCTCTCCTTTTTCTACGGAAAAAGAGATGTGATCTACCGCCAGATTGTCGTCATAACTGTATGTGAGATTTTCAGTTTCTATTATTTTTTCTACCATGTTACTATATTCTCTTCTTTATTAAAAAGACTTTTGCCGCCCATGTATGGCTCTTTATAAATAAGTTCTGTCACCGCAAAGTAATTATATCTCAATTGTATAAACTATTGTATGAGAAAGATAATCGTAGAATTAGATCCCATAGTTACATCCAAACTTTGGCCAAAAAAATTCCTTGAAAAGATTGAATAGGGTGAAGGAAAATCTCTTCTCAAATTAGATTTTGAAAAAGATGTCAAAATAGTAATATGTGACATAAAAATGAAGGAAGGATTTACGTTAAAAGATTTAAGTTTGCCAGAGGGATCAGTAATCCTCGATGTTTTAAAAGAGGATAATAATAAATATACCTGTTTAATCAAAGTAGAATACAAAAAGAAATTGATGAAAATTTTTAAACTATTTAATTTCGATGTCATATACACCCTTCCTTCTTTCGTTTCAAAAGAAAAGATTGTATTATCATTTATCAGTGACAGCGACAATCTGAAAAAATTCTTAAAGATGATTAAAATATTTGGAGTTGTAAAAAATATTCATTTTCAAAAAGTAAACTTTCCGGAGCATGATACTCTATCATGTTTAACAGAAAAACAGAAGGAAGTTCTCATAGCTGCAAAGAAAAATGGATACTATGATATTCCAAGAAAAATAACTACCGAAGAACTCCCAAAAAAGCTGGGAATAAGTAAAGCAACTGCAGTGGAACATTTGAGAAAAGCTGAAAAGCGTATGATTTCATTTATTCTGGCAGGGTACTGAGGTCAATCAACCATATATCCCTGTACTCTTTTTTATTGTGGGAAGTTCATAACTTCTGATAGTCTCTCTATCTATTGAAGGTGTCATTTCCTCAAGTGCTTTTTTAAAGTGGCGCATGCTGACCTCTTTAATATTCTCATCTTCTCTCAACGCGATCATTGCAGCTTCTCTGATCAGTCCTTCCAAGTCTGCTCCCGAGAAGTTCTCTGTTTTTTCTGCAAGATACTTGAGATCAACGTTTTTTGCCAGCGGCATGTTTTTAGTATGTACATTCAATATCTCAAATTTTGCTTTTTTGTCAGGTGCAGGAACCAGTATTCTCCTGTCAAATCTCCCAGGTCTCAAAAAGCCAGGATCCACAATATCAGGTCTGTTTGTAGCTCCTATGACTATCACATTGCTCAGCTCTTCCAGTCCGTCCATCTCTGTGAGAAGCTGATCGACAACTCTTTCACCTACCCTACTTCCCATTTCCTCACCACGAATAGATGCTATAGAATCTATCTCATCGAAGAATACTATGCTCGGGGAAACCTGTCTTGCTTTTCTGAATATTTTTCTTACAGCCTTTTCACTCTCTCCTACCCATTTAGAGAGAATTTCAGGTCCCTTGACGGAGATAAAGTTCGCTTCACTTTCATGTGCCACAGCTTTTGCCAGAAGCGTCTTCCCGCAACCGGGAGGACCGTACAAAAATATTCCTTTAGGAGGTCTTATCCCCATTTTTTTAAATCTCTCGGGATATTTCAAAGGCCATTCCACACTTTCTCTCAGTTCCTCTTTTACCTTTTTTAATCCTCCTATATCTTTCCATTTTACATTCGGTGTCTGTACAAAAACTTCTCTCATAGCAGAAGGTTCAATTGCCTTTAAAGATTCTTCAAAATCATTTTTCGTAACTCTTATTTTTTCAAGAATCTCGGGAGGTATTTTTTCCTCTTCTAGATTTATCTCTGGTAGAATTCTTCTTAAAGAGTTCATTGCAGCTTCTTTGCAGAGAGCCTCAAGGTCTGC
>Ga0307438_1000129_pt1 | contig 63326 bp, 60 predicted proteins | sample SalMarWE160110MG_FD_202144 | JGI IMG/M metagenome (GOLD analysis project Ga0307438, IMG submission 202144) | Salt marsh sediment microbial communities from the Plum Island Ecosystem LTER, Massachusetts, United States - WE1603-110 | ecosystem: Environmental > Aquatic > Marine > Intertidal zone >... | reverse complement strand
CTGGTTATTTCCATTAATAATTCTCTTTCTTTCTCGGTAAGCGTTACTTTGTACTTTATCATTTTTTTTTGACAAAGATACAAAAAAAATATTAATACGCCATACTATTATTGACATGACACTAGTTGGGCGTAATTATTCGCAACGATAAAATTATCTGAAATGAAAAACTCAATTTGGAAACTATCAAGTATTATTATAATTATAACTTATTTGATTAACTGCTACCGTTGTACTCCTTGTTATGATTGTCCAAACAATCTTGAACAATATGTTAATAGACAATACTACCCTTATGAGGATGGAGAGATTGTAGAGTATATTAGTTCAAGTTCAATTAGTAAAAAGGATACTGTTAATATTTATTACAATCCGCCGCCAAAAGAAGACTGTAATAGATCATTATATTATGTTTGTATGGGTTCATATGATATGTGGCATGGTAGATTTGGAATCCATTTATTACAAACATCTAGTCATGTTGATAATTATATTTATAGAGAGGTTAAGTTTGGAATTACAGTATTTGAATTGGTTGATACAGTAGATTATCTTTTTAATGACAACGCAATTAAAGTAGAATATTTTAGGAATTGGGATACAACTTTTACGGGTAAAGACTATTTTGATTTGTATTTATCATTTGATAATAAACTATTAGAATATAGTACAAAAGATGGCGTGATTAAAGAAAAGTGGTACTTAAAAGAATAATAACTACGCCCAATCCGGTGTAGAACCAAGAGCGGTCTCAGTGTTTTGCAAAAGTTTGTATATTTAAATCAAAAACGGTTGCCGTGGACTAGAACGCAGCGCCGAAATCCGCTCCTGTTCCTACACCAGGAACGTTGGCGGTCATGTTTAGTGCCTAGTAACGCAACTATTTCATAATATATAGCATCTATCGTAAGGATTAAAATTGGACTAACATGAAAATCTTGGTATTAATCTCGATATTAATGGTTTCTGTTTATTCTTGCGACAAGGATGCAGATAGTTTAAACAACATAGATACTAATAAACTTAAAAGTACATGGATTTTTCATAGATATATAGATAAAACAACTAATGATTCATATTCTTTGCCAAATGATTATTCAGCTGAATTCACATTTCATGGACAAGATTGTATTTGTGTAATTGGTCCATGCAATAGTGGCCCCGGGAAATATGTGATTAGCGATAATAAGATTATAATTACAAGACTTGCGATGACTGAAAGAGGTTGTGATATTATTGGATATGAAGAGAAATTTACCGATAACTTATCTGGACAATATACTATTAAAGGAGATACCTTGACAATTATTTCCGACTTTGATACAGATTTGATTTTAATTAAGGCTGATTCAACCAAAACATATGAATGTTACGATTTTTAAAACGACTTAAAAATAAAACACGAACCGCCTGTCCGGTGAGGACTACCAAAAACTATCAAATTTCAGCTTCGATCATTCTCTGCATATGGCATATAAATTTGATGCCAATCTTTGGATCAAACCAAAGAAAGAAATTGGGATTTGGGGCAAAGCCCCATGATAGAAAGCAGCTGTAAAAAAAATTGACACGGGAAGGGTTATTCTTTATCTTGCTGATGAATTAAGGATAAACGCAATGCGATTTTGCATTTATAACTACTGAACCGGGGGCATAAATGATCATTATTGCACAAATCCTGTTGCCTCTATTTACTAGTTGTAGCCAATGGTAAGAATACACTGCGATATAATGGAATATTAGGAGTAAGCCGAAAAATTTTAAGAGTAGGCATTTTATCAACTTAATAATTATTAATATGGACAAAGAAAATTTCAAAAAAGAAGCTAAAAAAAGTCTTAATGACTTATTTGCTAAGATTGACGAGTTGGAGGCTAAAAAAGATAAAGCTAAGGCAGACTCTAAAGCTGAGTATGAAGAAAAACTTTCGAGGTTGAAATCCCAGAAAGATGATCTGCAGACTAAGTATGATGAGCTCATAAATGCCTCTGATGAAAAATGGGAAGAAGTAAAAAATACTTTTTCTTCCTCAGCAGATTCATTTAAAGAAGGGGTTTCAAAAATCTCATCCTTGTTTTAATAAAAATGGAGCTTTGAAGTGATAGTGTTTCAAAACTTCATTTTATTATGTAATATGGAGTAATAAATGGTTTTAATTCTAATTTATGAAAAAACTGCTTTTTTTTTGGAATGAATTGAAGGCAACTTTCTGGTTTGTTCCTATCCTGATAATTATTTTTTCAATCCTGTTGGCAATTGGATTTGTTTATATAGACCAAATCATTACTTTCTCACATGAAGGTCTAGGACGCTTCTTTTTTGTGAATAGTGTAGATTCGGCTCGTATTATATTATCGATCATCTCAGGAGCAATGATTGGTGTGGCAGGGACCGTCTTTTCGGTTACGCTTGTGGCATTAACTCTGGCTTCTTCTCAATTAGGGCCACGACTGATAAAAAACTTTATGTATGTTAGGCTTAATCAAGTTGTGTTGGGCTCATATATTTCTACTTATTTGTATTGCCTTATTGTTTTAAATTCCGTACAAGAAAATAACGGTTTTATCTTTATTCCCTCACTTGCTATCTTTCTGGCAATTATTGCAGCAATTGCAAATATTATTTTACTTATTGTTTTTATCCACCAAATTACTATCAGCATTCAGGCAGATAAAGTTATTTCTGATATTTCAACATTTATTTCAAAACAAATCAGAGTATTGTTCCCTGAAAAAATGGGTGATGAAGCAGATACTGAAAATAACTTGCCTGTTGATACTATTAAGTCAGAATATGCAAACATAGTTCCCGTGAAAAGTCCCAGAAACGGTTACCTTCAATACATTGATAGTGAATCATTATTGAATGTAATGACAAATTTTAACGCTTTATTTGAGTTAAATCACAGACCTGGAGATTATATAGTTGAAGATATTGAGATAGGAAAATTATACACAAACGAAGAAGTGGAAGAAGATAAGTTAGAAAAAATTCTTTTTCAATTTGTTTTTGGAAAAACAAAAACTGCTCAACAAGACCTTGAGTTTTCCATTCACCAAATGGTTGAAATTGCAGCACGGGCACTTTCACCTGGGGTTAATGACCCTTTTACGGCAATTGTCTGTATCGATAATTTAACAGCAACCATGTGTTATCTTGCACAAGTCAAATTTCCTTCAAAATATTGGGTTGATGATAAAAAGGAACTGCGGGTAATTGCAAATACTTTAGATTTTGAGGGTGTTTTGGATGCAGCATTCAATCAGATTCGACAGTTTTCAGCAGGAAGTACAGCTGTGATAATCAGATTAATGGAAGTTTTGCTAATTATTCATGAGGTCGCAAAAAAAAAAGTTACAAAAAGGCTATTATTAAACATGTAAAGATGACTTTAAACGTTGGCAAAGAATCTATAAAAGAAAAGAATGACATTAAAGACTTAATAGAAAGGTCAAAAAAAATAAAGATAGAGTGAAGAACCACTGGCTACAACACGCGGTCATAAAACATTGGGGGTTAAGTGGTTATTAAAGCTTCTATTCTCGCAACAAGGTTTATTGTATCTTGATCGTGTAGTAGCTCCAAAATCCCTGAGGTAAAAGGAACGCGGCCAGGAGATGGCCATGCTCGGCGTAGATTGTATCTACGTCGCTTCCCTGGAAGAATTACTGATATTATAAAGGTTTAATTAGAAAGAATAGGGGCATGCCTGCAATTTTATTTCTGAATTATACCTTATAATATTCATCATCGTTCCATTTTAAAGGATTTTCATGTATATACTTTCTGATATTCAGGAATTCTTTCTCACTTCGTATAATTTTTTCATAAAACCTTCCCTGCCATACAAAATACCCATGATGATTATTATTTGCCCATCTCGTCACCGATGATTTAAATTGGTTAATTATGATTGATAAGGAACCTCTCATTATTTTGCCAAATTGATTATTGCAAACAGAATTTTTGGTCACGCCATGGCGTGTCCATAAAAATCATTAATGTTTTAATAAAACACTATGTCTCCCACACCCCTGACACGAATTTGTAAACGTATGTTTCTGATTTCTGTGCCTTTATTCCTGTAAAAATTCCTGTATGCTTTCCTCCAGAAGGCGATTAAATTCTCCCGAATTTTCCCAGAACAACAGATGCCCGACACCGGGTATTATTTTTGCCTCGAATGAAGGTACATATTTTTTGAATGCCTCAACATTTGTAGGTTCCATATCGGAATTAACAGCAGTAACAGGAACTTTCAGTTTTTTCAGAGATTCGACACAGTTTTCATTACGCCATGCAAAATAGTTCAGTAAAGATTCATGCCAGCCCGTTTGTGAAATAGTATCCGGATATAAACTTAATATCCTGTTGAAATTTTCTTCCGGATTTGTCCTGTAAAAACCGAAAGCCAAAAGCTTTTCATTGGTTATGTCCAAAACAAGATCCATTAACACACTATCCATAAATGCAACCATTTCCGGTGGGTATTTGACATCGGGATCCTGCAGGTCATCTACCAGGACCACTCCAACAACTTTTTCAGGCAACAGGTTCGCTGTTTCAACAGCTACGGCTGCTCCCATTGAAAAACCAACCAGAACAACTTCCTGAAGTCGCAGTGTATTAATGACAGAGACCACATCATAGCCAAAGTTAGTCATGGTCCAGCTATCCCGCTGATTTCCCGATTCACCTGTACCTGCAAGATCAATCGCTATAGTATTGTATTTTTCTGAAAAATGAGCCAGCTGGTCATCCCAGATGGTTTTCGGATTTGTCCAGCCAGGAATAAATACAATTGCAGGATTTCCTTTCCCCTGTTGGTTAAAAGCAATTTTTACTCCATCAGTTGAAACAGCCTCCTTATCAGGTTCAATAGCACAACCCCAGATAACCAGGCCAAATATAAAAATTCCCGGATAAACAAATGCTTCCCTTGTTTTCATTTTAGTCTTTTTTTATTTTACAATAAAGAATATATAATCTTATTACGGTCAATAAATTTTCAGATAGCGGTTTATTGTTCGCTAAACAAGCATACAAGTTATTAATATTTAATGAATTAAAGAATATTTTATTGAGAAAAGTATAGCAAAAGATTCGTGCATTTTTAGATTGTAAGTTTCAGAACTTAACCACAAAACGAACAAAAACCCCGTATATTTATAATTTGTTGTTGATATTCAAATAATGCAGTACAATAAAACAACATATTATGATCTGGAACAGATTTTAGGTTTGCAACCTGAAGGCTGGCCTGATATAAAAGAGGAATTTCGGCAGTATATAAAAAGTGATTTCTGTAATCCGATAAAAGTATCCCTGGACAATAAAATAATCGGATTGGGAACTTCAATACTATTTAAAAATACTGCTTGGATAGCTCACATAATAGTAAGTAAAGAATATCGAAACCAGGGAATCGGATTTCAAATAGTCGAGAATTTATTAACCGACCTTAAAAGTAAATCAATTGATTCGGTTTTATTGATAGCAACTGAACTCGGAGAACCTTTATATAAAAAAGCCGGATTCAGACCAGTAACAGACTACCGCTGGTTTAAAAGAGAGCAACCGTGGAACAATACGGCTGTTTCGAAAAATATTGTACCCTATACAAAAGATTTGTATCCGGAAATAATAAATCTTGACAAATTAATATCCGGAGAGGACAGAGAATCATTGATAAGAATCTACCTTGATAACTGTTTAGTGTATTTAAACGATAGTAAAATAAATGGATTCTATTTGCCTGATTTAGGTGAAGGATTACTATTTGCCAACAATCCGGAAGCAGGAATGGAATTGATGAAAGTTAAATATTCAAAAGCAGATAAGGCCGTGCTTCCGTCTGAGAATTTTACAGGGATTGACTTTCTGAAACAAAATGGATTTGAAGAATTAGGTACAAAAGGAAAAAGAATGATACTTGGCAAAGATATATCATGGAAACCGGACTGTATTTATAGCAGAATCGGAGGAAATTATGGATAAGAAATACCAGCACAAAACGCTCTTCAAAGGAAAAATCAATTTTTAATTGAAAAAGTCACGCAAAACCAAGGAATAATTAAGAGGAAATACATAATAATTTGGGATATATAAATTGTGTTTCATGCATAAAGACATAAACCTATACAAATGATTGAAAATGCGAACAGATATATTGGTTGTTGCGGTGCATATTGCAGAACCTGCAAACCATATATCGAAGAATATTGCAAGGGATGCAAATTAGGCTTTGATACAGGAGAGCGGGATATTAAAAGGGCAAAATGCAAAATCAAGATTTGTTGCTTTAGAGATAAGAAATTTGATATATGTGCTGATTGTAAGGATTTAGATACTTGCCCAATTCTGGGGGGTTGGTATGCAAAAAACGGATACAAATATAAAAAAACAAGCAGGCCATCGAGTTTATTAAAAAAAACGGATATTCCGAATTTTTCAAAATTGCAGATCAATGGAAGAATGCATACGGAAAATATGAATACCAACCACGCGAACATTAAAAAAAAAGTCCTGCAAAACGAACAAAAATCTGGTATATATATGAGCTAAGTTATCTAACTAAACTCATTAAATGAGGACGCAACCAAATTCTTTAAATATGCATCTATGTATTGATTATTGTATTTATAACCTATTGTATCCTACTATGAAAACACACCAAATTTTGCTTCCTGTCCTTATTGTTATGTTTTCAATATCGTGTTCCAAAGATGAAGATTCGCAGGATTCAGTTAAAAGCTATAACATTTTGGGAAGTATTCAGAAAGGGCCTTTCATTAACGGAAGTAATTTGATTATTTATGAACTAAATAATGAATACAAGCAAACCGGTAAGTCTTTCTTTACAAATACGGAAAATCAGGGACAATATGAGATTGTCGATATAAGCCTTGAATCTTCTAATGTAGAAGTGATAGCCGATGGCTTCTATTTTAACGAAATATCAGGAAATCTCTCCGATGAACGGATCAGTTTGAAAGCAATAATGGCTATCGCTGGGCTGGAAGTAATGAATGTGAACGTTCTTACCCATCTGGAATACGATCGGGTGAAATACTTAATTTTACACAACAATTATTCAATCCAGGATGCAAAAGAACAGGCCCAAAGTGAAATACTCGCAGTTTTCAGTCTAGATGAATATTCACCGGAGAATTCGGAAGTTCTGGATATATGCAATGCTAACGAGGGTGATGCAATATTACTTGCCATATCAGCTATTCTACAGGGAAATCATACTACTGCCGAATTAAGTAAATTGCTGGCCGATTTTATTGCGGATTTGAAAGAAGATGGAGTCCTGGGTGATACACTCATCCAGTCTGAACTTTTAGGACAAGCCCTGGCTTTAAATTGTGATCAGATAAGGCAAAACCTCACAGACAGGTACGATGAACTTGGTGTGGAATTAACAGAGATCAATAACTTTGAAGATTACATTAATCATTTTATTTCAAATTCCTCATACACATTTTCTTCACCGTTTGCATATCCCGAATCCACAGAGAATGGATGTAATATCCTTGATCCGGAACAACTGGAATTTCAGATAATAATGGGATATTCCTTTGCTGTGAAGATGCCGGGGGCAGGTAAAATTGTGGTTATAATGCATAAAACAGAAGGGCCCGGAGGTTGGTGGTATCAGCCCTCTCAAACCTATGGTTGGAAAGTGAGTAATTTTGACTTTACCAATGATCAACAGGTATTTACCTCAATACTCAACGGTGTAACAATAGATCTGCCGATTGAATTCTCCGAATACGGTCGTGCAATAATAGAATATTACTATAATGGATCGGAGAACCCTGCTATCACAAAAGCCATTTCCTGGGGCGGACAGAATAATACTGATTTCATCTTTCCCTACGATTCACCAATGGGATATAACTTATTGAATTTACTGGAAGGAACAGAACTGGAAAGTGATACTACATATACTGTATCACTTCAGAAACCCGGCATATGGGATGTTGAGTTTATACTTACTTACTCTGAAGGAATTAGTATCGAAGTTCCGGGAGGTTGGGGATTGTATACGTATAATGATACCGGGGACCAGGTAAATTTCACACTGTCCGGCAAAGATGAGTACGACTATGTATCAGAGATTATTTTCAGGTTGAGTGGTATCGGCACGTTAAATATATCAAGTGATGATCTTGAAATTGAAGAGGGAAGTACATTGAACAGGAATTTTACGGTGAATTAATTCAGCATAATCAGGGACAAGCTCTACTCTGACTAAGTGAAGATTTTATCTGCGTTTTTACTAAAAGTTAGCCTGCCATGCCTGCGGCAGGTAAACCCTCCAAAGGCGGGTAAACCGGCAGGCAGGTACCCCAGGCTGGGCGTAGTTTAGAGCAGCATAACTACGTCCTTCTTAAAGGTTAGTTTGTAACCAACAAGATATAGGATGACACTAATTCAGAAATGAATTAAAGTCCCTCAAAACCCATCTTTCACAGTGTTATAAGCGGAATAAGCAAAACATAGTCAGATCTCCAAAAAAAGTTTGTGTTTCCTGGCATATCATTTAAGATCTGAGCAAAGCAGAAAATTATAATTTTTTAAACCTGGCATCAAGAAAACAGGACTTACTATCAATAATTTCACATTTCCTGGCCATCTCATGATCAGGATTGAGTAAATAATTAGATTCTTCAGGAATTATTACTGATGGCACTTGCAGGATTGGGGATCCCTTTTTTAGAAGAAATTCCGTCCCTATTTTTCTGGTAATACCGACTTTGCTTTTCCATCTGGCGGGGAGTTTCAAATGATCAATTTGAAGAATGGGATCAGTTTCCGGCACTTTTATTGTCAAAAGAACAAGATCATCAGGCAAATCGCTAAAATCATTAATGTGTACCATGTATTCCAAAACGGCAAGTGCCCGGCTTTCTGAACAGTAGATTATACGATGTCCTTTTTCATGCCACCGTCCTGCGACAAACATACCACCAATGCCATCCAAATTGGCATGATCTGTCTTTACTATACGATAGATTTGCATTTATCAGGAAAAAATTCCGTGCTCAATACGCATCAATTCATCTTCCACCATGGAAATACCTGTCATGGTATCGAGCATTTCTTTGGGTCTTTTTCCATCAAGCCCGGGTAATTTTTTATCCATCCAGGATTGAAATTTTTCTTTATTTCCAAAAACCTCTTTGCCTCTATAAAATAGTTTTCCAATCAAGACAGCTCTTTCTGATGCTTCAGGCGAAATTTTTTCATGGTCCTTTTTTCTCTGTATGGTCCTTGTTCCTACATGAGTAAAATTAGCGAAGTACTGAGAAGATAAACCTGTAAACGATCTTATTTGCTGAAAAACCCTTTTGGTTATGCCATCTCGTGAAGCCTCGATTAATTTATCATCATTCAGATATAAATCCAACATTCTCATAATGCGTCATATTACGTATATAATAACGACAAATTTCGCAAAATGTTTTCATATTACCTAAGAATTGTTTATTTATTTGAAATTCAACCAGAAAATATGGAATCTGATAGTATTGATATTTCAGAAATAGGATCCGGTATTTATATTATAAAACTAAATACGGATAAAAAAGAAATAATTAGTGAAAAGATAATAGTCCAATGATAAACATCGATTTATCTTTATAGAAAAAGATAAATACAAATGAATATGAAAGAGTTACAAAATATCAGATATGACCACGAATTGCCGGAATCCGTTGAGAAGTGGGGATGGAAATTTCATCATCTGGGAATTCCGACAAATAAGAAAATGCAAAATGAAAAGTATTTGCCCCGGTTCAAATTTTATGTGTCGGGATTTGATACCAGTCCGTTCGGGATCGAGTGGATGAGATTTGAATCGGATAGCCCGGTGGACAAATTGATACAAACTGTTTCGCACATTGCTTTTGAAGTAAAAGATCTGGATTACGAATTGACAAATCGTGGTTTTCATTTAATAGGAGAACCAGATTCACCTGCTAATGGGATAAGAGTAGCAATGATAGAACATAATGGAGCCCCAATAGAATTGATTGAGTTTAAAAAAAATGATTGCCGGTAGTTGCCATAATACCTATTAAACGAATGAACTGCATTGCAGCACAGCACAACAGCCTGTGAATAAACCTTGTTACTCTGCTGAAATTCAGGCGGCACGCAGATGGTTGACAATTTTTAGATACCCGTCCGGTCAGTCTGATTTGTTATCAGGACAGGCATTCTGACGGGTAAGTCCACTATCTGTATTAGAGATGAAAGGGAGGCCTCTGTCGTGCGGAAAGGATTTTTTTCAAAGCAATGTTTTCAGGAGATATAGGTCTCTTTTTGGGTTCCGGCTTTTTTCAGTTTTCCCGCATACAGAATCCTGCCCCGCAACCACAGCCAAATTCTCGATCTGTACAATCAATACTCTCACGGTTTTCCGCTTTACCATCTGATCTATTACTAAACAACGACTTCAGACCAATTCCCGGCAAGGCTAAGGCAAGCAATATCAATGCAATCAAAAACACTTTAAGGATCATAAGAGATGCTTTGCTAGTATAACAAGCAACTAATCGAATGGTTTAGTCAGGGCGGGTAAGGTCTATCTTTAATTTTCCGGGATTGATTTTTAGCTTCCGATTCTTTCCGGCTTTTTTCCAGCTTTTCATCTCCTCACATTTAGCACAATAAATACCCAATTCACGCATCTTCTTATTTTTCCCGATCTCAGTTTCAGGAAATTTCCCATTTTTACGAAAAAAGATACTGATTCCCAGAAGAAGGAAAGAAACAGCAATAAGTGTAACAGCTATAAGAAAGATTTTCATAGTCTGTGTATAAATCCCTCAAAATTAGCAAATCGGTCGTAAAAAGCGTGTATCTTTTTCGCAATAAAACCAATTGGGATTTAATCTGTTAGTATCATTGCACATCTGGTGCCGGTACCCTATTTTTGAATAAAATTGAAAGAAATTCAATGCTTGTTGCTGAAAAGTCATTCACTCAATTATCATTTCAGGAGTTTAAAAAGGAAGTATTAAACGACTATCTTCTGGCAAACAAGAGCAGGGATCTTAGTATTGCCGGTCGCAAAGAAGTACTTGCAGGGAAAGCCAAGTTTGGTATTTTCGGCGATGGAAAGGAAATTGCCCAGATTGCCATGGCCAAAACATTTCAGAATGGCGACTGGCGTTCAGGGTATTATCGTGACCAGACCTTTATGCTGGCCACAGGCATGTTTTCCTTACAGGAATTTTTCGCTCAGCTTTATGGTGTTACGGACACACGGTATAATCCGTCGAACGGAGGAAGATCATTCAACAATCATTATGCAACACGAAATATTGATAAAGAGGGGGAATGGCTGAACCTTATGAATCAACCCAACTCGGCAGCTGATATATCCCCTACTGCCGGACAAATGCCACGTATGCTTGGTCTTGGTCTGGCATCCAAATTATTTCGTGCAAACAAAAAACTTCATCAGCAGGTGAAACTCACAAACAAAGGCAACGAGGTGGTTTTCGGAACCATTGGTGATAGCAGTACATCCGAAGGCCATTTTTTTGAAGTGATGAATGCTGCTGCTGTAAAGCAAATTCCTCTGGCAGTGGCTGTGTGGGATGATGGATTCGGAATCTCGGTACAAAAAAAGTATCAGACACTGAAATCTTCAATCTCTGAAGCACTCAAAGGTTTTGAGAAAAAGAACGGCACCAACGGAATACTGATATACCAGGGGAAAGGATGGGATTATGCCGGCTTATGCAAACTTTTTGAAGAAGGTATAAAACAATGCCGGAAAGAACATATCCCCGTATTGTTTCATATCGATGAAATTACACAGCCCCTGGGGCATTCCACATCAGGTTCTCATGAACGATACAAATCGGGAGAGCGGTTGAAATGGGAAAAGGAATACGATTGCATCGCAAAGATGAGAGAATGGATACTGAAGCACAGCATTGCTACCAGGCAAGAGCTTGAATCCATAGAAGATCAGGCTTTTAAAGATGTGCAAATCGCAAGGCAAAAAGGATGGAAACTATACCAGGATCCGATACTTAAGGAAAGACACGATCTGTTAAAGATCATAGAAGATAAGAAATGCCACTGTAAGAAAGATAAGCTGGATAAGATGGCTATTATTACAAAGAACCTTCGGAATCTGGAAGCACCCATAAGAAAGGACAATATCAGCAGCGCAAAAAAGATTCTGCGGTATATCTGTAAAGATTGTTTGCAACGTGGATCTCTTAAAGAGCAACTTTCTGCATGGTTTGATTTGCGTTTTGTGGATAAATACGAGCAATACAATGCTTTTCTTCATGTCGAAAACAAATACTCGGCATTGCATGTCGAAGAAATAAAACCTGTATTTCCGGAAAAATCGAATGAAGTGCCGGGCAGAGAGATCATCAGGGCAAATTTTGATAAGCTCTTCAGCAAATATCCTCTCATGGTAGCTTTCGGAGAGGATGTCGGGAAAATAGGCGGTGTAAACCAAACCTATGCAGGACTGCAGGAAAAATATGGAGAACACAGGATTTTTGATACCGGGATACGCGAAACTTCCATCATTGGCAAAGGCATAGGCTTGGCATTGCGTGGTTTCAGACCCATAGCCGAAATACAATACTTCGATTATTTATTGTATGCACTGCAGACTATCAGCGATGATTTGGCAACCACCCACTGGCGTACTGCAGGCGGACAAATAGTGCCGCTTATCATAAGCACCAGGGGGCACAGATTTGAGGGCATCTGGCATGCAGGCTCACCATTGAGCATGATCATCAATTCCATACGCGGAGTATTTGTTTGCACACCAAGAAATATGACCCAGGCAGCAGGTTTTTATAATACACTTCTCAAAGGACATGACCCGGGTCTTGTTATTGAACCATTGATTGCTTACAGGTTAAAAGAATATATGCCTGAGAATATCGGTGAGTATTGTGTGCCGCTGGGAACTCCTGAAATACTCACAGAAGGAACTGATATTACAGTGGTTACATATGGATCCTGTGTCCAGATAGCCCTCGATGCGATAAAGCAATTGAAAGAGTTTGATATAAGCACAGAACTAATAGATGTTCAGACATTGTTGCCTTTTGACATCAATGAGACCATAGTGGAATCTGTGAAAAAAACGAACAGGATCTTATTCTTTGATGAGGATGTTCCGGGAGGAGCAACTGCCTTTATGATGCAAAAAGTACTTGAAGAGCAAAAGGCATACCGTTATCTTGATGCGGAGCCAAAAACATTAACAGCTATGGATCACAGGCCTGCCTATGCAAGAGATGGCGATTATTTTTCCAATCCGAATGCTGAAAATGTATTTGACACCGTGTATGAATTGATGCATGAAGTGAATCCGAAGAAATATCCTTCCTTATACAAATAGATGAACCTGAAATGGTTCTTACCTCGACAGATCAGGGTTTGCATACAATAGCTTTCGTACTTCTTCCATCAATTTCAATTTGCAAAGCTTTGTTGAATCGTATATGTCTCAGGTATTTACTCTCGTTTTCGGAGAGAAGGGAATTGAGGTATTCAAGGTCAATTTTCCCATCGCCAATTTGAGTGTTTATGGTCAGATAGCCCACACCAAATGTAGTAAGGTTATGGAAAAAATGGGTTCCCTGGCTGGGATCCACTATGTATTTTTCCAAACCCAATTCAACAATAATGCGTGCTGAAGATATTTGCGCCCATTTTACCGGAATGCCGAGCCACGGATCACTTGAACCCCATCTGCCGGGACCGATCAGTATATAGTTCCTGTTTTTTTCTGCCAGAGTTTTATTAATTTTTTCAAGCTCAGAAGCGATTTTCGCATTATCAGTCTTATTGAAGGTATCCAACTTAACATAGACAATATCCTTGATATTTTCCATACGGCCATTGCCCATTGCTCTTTCTGATGAAATGATGATTTGATCTTCAGGAATTTCAGATAGTTTTTTAATCAGGATTGTTTCATGAGATACTATGGGTCTTATCTGTAAATAATAAAAATCTTTTGGTTCGTTTTCCGGAGTATCCAGGTTGGCGGCAAATTCAATTTCAACAGGATGATTTAATGCCTGGCTGCTGATTTGAAGCAAGTCATTAACAATGTCGGTAAGAGGAAATTTGTTATGATTTAATATATTTGAAAAAGTAATCAATTTTTTCCCTGAAGCAACAAGTCCGTCAACAATACGATTGTTCACATGATCGTAAGTGGAAGCTGCATATTGGAATGAACGATTATTTTCCGCTTCTTTCACAGGAATCTTCAGAAGATTTATTTTATCATCAACAGCAGCTTTGAAATGCTGAGGGTCCATATCTATTGCCAAAAAATACTTCTGACTGTCTTTCATGGCTTGTTCAGGGGTTGACAACTGGAGTATCTTTTTTGGATATTTCGGTGAAAAACGCAGAGATGTTCCACCCTCCACGATCAGTCTTCCAAGTCCATAAGCAAGATTCAGGATGGCATCATTCGAAGTTTCTTTGCCAATGGGATAGTAATTTATTGACCGGGCGACACCAGAGAGTGTCGGATAGAAATGGCCGTGATAGTTTTTACCGCAAACTGATTGAAGGATGATACCCATCTTTTCCTCATCAATCAGGTTTGATGTTGCTGTGATATAATCTTTACTGACTTTATAAAACACCGATGCATAAACACATTTAACAGCCTGTTCAAGCATGCCGACAGCCGTCCTGGGATTTTTGTGCGCAGGCACCATAAATGTGTTGTAAATTCCGGCAAAAGGCTGGTATAGTGAATCTTCAAGCTTGCTGGATGAACGTACCGCTATCGGATTGGTTGCTATTGAAGCAATAGCCATGAAATCATTTTTAATTTTTTCGGGAAATTCGGCTTTAATAAAATGTTCCAATATTTCCGAATCGTTCGATGCAGATAATCCGATTGAGTAGAGGTCGTTTCTCTGCATAAAATTATCAAATACCTCTGTAGTAAGGACAACACTTGGCGGAACGGATATATTCACTCCAGGGTATTTTGCACTCAGATTTTCTGTTTTTAATACGGAGTTCATAAAAGCAAGTCCCCTGGCTTTGCCTCCCAGGCTTCCCTGTCCGATTCTTGAAAAGAAAAGGTATTCATCAAATTTGCTTCTGTCAAATTCGGCAATAATGCCACGGGCTTTGCTGAGTCTGAAATTTGTGATACTCTCATAGATGTATCTGCGAACACCATCGGGACCTTTAAAATCGTCAAATTGTGCTTCCTTAAACCGCTTTGCAATCGAAAACAAGGCACGCGCATTCAGCCATTTTGAAAAATCATCTCTCCTGGTATGGTATTCAATTATTTCATCAGGTATGTCAAGGATGAGTTTCTGAAGAGATTTCAAATCATAGGCGATATAACTTTCTTTACCTGTTTTCGGGTCAATAAATACAAATTCTCCGAAGCCAAAATTTTTGAGCACAAAATCCCGCAGTTCATTGGATATATTTTTCGAATGCTTATACAAAAACCCGACATCCAGTTTTTCAGCAACAGCTTGATTTGAAACGTCGGATGACTGTAACAAAAAGGGAATATTTGTATCATCATTCTTCACAAACCTGCAAAACTTCAGTCCGGCACGTGTTTTTGTGTCTCTTTTGTTCGGAGCAACTTTATAACTTACATCCGAAATAATACCAAGAATATGTCCTCTGAATTTTTCATATGTTGAAACTGCTTCCCTGTAATTCTTTGCGAGCAATATCTTAGGTCTTCCTCTTCGTCTGAGCATTTGTTGGTGTTCGTTCAGTGCCTCTTTAACAAACTCCTTTGATTGCTCCAGTATAATACGGTACAGATTGGGAAGATAGGATGATATGAAACGAATTGAATCTTCAACAAGCAGGATAGACTGCACACCTATTTTAAGGATATCATTTTCAGCATTCATTGAGTCTTCAATAAGTTTGATGATAGCCAGGAAAATATCAGAATTACCCAGCCAGCAGAACACATAGTCAATGGCCGAAAGATCCTCTCTTTCCAGTCGTACAGATACTTCTCTCGAGAAATGTGTCAGCACAACAATAGGAATATAGGAATACTTACTTTTTAACTGTTTTGCCAACTGGAAAGCATCAGTATCTCCAATACTCAACATTTCAATGATGAGGTCAATGTCATCGTTTTTTAATATGTCGGCAGCTTTTTTTGCTGAATTGGCATGTATAAAAACAGGAGGATACCTGAGGTTCAGCGATACATATTCATTAAATATATGCTCATCAATCCGTCCGTCTTCTTCAAGCATATAGAAGTCATACTGACTGCAAATTACCAGCACTTTTCTGATTCGTCTCTGCATCAGCAGATTGAACGACGTATCCGGGAGGTTTAGAAAATTTGTACTCTTATTATTGTTGCGATTTTTGGACATTACTGTATTGATATAAATACACTAATACCTGAATAATAAGGAATATACCAATCTTTTATGAAATAATTCCGATGAATACAGTAAATTTTATCCAGGATATTAGTCTATTCTGAACGTGTTGCCACTTTTCAGGAGATCATTCACTGTCTTTATTCCGGATTTTTTCTTCGCCTCCCTGATTTGTTTGTACAGCATATTCTCATACACTCCGGTTTTCCATTCTCTGATAATGCCCATAGCAACAGGGTAATCGGGGAGGGTCATTCGTGAAAGCATATAATGTCTTGTATCATCAGGGTTATGTACATTATGAATCAGGATATCTTCCTTTCTTATCCCATTTTCGCCAATTTTTACTACAACAAATTTTGGCCCGCTTTGTATTAATCCTTTGTCCCTGTTTTTGCCAAATATCATTGGTTTCCCATGTTCGAGGTAAATCTGGTTATCATCCCTGACATCTTTGCCTGTGATCTCGGCATGTACCTGGTTATTAAAAATGATACAGTTCTGCAATACTTCCACCAGTGAGGTTCCCTTATGCTGGGCTGCTTTAATAAAAACTTCAGTCATCATTTTAGGATTCGTATCAACAACACGTGCGTAAAAGGTACCCTGGGCACCCATGGCAAGCTCACCCGGTAAAAACGGGTTTTCTATAGTTCCTTCGGGGGAAGTTTTGGTTACACTGCCCAAAGGAGTTGTGGGTGAATATTGTCCTTTTGTAAGGCCATATATTTTGTTGTTGAACAAAATGATATTCACATCAATATTTCTCCTGAGAATATGGATAAAATGATTTCCTCCGATAGCCATTGAATCACCATCGCCGGTAATTATCCAAACGCTCAGGTCAGGATTGACTACTTTTATTCCCGATGCAATAGCCGGCGCCCGTCCGTGAAGACTATGGAATCCGTAAGCATTAATATAATATGGGAATCGGCTGGAGCAACCAATACCGGAAACGAAAACCACTTTTTCCTTAGATACACCTGTATAAGGCAATGCTTTTTTTATGGCGGAAAGCACAGCATGTCCTCCACATCCCGGGCACCATTTTACGTCAGTGTCGAGATTGAAATCCTGCGGCGTTATAATGGGTGATGTTGATTCGAATGCCATGGTTATATATCCTCCAGAATTTCGTTAAACTTATACTTTAGTTCAAAGATCATAAATGGTAGTCCTTGTACCTTGTTATACTGGATGTAATCAAATTGAGGATACTTTGAGCGCAGATAAAGTGCAAATTGACCAAGGTTTAACTCACACACAATCCTTTTTTTAAATCCTTTCAGAATTTGTCTTGTGTTTTTAGGCAGTGGATTGATGTAATTAAACTGAACGAGTGAAATGCATTTGCCTTCATCCTGAAGTTCCTTGACAGCAGTATTCAATGCTCCAAATGTTCCACCCCAGCCAATCACCAGCAAATCGCCTCTTTTTTTCCCATAAATCGTTTGTTCGGGAATGTAATCTGCAACACGTTCAACCTTTTCATTTCGTGTAAGAACCATGATTTCATGATTCAGGGGATCATGCGAAACTTCACCTGTAACATCTGCTTTTTCAAGTCCCCCGATTCTGTGGCGCAATCCTTCTTGCCCGGGTACAGCCCAATATCTTGATAATTTGTTTGGTTCACGATTGTATGGAAGGTAATACGGATCGTTATCTTTTACCAGTTGAGGTTCAATGGGCATGAGGTCTTCTGTTTTAGGTATATGCCATAACTCGGAGCCGTTGGCAAGGTACCCGTCTGACAATACGATTACCGGGGTCATATGTTCTATGGCTATTTTTGCAGCATGGTATGCATACTGAAAGCAATTAGCCGGTGTAGACGGAGCAATCACCACACAGGGACTTTCGCCATTTCTACCGTACAATGCCTGCAGCAAATCGGTCTGTTCTGTTTTTGTAGGAAGACCTGTTGATGGGCCTCCTCTCTGTACGTTAATAATTACCAGTGGCAGCTCTGTGATCACTGCAAGGCCAATAGCTTCGCTCTTAAGAGCCATACCTGGACCTGAAGTTGAAGTTACCGCCAGGCTTCCCGCGAATGCCGCTCCGATAGAAGAGCAGATACCTGCTATTTCATCTTCAGCCTGAAAGGTTATCGCATTCAGATGCTTCATGTTCGACAATTCCTGCAAAATTTCTGATGCAGGAGTTATAGGATAGGATCCCAGGAATAGTTTTTTACCGGCCTTTTCTGCTGCAGCCAACAGGCCCCAGGCAGCTGCCTGGTTTCCGGTAATATTTCTGAACAATCCTTTTTGTTCTGAAATGGGATTTACCTGGAAGGTGACTGTCAATGCTTCAATTGTTTCCGCATAATTATATCCTGAATGCAGGACAGTGATATTTGCGTCTCTCAGGGTGGGTTTCTTTTTAAACTTTGACTTCAGAAATGTCTCGCCAATTTTTATATCACGGTTAAACATCCAGTAAAGCATACCTGCAACAAACTGGTTTCTCATTTTATCGGCAGTGCGTGTATCAATATCAAATTCAGTGACCGTTGTTCTTGTAAGACTGGTTATCGGCGCTTTTATTACATTGTAACCTTCCATACTTCCGTCGTGCATAGGATCTTCTGCATAACCGGCTTTCTTATAATGTTTGTTGTCGAAGTTGTCTATATCAATGATGATTGTGGCTTTCCTTTTTAACCAGGGCAGGTTGGCTTTTAATGCGGCAGGATTCATAGCCACCAGCACATCAGCCTGATCACCGGGAGTTTGAATTTCTTTATGACCTATATGAACCTGAAATCCTGATACTCCGGCAATAGTTCCTTCGGGAGCCCTTATTTCAGCAGGATAATCAGGGAATGTTGAAAGGTCGTTACCGACAAAAGCAGAAGTATCGGAAAACTGACTGCCTGTAAGCTGCATACCATCACCTGAATCACCGGCAAATTTCACAACAACTTCTTCCAGCTCAATTACTTTCTTTTCTTTCTTGGTTTCCACGGAACAATATATTGTTGTTCAATTGCTAATCAAATGTTTAAATTACTATAATGATATTGTCAATGTTTGCAAATCCATAAAGAATTATAAACAGCAAAAGTCCCAAAACCCGGAATTCATGACCAATATCATATTTATAACATTACCTGGACAAAACCAGTTTAAAGTTACTATCATTAACCTGTAAAATAAATGACAAATGATAGCAATAGCAGGTTTTATTTCTTTACAAAGTTACGAATCCCTTCATCCAGAAACAGAATAAAAGCTTCAACATCGGGGCTGTAAGTATAATATTTTTCCGAAGTAAGTACGTTACCTTCAGGATCAACTATCGCATATAGAGGCAGAGCATTTGAACCGAATTTTGAGATTTGTAAATCATTGAATTTCTTACCAATGGTTTTCTTCACTTTCCCGTCGAGTTCTGATTTTACCCAGTCAGCCTCCGGAATTTTTGTCCTGTCATCCGTATATAAAGCAGCAATCACAAAATCATTCTGTAACCTGTCAAGTACTCTGCTATCGGACCAAACTTCAGCATACATTTTTTTACAATTCTTGCAGGAGTGTCCTGCAAAATCAAGCAGTACTGGTTTTCCTAATTCTTTTGCACAGGCAAGGGCTTCGTTATAATCGAAATAACCGCCAAGTCCGAGGGGTAATTCCAATATGTCGCTATATTTTGGTATGTCGGTACAGGTATTGCTCTTCAGATTGGTTTGTTTTTGTGTTGATATAACGTTTTGTTTAAAAGCTTTTTCATAGCTGGAGTTTTGAGGTATAAAGATTGCTATTCCATTTACCGGGTAACCGAATAATCCCGGTACCAGTCGCAATGCAAATGAAAATATGGCAATAGCTAATAGAAGACGGGGAATAGAAATATAAGGGAGATCACTGTCATGAGCGAATTTAATTTTCCCCAATAGATATAGGCCCAGCAGAATCAGTATTACAATGATAATAGCTATGGCAATTTCCTTTGTGAAGAACGGAAGGCGTAAATTCGTGACGAACATAAGAGAGGTTGCTAGTAATAAAAAGGCAAAAAATACTTTCACGGAATTGAGCCATCCGCCTGATTTTGGGAGTTTGCTGATAAATCCCGGGAATATAGCCAATAACGTAAAAGGCAGGGCAAAAGCAAAAGAGAATCCGAACATACCCACTACAGGACGGATAATCTCTCCCTGGAGTGCACCAGCGAGGACAGCACCGGCAAAAAGTCCTGTACATGAGAAACTGATAACAACAGTAGCCAGGGCCATAAAGAATGGGCCGAGAATTCCCCCCTTATCAGCCCGCTGATCGATTCTATTGGACCAGCTGCTGGGTAGCGTAATCTCAAAAAGGCCAAAGAAAGAAAAGGCAAATACCATAAATAGCAGGAAGAAGACCACATTGGGCAACCAGTGTGAGGAAATCAACCGGACAAGATCAATCCGAAAGACCCCGACAATCAGTCCAACCGAGGTATAGATGAGTACTATTGAAAGTCCGAAAAACAAGCCACTGGAAATGGCTTTCGAACGCGAAGTCTCCCGCATAAAAAATGATACGGTTAGCGGTATAACGGGGTATACACAAGGAGTTATTACAGCTCCAAATCCGGCTACAATGCCAAAGAGGAGCAATCCCAACAGGGTTTTGTTCTGCGGATCTTCTTTTTTTTCTTCCGGAACAGATTGTTCATCAGCAGCCAGAATCTTTGTTTCCGATAGAACAGCCGTATCAGAAGGACCTTCATTTGTTTGAATATCGATTTTATTTGTCTCAAATACAGGAGGTGAATTACCCTCAGCTTCCCGTATTTCATTCTTTACCTCTTCTTTGATTTCAACTGTCCTTTCTGATTTCAGTGAAAAAATAAATGATTCCTCTTTTGGAGGGAGGCACCGGATATCGTCGCATACCATGAATTCAACGATCCCATCAATGCGAATCTTTGAGTTCGTGAGAATCCGCACGTTTCTTTTAAATTCGGCGCGCGTATCAAACAACTCAACTTCCATTTCAAACGTAGGATCAAATTTAACCTTGGGTTTGTGGGTAGGGACAAGATCACTGATAAACTCAATATCAGGGTTCTCAGAAAAAATTATGGATGTAGCAATAGGCCCGCCTTCAGGTATTTTTAACCCGTACATGTGCCAGCCTTTTTCTATTTTGGCTTCAAATGTTAATTCGTAGGTATCACCGGACAGTTTTTTTGATGAAAATGACCAGCTGACAGGATCATATACTTGTGCTTTCGCAGAAAGGAACAGTACAGCCAGGAATAAAGTTATCAATACTTGTTTTTTCATGATAGCTTTTGTTTTTAAAGTTATACAAAAACACAGTATAACATATCTACAAATATATATATGTTAATACATTTTCACCAGAAATATACAAACATTTGCAGGAAGCTATAATTGAGATTATAGGGAGTAAGGAAATCAAACGAAGAATTTTCAGAACTTGATTCTATGTTCTTCTTGATCGAAAAACCGGAATTCGAGAAAATTATAAGAGCTGACAGGAACAATTTTAATTTTGCATTTGTGTCTCTTTTGCCAGGTTCGTCTTATAGTATGAATCAGACCTTTCTCAATAAATGCAGCTACATAAGGATGCATTTTAATTACAACAGATTTCAGATTATTTTTTGTAACCAGTTCGTCAAGGGTATTTTCTATTCGATCAACCAGCAAAATGCTTGGAGATATTTCTCCTGTCCCGGCGCAAATTGGACACATTTCACGTGTGTTGATATCCATTTGAGGCCTCACACGCTGGCGGGTTATTTGCATCAGTCCAAATTTGCTGAGTGGCAGAATGCTGTGTTTTGTCCGATCTGCTTCCATAACCTGTTTCATTCTCTCAAAGACCTGGTTTTTATTTTCCTGATGGTGCATATCAATGAAATCAATGACAATAATACCGCCCATATCACGAAGTCTTAATTGTCGTGCAATTTCATCAACCGCAGCCAGATTAACTTCAAGTGCATTGGTTTCCTGGTTATTTACCGATTTCGATCTGTTTCCGCTGTTCACATCTATAACATGCAATGCTTCTGTGTGTTCTATAATAAGGTATGCACCGCTTTTAAAAGATACTGTTTTCCCGAAAGAGCCCTTAATTTGCTGTTCTACTCCATATTTCTCAAAAATGGGAGTTGAGCCTTTATAAAGTCTAACAATTTTTCCCTTTTCGGGGGCGATGGTATTTACGTATTCTTTTATTTCACGTGAGAAATTTTCATCGTTAACATAGATATTGTTAAAAGAGACATTTAGCATATCTCTGAGAATTGCTGCTGTTCTGTTAAGCTCACTGATGAGTAATGCCGGGGGTGTAGTACCTCTGATTTTTTCAAATGCTGATTCCCATTTTTTCACCAGGCTTCTCAGCTCCGAATCAAGTACCTTTACCATTTTATTTTCGGCAACAGTACGAACAATAACCCCGTAATTATTTGGGCGGATACTTTTAAGAAGTGTTCGCAAACGTTTTTTTTCTTCTTCAGAGCTAATTTTCTGGGATACCGATACTTTATCGCTAAAAGGTATCAGAACGGAATTTCTTCCTGCCAGGGCAATCTCTGATGTCAATCGGGGACCTTTTGTCGAAATAGGTTCTTTTGCGATCTGTACGAGAATGTATTGCCCTGCTCTCAGGACATCAGTAATTTTACCGTTTTTATCAATGTCTTTTTCACGTTTCATCTTTTGCATTGAAACGTTTTTACTTTTGTGAGAAAGGGCAAAATCCAAAAATTTTTGTAATGACCGGAATTGTGGTCCAAGGTCAAGATAATGCAGAAATGCATCTTTCTCATAACCGACATCAACAAAGGTAGCATTCAAACCCGGCATGATTTTACGCACCTTACCGAGGTATATGTCTCCTACAGAAAATTTCGGATTACTTTTCTCCTTACTTAACTCAACAAGTTTCTTCTTCTCAAGTAAAGCTATATCAATTTCTTTAGAAGCTACATTGATAACAAGTTCTATGCTCACAACTTCTAGTGTTTAGAAGAATAAAAAGTAGTTGAATGGCTAAATAGGAAATGATAGACCCAAAGTCGTTTGACTTTAGGTCTTTGATGTTAAAAGAGCTATAGATTACTATTTCTTCTTCTTATGTCTGTTTTTACGCAACCTCTTTTTCCGTTTGTGAGTAGACATCTTATGTCTTTTCCTTTTCTTCCCGCTAGGCATAATAAATAATTTATTTTCCTCAATAACTACTTAATATTTGATTTTACCTTATTCACAAACGTTTTAGCAGGTTTAAATGCTGGAATAAAATGTTCTGGAATAATAATCGTGGTGTTCTTGGAAATATTACGAGCTGTTTTTTGTGCTCTTTTTTTCACGATAAAACTTCCGAAACCTCTTAAATAAACATTCTTTTCTTTAGTAAGAGATTCTTTCACCACTTCCATAAAGGCTTCTACTGTTTTTTGAACAGTAATTTTTTCAATTCCGGTGTCTTTTGAAATTTCGTTTACAATATCTGCCTTAGTCATTTTTTAAAAGCTTTAAATATCAATAAATTACATTAGTTTTTCTATGAAGGAGTTGCAAATATATATTATTTATCTCGATATACGAAACACAACAATATTAAATTTGTTATTTAGTTCAAATTTATATAACTCCCTAATTAAATGAATGTTTCGCAATCTGTTGGAAAATGGTATGATTTGAATAAACGTGAACTTCCGTGGCGTGAACAAAAAAATCCTTATTATATATGGGCTTCCGAGATCATTTTGCAGCAGACAAGAATGAAGCAAGGCATTGTCTATTACCATAAATTCATCGAAAAATTCCCGACTGTATTTGATCTGGCTCATTCAACCGTTAAAGAGGTATTGAACATTTGGCAGGGATTGGGATATTATTCAAGAGCAAGAAATATGCATAGGGCTGCAAAACAAATTGTCGATAAATTCCACGGAGAATTTCCTTCTGACTTTAAGACAATAAGACAACTTCCCGGAATTGGCGATTACTCATCTGCTGCAATAGCTTCTTTGGCATTTAATATTCCAGTAGCATGCATCGATGGAAATGTGTATCGTTTGTTAGCCAGGTACTTTGGTATTTCATCTTTCATAGACAACGCCAGCGGGAAAAAAGAATTCATGACTCTGGCAACGGAATTGCTCGACGTTCATAATCCCGGAAGACATAACCAGGCAATGATTGAACTTGGTGCTATAATTTGTTTGCCTAAACATCCTCTGTGTTCCGAATGTCCTCTGAAAGATTCATGCATGGCATTGAAAAACAATACAATCCATGAATTGCCGAAAAAGAAAAAAAAATTAATACAGGTCCACAGGTATTTTTACTACCTGGTAATCAAACGTAACGGGTATGTTTATTTGAAACAAAGACCTGAAAAAGGTATATGGGCATTACTTTATGACTTTCCTCTTATTGAAACAGGAAAGAAGCTGGATATCCGGGGATTGATCCGTTTGAAAAGCTGGAAAGATCTTTTTATGAATACTGAAATAACTATAAAAAATGTCTCTGATGAATACAGGCATCAGCTTTCTCACCAGATCATTCATGCCTGGTTTATCGAGATGGAGGTGAATTCGCCGTTAAAAACCATTCCTGCAAGAGAGATTGAATACGAAACGATTGATCAATACCCTTTACCACGCTTAATCGAAAAATACCTGTATTAATTACTTATCGAGCCAGTTGCGTTTTCTTTTTTTTGAGGATGACAGAGAGATGGACTTCTCCAGTATCCAGGTTGATGTATTTGGTGAAGGGCTCATAACCAATATGACTTACAACCAGCAGGACTGATCCCGATAACCTGGTTTTAACCGTGAAATTGCCTTCCTGATCGGATGTTGTGCCTTCCAGGCTTTCAGGCAAATAAACATTTGACCCGAACACAGCTTGTCCTTTGTTTGTACGGATAGTTCCGCGTATTACAGACTGACCAGGAACAAAGGGTATGTGCAGAATGAACAGGACTGTACACAAAAGGATTTTCATCACGATCTGTATTAAAATTCTGATCAAATATTTTCAGTTTGCAGGAATTGCCCAAAAAAAAATCACCGAATGGTAAAATACAGCAGACAACCTGTCATCAATTGAAGACGGATGAAAACATAGTCCGACGTGCAATCCAGGTCCATTTTCCCATATAAATACAAGGCGGCAGATCAGGATAATTATCAAATGGTGTAATTAATACAAGAAGGTTAATCTCATCTGTGAGATTTGATTATTTTTGTATTGTAATCATAAAAACTTATTAAATATGTCAGTTAACAAAGCAATTCTGGTGGGTTTTGTAGGAAATGACCCTGAAGTTAGATATCTTGATAGCGGAACTCCTGTTGCGAATTTCAGATTGGCTACTTCGGAAAACTATACAAACAAAGCCGGTGAAAAAGTAACACAAACAGAGTGGCATAATATAGTACTTTGGAGGGGTCTTGCAGAGGTTGCAGAGAAATACATAAAGAAAGGAACCCAGGTATATATTGAAGGACGCATTCGCACACGTTCCTGGGATGACAGAGATGGAAACAAAAGATATACTACTGAAATCGTGGCAGACAATTTGCAAATGATGGGAAAACGCAGTGATAGTGCCGTTGAATCATCTGCTGTCCAGGATCAAGGTACTTATAGTCCCGGAACAACAGAATCAAAAGAAAATTCCACTTCAGAAGATAATGGAGCTGATGATCTTCCATTCTGATCTATTTAACTTTATTGATAACTTTTGGACTCAGATCCTTTTAATTCAGTTTTAATATTAGTAACCAGCATAGGTGTAGAAAAACTCACATTTGGTATTGCATTAGCCATTGTTGTGATGTTGTTGCTGTTTTTTATTTCCGGACTTGTGTCGGGGAGTGAGGTAGCTTATTTTTCCTTATCTCCGGGTGAAATAGCCAAGCTAAAAGCAACCAACAACAGATTTAGCAGAATGGTACTGCATCATCTGCAGGCACCTGAGAGATTGCTGGCAACCATACTTATTACGAATAATTTTGTCAATGTTGCTATTGTTGTGATATCTACCTTTATCACTCAATCTTTGTTTGTTTTCAGTGGCCCTGCCTGGGTGGCCTTTGTGATTCAAATTGTGATTGTAACCTTTCTAATTCTGTTTTTCAGTGAAATATTTCCTAAAATATATGCGAATCGTTTTTCGATCACATTTGCATTGTTAACAGCTCCAAGTCTTAAGTTTTTCAGTAAGCTTTTTTGGCCGGTGAGTTCATTTTTAATTTATTCTACCTCAATTGTAAATAAGAAACTTGCAAAACATACCGGCAATATCTCGTTTGATGAACTGTCGGATGCCCTGGAATTAACGGAGAAACATCTTGCCGAAGAAAGAAACATTCTGAAAGGCATTATCAAATTTGGAAATATTGATGTATGTGATATAATGAAGTCGAGAGTAGATATTGTTGCGGCCGATATAGACAACAATTTCAAAGAATTACTAACACTTATCAACGATTCAGGATACTCAAGGATTCCGGTTTTTGAAGACACTTTTGACAAGATAAAAGGAATTTTATATGTTAAAGATCTGTTGCCTTATGTCAATAAACCAAAGACATTTAAATGGCAATCTCTTATCAGGCCTTCCTATTTTGTTCCCGAGAGCAAAAAGATCAACGATTTATTGAAAGAATTTCAAACAAACAGGATACATCTGGCCATTGTGGTTGATGAATACGGAGGGACATCCGGAATTGTCACACTGGAGGATATTCTGGAAGAAATAATAGGTGAGATCATTGATGAATCAGATGAAGAAAACCCACCATTTGAGAAAATTGATAACAGCAATTTTATCTTTGAAGGAAAAACCTTATTGAATGATTTTTACAAGATTACTGAAGTGAGCGACAAAATATTTAATGAAGTAAAAGGTGAAGCAGATACACTTGCCGGATTAATACTGGAACTCAGGGAAGAATTTCCGGCGAAGGGCGATAAACTTGCTTACAAAAACTTTGTTTTTGAAATTCTGTCGGTAGATAAACGAAGAATAAAAAAAGTTAAGGTGAACATAAGATCCAGTATCAATAATTAGTGGTGAAGAAAACTATGAATTGCTGTAAAAATCCCGTGTATTGTTGGGTTGTATTTTTTTTGTTGTTTTTTGCATGCAAAACACCGGTGACACCAAAACCCCGGGGCTATTTCAGAATAGATTTTCCTGAAAAAGAATACCGGAGATTCCGGAGCGATTGCAGGTTTTCTTTTGAGTTCCCGGTTTACGGAGAAGTGGTCAGATCTGATCTTCGGAATGCAGAGCCCTGTTGGTACGATGTTCAATTTAATGAGTACGGAGCCACTATTCATCTGACCTATAAATCCCTGAAAAATATGGATCTGACATATTATAGTGAAGATGTCAGAAAAATTGTTTACAAGCATATTGTAAAAGCTGATGATATTATTGAAGCCCCGGTATATCTTCCGGAATCTGATGTTTACGGATTTATTTATAGCATTGAAGGAAATACGGCTTCTTCTGTAAATTTTTACATTACAGATAGTGTTTCCGGGTTTTTAAATGGCTCATTGTACTTTAATGTGCAACCAAATATTGATTCTTTGGCACCATCTATTAAATTCTTTAAAAAGGATATTATACATTTGATAAACTCATTTGAATGGGAGTAGTAAGAAGATGTCTCTAATTTTTAAAGAGAAATTTCAGGGTGATTGTTTATTCGGTATCTGGGAAATTAGTGAGACCTATGAAGAACTGGCATCAGAGGTGCACCTTTTTCCCGGCGAAAGGGAAAGACTTTTTGGTTTTACCAGTGAGGCAAGAAAAATCGAATTTCTAAGTGTAAGGATTTTGCTTAAAGCGTTAATAGGTGTTTGTGGCCCTATTGTTTACAGTGATCATAAAAAACCATACTTGCACCAGAGTGATTACCGGATTAGCGTTTCACATTCAAAAAAGCTCACATCAATCATGTTGAGCAAAACAAAAAAGATTGGAATTGATCTGGAATATATGTCACATAAGATCAGTAAGGTTCAGCATAAGTTTATCAATGAAGATGAATACATAACTTCTGAAGAATCCAAAAAAAAATACCATCTTTATATTCATTGGTGTGCAAAGGAAGCCCTTTTTAAGATTTGTGATAAGCAGGATATTAATTTCAGGAGGAATTTAACGATAGAACCTTTTGAACCTTCTGAATATGGGATCATTTACGGATGGGTTGATAATAATTTCTGGCACGATAAATTTGAACTGAATTATTTTACAATAAACAATTATGTTGTGGTTTATTGCTGTAAAAATACGTAAAAGTGAGTCTGTATCAATACATTTGTAAACCGGGGAAAAAATTCGCTTTACTTATCGATCCTGATAAGTATACCGTAAATTCTCTCATTGCTACAATTTTTGCTGCAGAAGAATCAGGATCTGACCTGATCCTGGTGGGAGGAAGTCTTGTAAATGATCGCATAGATTCTACCATCGAGTTAATCAAAAAAAACACCAGGATACCTGTGATCCTGTTTCCGGGAAGTCTTATGCAACTGAGTTCGAAAGCTGATGCATTATTGCTTCTCTCCCTTATTTCCGGACGAAATCCTGAATACCTGATAGGGAATCACGTGCTTGCTGCGCCATATCTTAAAAGGTCGGGTATTGAAATCATTCCCACAGGGTATATCCTTGTTGGAGAAGGCAATTCTTCGGTGGAATATATTAGCAATACCAAACCGATTCCTCAGGATAAGACTGATATTATTACGGCAACAGCCATTGCCGGAGAATTAATGGGGAATAAGGTAATTTACCTCGAATCGGGAAGTGGTGCCGGTCAATCGTTAAGTTCAGAGATTATTAAAGAAGTTAAACGTAACATTTCTATTCCTTTAATTGTAGGTGGCGGAATAAAATCACCATCCCAGATCCAGACGATTATTCGTGCAGGAGCTGATGTTGTGGTGGTCGGCAATGCTGTTGAAGAAAACATTCAAATACTTGATTCATTGGTGAAAGCCATTCGCAGCTAAACCTGATTAAAAGCAATAGGGTACGAAATATCTATTTTGATTCATATTTTTTTTCTATCTTTCTCTCATAAATTCATATCTAAAAAGGATTCATTTGTCAATGGATTATCTAAATTAATCCAATAATAAGAACTTGAGTTTCAACGTGCCGTATTACTAAATAGAAAAATGAAAACCACAGTAATCATAATATAAATGCCCAAAGATTCAGTTGGTTAAAAATTTGCCCAAGTTGGTTTAGTTAGTAGTTTTGTGGAGCTGGGGGACACGCAAGTGTCTCCTGGCTTTTTTTATACACCTTCTCTTCAGAAAGTGTACAATTGATAAGCATTTTCGAAGGATATTCCTTACAGGTGAATGAAATACCACCAGTTAGTGATTTTATTCCAGTATTCTGTGAACTATTCTATGATTTCCAGTATAGGATTTCCCGATGCGGAATTTGGATACGATATTTCCAAGAGGGTGCTGATTGTTGGTGCAATGTCTGTAAGATCAACTGAACGAAGGATTGAATTTCGTCCTATTTTCCAGCCATACCAGATCAAAGGAACTCTTCTGTCATGTCCGTATGCAGTACCGAAACCATTGTCAGATCCCGGACTTTCAGCCCAACCGGCTTTAAAATTAATTATAACATCTCCTGAACGCTTCTGGTTATATCCGTTCTGTATGGTCGCAAATATACCGTGTGAAAAATTGGTGGAATGCAGGGTAGAGGCAGTCATTGTATTGGCAATGCCGCTGAATTGAAGCATTAAATTGGCAACATCATTTTGAACGGATGCCAAATCCATTTTTGCATCTTCTATCAGGGTCCTGTTCAAATAAATTTGTTGGCCGTGATATTGCTTAATCCAGTCACCTTTGCCATAAATATTATTCATATAACTTTTTAGCAGCGATATTGCACTGGCGCCATTAAAATAACCTGTTGGAATTTTGTGATCTTCCAGGTATTCAGGCATATGCATAACGCCATGCTCTCCGGTTACATAGATCAATACATTTTCTTTTCCCAGGTTTTTATCAATAAAATCAAGCAAATGTGCAATTTCTCTGTCAAGTCTGAGCATGATGTCTTCAACTTCTACTGACAGGGGTCCGTAAAGATTTCCGATTCGTTCACTTACGGTGAATGTTATTGTTAATACATCGGTATATTCATCTTTGCCCAGTTCTTCCTCAAGAATAGTTGAAACAGCAAAATCTTTTGTAAGGTTATTTCCAAAAGGAGTATAACGTAAAATTTCATATTTTTCCTTTTTCTTGATTTTTTTAATCAGATCCTTGAGAACGTAAGGAAAAACTTTATGTCCGTAAATTCCTGTTTCGTATTCGTTATTATCCAACAAACTGGCATTATATTCACTCATAGGCAGAAGAGTTGTCCATTCCTGTTCAAGATAGGTGTCTGAAAAATTCTTTCTATTGAATTCATTTACCCAATTGGGAAGGGAATCGCAATAAAAGGAGCTGGAAATCCAGGAGCCGTTCTTTGCATCGAACCAGTAAGCGCAATCAGCCGTATGTCCGGTTGAAAAAATAGCCGGAGCAGGATCAAGAGACACACCTATCACTTTCGATTTAAAGTTATTGGCAAGTTTTATCTCATCGGCAAAAGTGGTAGCCATCAATTGATGGGGTGAGAATCTGCCGCTTTCATATCCTCCTCCAATGGTATTGACTTTCTCATCATAAGTATAGGAAATGATATCATCACGCAGATTATTGTACCATGAGCTGGCTATTATTCCATGTTGCGATGGATTGGTTCCGGTTGATATTGTTGCACTGCCAACACCAATATCAGAGAATAAATAATTGAAGGACGTATTTTTGCAGTAACTGCCTCTGTTAATAAGCTTTTTAAATCCGTCTTCGCCAAACTTATCCCAGTATCTGGGAATATAATCGTAACGTAACTGACTGATAACAATGCCAATAATTAATTTTGGTTTTTCAGAAGGGATGACGGTGGTTTCCTGAGAATAGACCGAATCGAACAAAATGATATTGAAAATGAAAAGATATACTAAATACCGCATATACTATGAATTAAACATTGAAACGAATATGTAAAATATCACCATCCTCGACAATATAATGTTTTCCTTCGACAAACAATTTGCCTTTTGCTTTGCATTCATTTTCCGAACCCAGTTCAATGAAATCTTTATATTTCATTACTTCAGCACGAATAAAACCTCTTTCCAGGTCGCTGTGAATTACACCTGCTGCTTCCTGGGCATTCATTCCTTTATTAATTGTCCAGGCTTTTATTTCTTTAGGACCCATAGTGAAAAACGATTGTAAATTGAGTAAATTGTATGCTGATCTTACAAGTTTGTTGACACCTGGTTCAGTAAGACCTGCATCCTGAAGAAACGCATTGCGGTCTTCCATATCTTCAAATTCGGCTATATCTGCTTCCAGTTTGCCGGCAATGATCAGAATTTCTTTTTCCTGTTCAGTTAAAAAGGTCTTTACGCTTTCCACGTAAGAATTTCCATGAATAGCCGAGTCCTCATCTACATTGCATACATACAGCATGGGTTTTGCGGTAAGCAGAAACAAATCAGAAATATGCCTGGTCTCTTTTGAATCCAGCCCCATATCCCGGATGTTACCAAAATTCTCCAGGTGCTCTTTTACTTTATTTAACACTTCCATAGCTACGCGAGCTTCCTTATCACCAATTTTGATCAGTTTTTCAAGACGGGTCATTTTTTTTTCTACCGACTCCAGGTCTTTTATTTGAAGTTCCAGATCGATGGTTTCAATATCGCGCACGGGATCAACAGATCCTTCAATGTGAGGCAGATCAGGACTATCAAAACAACGGAGTACATGGATCAAAGCATCTGTATTGCGTATATCTCCAAGAAATTTATTTCCAACTCCCTCGCCCTGGTTTGCGCCTTTTGTTAATCCCGGTATATCGACAATATCTACTGTGGCCTGAATTACTTTTTCAGTTGTCTGAAGTTTTTCCAGTTCATGCAGCCTCGGATCGGGTACAAGTACCAGCCCGACATTCGATTTATTTGTACTAAAAGCAAAATTGGTAGTTTCTCCTTTTGTATTTGAAATGCAATTAAAAAGAGTTGTTTTTCCAACATTGGTAATTCCAACAATACCGCATTGTAAAGCCATAATTATACCGTATTCAGAATATTGTTGTAAAAATACGTTTATATCCGTTTTATTACAATTGACAATTCTTACAGTTCGGGTGTTTTTTAGGGTTTGATAGAATATTATTCCTTGTTTATCAAGCAGATGCCAATTCCGTTGCTGTTTATAAAAGTGAACAAATACCTATAATATCATGAGTATTTTATTTTTATCTTTCACAGGACATAATGGATATACTATTTGTCCGTTATGATAGTAAACCTCTCTGCATTATGAAGAAATCAAGTTTTGTTGTGTGTTTCATTTGTTTCTTCCTTTCTTCACAAGTTATTGCACAGCTTACAACACCAGCCAAGTATGAACCACCGGATACACGAATTCTCTTTATTTTTGATGCTTCGCAAAGTATGATGGCATACTGGGAGAGTGACCGTAAAATACACATTGCCAGAAATACTTTAATCAGCATTATTGACAGCCTTGAACATTTGGATAATGTACAAATGGCTCTCAGATTGTATGGGCATCAGAGTCCGGTGCCTCCGCAGGATTGCAGTGACACACGTCTGGAAGTACCTTTTGCAAAAGGAAATGCTGCACGCATACGACAGGAGCTAAGGTATGTAACACCTAAAGGGACAACCCCGATTGCCGGGTCACTTGAGGCAGGGGCAAAAGACTTTCCTCCGGATTGTTACAATTGCAGAAATATAATTATATTGATTACAGATGGTATTGAAGCTTGTGATGGCGATCCCTGTGCAGTATCATTGGAATTGCAGCGACAAGGCATTGTACTCCGACCATTTGTAATAGGTATTGGCATTGATGAAGGATTTCGGAAAACTTTCGAATGTATTGGATATTACTACAATGCTGCCGATGAGGAACGGTTTTCTGAAGTACTGGAAGTAGTTATATCACAGGCATTAAATTCTACTACTGCACAGATAAATTTGCTCGACATTATGGGGAATCCGACGGAAACAAATGTAAATATGACGTTTTCTGATTATTATTCCGGTAGAATTCTTCATAATTATATGCATACAATGACACACAAGGGTACACCTGATACGCTGGTCTTAGATCATCTTGTAACCTATAAATTAAGAGTTCATACAATTCCGCCTGTCGATGTGGATAGCTTCAGGGTTTATGTGGGGAAACATTCGGTTATTGATGTTAATTGTCCGCAAGGTACTCTCGAAGTCCAGGTTGAAGGCGGCAGGCAGTACAGAGGTCTGCAATATATTGTTCGAAAATCAGGTGAGATGAAAACCCTGAATGTTCAGGAAATAAACAAACAGGAGAAATACATTGTTGGTAAATATAATCTCGAAATCCCTGTTTTACCTCGCTTGTATATTAACAATGTTAAGATAGACCAGAGTAAAACTACTACCATTATGATTCCGCGACCGGGTATTCTTAATATCATAAAGGGTGCGCCGGGTTATGGAAGTGTATATATACGAAAAGGAAAGAAAAATGAAGAATGGGTGTGCAATCTTGATCCCGATGTTAAAAATGAAGCCCTGGTGCTTCAACCGGGGAATTACAGGATTGTATTCAGGGCGCAAAATGCCAAACAAATATTATATACTATAAACCGGACTTTTGAAATAAAGCCCGGTGGAAGTATTGCTATGAATTTGTATTGATACTAATAACTGACAAGATCTGTAAAGAAAGTCAATATCTTTGCAAGAAGACTTATTCTTGATAGCATAAAATATACTAAGAATGCTGTAATAATGAATAATGTCGCCCCCAGAAGAGGTTGTTTGCTGTCTTTTTCACGAATCTGAGCTATAGTGGTCAACCAGTAACTTTCTTTAGTATCGTTTTTGAATACAAATATCCTGTAAAAGACATTTCCCAGGTAAGAAATTGCAAAAGCAAAAACCATTCCTCCAAAAATTACCAGCCATATGCCGCCAAAGAAATACAGCAGAGGTATCTGTTTTTTCTTAAGCGTAAGGTAATTGATATGAGAATTCAGTTTTGCTATATCAACCTTCTTTACTCGTTTAAAACTATCAAGCTGATTTTGCAATTGCTCTTTTTCACTACTTAATTTGTCTATGGTAAAATCAGCAGGATTGTTTGCCAGCCGAAGTTCTATTTCTTTTTGTAAAGGGTTTATTCTTTTTTCATAATTTTCTTCAACTTGCAGGTATTCTTCATTTTCCGTTTTTAAATCTTCTTTCGAGTAAAGCAGTTCTGATGTTATGTTTCCCCGATGTTTCATTTCCTGAGTGATATTCACAGGAAACTGCTGAAGATCAATCAGGTGATCTATCTGTTTCTGGTATGAATCAGCAAGAACAGGATCTTGTGTTGTAATTTGATTGCTTCTCAGATTTTCGACTCTTATCTCCACCATGTAGTCTTTAAGATACATTGTAAAATAAGCAACCACTATCATGATCAGGGCAGGAATGACCATAGCAATTGCCGAAAACAAAGCTGAGGGAAGCGCAATGGTGATGTATTGCAGAAATTTCCTGGCTATGGTTCCCAGAAGTGTTGCGCTATGCGAAAATTTCAATTCGCTGAAGGGATTGTATATTCGATAGGATGGAATGATAATTACACCGAAAACGATAAGTATGCAAATAAAAAGCAGCAGGATACTGATCAATGTGTTGATATTGAATATGAAACTACCGATGGGCACGCCTGAATTTGGGATCCATCCCAGAAGATTCAGTCCCAGTTGTGCAAGGACAAGTACAACAAAAAGCATGATGTAGAACAGCACACTTCTTACTGCTTCAATTCCATTCTGAAACTTTGCTTTAACAGCTTGATAATTTTCTTTGTATGTTTTTTGTGCCCTGATACTGGCAATTTCCCCGAAACTCCAGGTTAATGGAAGCAGAGACAGAATAATGCCAATGTATTTTATTATGTTAAGTACTTTTTCATCACCTTCGAGCATAATTTCAATAAAATAAAACAGGAAGATGATAAATCCTGCCAGAAGGGTTCCGGGAAGGGCAACACGATAAAAATTTCCATTAAAAGCAAACCGTAAATTCCTGTAAGCAATCCTGTAAAGCCACCAGGGCCATTTTATCAGGTAGTGGATGGCTATCTTATATAAAAAAACAACAAAAGGAATGTATTGTCTGAATATCCAGAGTATTCCATGAATGATCCAGAAAAAAATGGTTTTCAGCAGGTCAAGAAGATCAATAAATAAAACATAAACAAGGTAAACTCCCCATATTACCCAAATGATAACATCAAATAAAAACCCAAGAATGGTAACAAGTATCCTGAGAAGATCTCTTATACCCCCTTTCTTAAAATACTCTTCCGTGCGGTAAAAAGCAAAAAGATGAGGAGGTCTTTCTTCAGTAATTCTAAAATGAAGCAGTGAAAATGTCAGACTCAGAACAGGTATACTGAAAAAAAACGGAAAATAGGGCAATGAAAAATAATACAACAAGGAACAAAGCAGAAATGCCAGCAGACGTTTGATATATTGGTCGACTTTTGCCATGTTATATAGTTCTTGAGAAACTGATAATACAATATTAAGAAAAACTCCATAGATATCCTATGGTTTATATTTTCCCTTTACTTCTTGAGAATTAATTATTTGTAACGTTTCTGTAAAAGAAAATATTTAACATAATCGTCAATTCCCTGTTCCAGTGTGGAAAATGGCAGGAAATATCCTGTTCCTGAAAGTTTAGACATATCGGCTTCAGTGAAGTATTGGTATTTATCACGTATATCCTCAGGAGTATCAATGAATTCAATATTCTCTTCTATTCCGGTTGCATGGAACGTGGCTTTTGCCACATCCAGAAATGTTCTTGCTTTTCCAGTGCCCAGGTTGTATATTCCCGATTTCACTTTGTTTGTTATCAGGAAATAGAATACATCAACAACATCTTTTACATAAATGAAATCCCTTTTTTGTTCACCATCTTTGAAATCCGGATTATGAGATCTGAAGAGTTTTATTTTTCCTGTTTCTTTAATCTGATCGTAAGCATGGAAAATAACCGATGCCATCCTGCCTTTATGGTACTCATTTGGTCCGTAAACATTGAAAAACTTAATTCCTGCCCAGAATGGAGGAGTTTTTTTGCTTTTAATGACCAGTTTATCAAATTCATTTTTTGACTCACCGTAAGGATTCAGGGGCTTTAACTTACTGATTATATCTTCATCATCCTTGTATCCGAATTCTCCCAAACCATATGTGGCAGCTGATGAAGCATAGATAAGCGGTATTTTATAATTTGTACAGCATTCCCACATTTTTTTTGAGTAGCCAAGGTTAAGTTTATCAAACACTGCCTTGTCAAATTCAGCGGTGTCGGTGCGTGCACCAAGGTGTACAACAAATTCAACTTTCTTATGATTTTTTTCAAACCATTCAAAAAATACATCACGATCGATGGTTTTGGAATATCCTTTATCTTCCAGGTTTTTGTTTTTCTGTTTGTTTGAAAAGTTATCGACCAGAATAAGATCAATGAGACTTTCGGAATTCAGTTTTGAAACCATGTTGCTGCCGATAAAACCTGCAGCACCTGTTATTATAATCATCTGTTTTTATTTGTGTGGAACCGGTATATGTAAACCTTTGATGTTTTCTTTGCGCAGACAAATTTATACATTCTGATGAAAAAAATACCTGGTTCCCAAGAAAAGGCGGCAAAAGCCTAATCTGTCCGTAATTCGTTAACAATACTGATAACTGATTCGGTCAGGTTTTCCAAGGCAGAGGGAATGTTCCAGTTTTCTATTCTTCTGATTTCCACAAAATGAGAGATAGCCCGTATTTGAAGAAATGGCACTTTTTCTGAAAGGCAAACATAAAAAAAAGCAGCACCATTCATAGTTTCAATCTCCGGAGAATATTTTTCATGCATCAGATTGATCCATTTCGGATTGCTGTGAAAGGTATTCACTGTGATACTTTTTACAGGTATAAGCGAATCTACTTCTTCGATTTCAAAATTCCCCAGACTGTTTAATTTACCTTCCGCAAAAGGAAATTCATTTTCATTCATCAACTCCTCTTCGTAAAGAGTGAAAAGCTTATTCTTATGCTCAACACCCAGGTCTGCAAATTGATCCTGCACAACGTTCACAACAAATCCCTGTTCCAGAAAATGATCAAAACTACCAGCAAGTCCGATATTGATAGCAAGGTCATAATTGATCATATTCAGTGCTCGTGTGAGATGATAAGCTGTAAATACACCACCATACCCCGTTATAAGAATGTCAATTCCCATTTTACCAAGTTTATAGCTTTTATAATAAGGTTCAATCTGATGTATAAATTCCAACTTGCTAATCAGATCAGCCGTTTCACGATTTGAAGAAGCAACAATAAGAATTCTCAATATTTAAAGAATTAAAAAGGTTATGTTAATTTGTTTCTATATTTGATCTAATTTACAGCTTGTTTCTAAAGTTAATCATTTTGGTATGAAACCTCCGTGTTTTTGAAAAACAAACAAGTATAATAATAATTTTCAGAAACATGAAGGTCTCCTGCCCGTTTATCAGACAGGCATCAGATCTTTAAAATAACCTGGTATAAGTATTAGAATATCTGATGTTTAATATAATTTTGTTCGGGTGAAACCCTTATGTATCATGCACACAACAAGGAAATGAACAAAGTATAAGGTCTCACGGCCGCAAAAGAAGAGAGTTGAAATATATGAATCGTTAATTATAGAAATACAAATGTTTAATCTAATTATATACAAGTGAAATCCAAAGATTTTTTAGAAAGCGCCGAATACAATGAAGGATTTGATTTCCCGGAAATTCTTAATGAAGAAACCACTAACAAATTAGCAAAATCATACCATGATGTGCTTACAAATCTTGGCGAAGACCCAAACAGGGAAGGATTAACAGATACCCCAAAAAGAGTAGCACGTTCCTTACAATACCTGACTCATGGTTATTCTATTGATCCTGCGGCATTGCTGGAGAGTGCAAAATTTAAGGAAGACTACAAACAGATGGTGCTTGTCAAGGATATTGAACTGTATTCTCTTTGTGAGCATCACATGATACCATTCTTCGGGAAGGCTCATGTTGCATATATACCGAATGGATACATCACCGGATTGAGCAAAATCGTCAGGGTTGTGGAAGCTTTTTCACGAAGACTTCAGGTACAGGAAAGACTCACGGTTCAGATCCGCGATTGCATTCAGCATACTCTGAATCCTATGGGAGTGGCTGTTGTTATTGAAGCAAAACATCTGTGCATGGTGATGCGTGGCGTCCGCAATCAGAATTCAAAAGCTACTACAAGTGCATTTACCGGTGCATTCATGAACAATCCAAAAACACGTGAAGAATTTATCCATCTCGTTGGGATAAGAAATTACTGATTAAAACAAAGCAATACCATCGCCGTATCAATAATTTTTCTTTGTACAAAGAATCAAATGATTACCTTTGCATTTCAAAAAAACAGCATGATATGAAAGCATATGTTTTTCCTGGTCAGGGAGCACAATTTGTTGGAATGGGAAAAAATCTCTATGAAAATTTATCATTGGCAAAAGAGTTGTTTAATAAAGCAAATGAAATTCTTGGTTTTGCCATTACAAACATAATGTTTGGCGGAACAGATGAGGATTTAAAACAGACAAAGGTTACACAGCCCTCCATATTTCTACATTCGGTTATTCTGGCAAAAACTCTGGGCAACAAATTTACTCCGGAAATGGTTGCCGGGCATTCTTTGGGAGAATTCTCGGCGCTGGTTGCAAACAGCACACTTTCTTTTGAAGATGGACTTTTACTTGTTTCCAAGAGAGCAAAGGCGATGCAGAAAGCATGCGAGATTGAGCCTTCAACTATGGCAGCAATAATAGGACTTGAAGATGAAAAGGTTGAGGCGGTTTGCAGCGACATTGAAGAAATTGTTGTTCCTGCAAATTATAACAGTCCGGGACAGATTGTTATCTCCGGATCGGAAAGGGGAATAGATCTGGCCATTGAGAAACTTTCTTCAATGGGAGCCAAAAGAGCATTAAAATTAAAGGTTGGAGGTGCATTTCATTCGCCATTTATGGAGCCTGCACGTTTGGAACTTGAAAAAGCCATTGAAGAAACAGATTTTAATACACCTGTATGTCCCGTTTACCAGAATGTGAGCGCAAAACCAGTAACTGATCCTCTAACGATTAAAGAAAACCTCAAGTTGCAGTTGACTTCTCCAGTAAAATGGACACAAACAGTGAAAAACATGATTGCAGATGGAGCAACATCTTTTATTGAAGTGGGTCCTGGAACGGTTTTACAGGGATTGATCAAAAAAGTAAACGGAGAAATTCCTACCGGGAGTGCTTGTTAAGGATTTCAAATCAAACGATAAATTCCTGATAATACAGCAAACAGAATTCTGTGAACATATGTGGAATGAAAACCATCATTTCATGATGATATAAATTCGAAAAGTGAAATGTTGATACAGGGAGTTATTTTTGACATGGATGGGACCCTTGTGGATTCCGAACCATTATGGAAAGAAGCGGAGCTCGAGGTATTTAATAAATCCGGCCTGGAAATATCAGAGAGGAAACTGATAGATGCCAGGGGATTGCAAACACTTGATGCAGTAAAATTTTGGCTTAATAATTTGAAATTTAAAGGAATGTCTCCTGATCAACTGGCCAGTCAGATAAATTCGAGGGCAGAAGAACTTATTCTTGAAAAAGGAAAGATGATGCCCGGGGCAATTGATGCATTGAAATTTTTAAAAGGCAAAGGATTGCCGTTGGCCGTTGCATCCTCATCAAGTATGCATCTGATAAAACATGTTGTTCGTATTCATCAGCTGGATTTGTATTTCGATCTTCTTTTCTCAGGAGATGATGAACCCAATGGAAAACCTCACCCCGGAATTTTCCTGTCGACGGCACGTAAACTAAATATTAATCCCCGATATTGTGTTGTTTTTGAAGACTCTGTAAACGGAATATTAGCGGCAAAAGCTGCAAAAATGAAAGTTGTAGCATTGTTGAACGATTCCAAAACGGAGGATACAAAGTACGATATGGCCGACTTGAAATTGGAATCATTTCATAACTTTGGCAGTTCGGAATATGAGTATCTTGAGTTGTTAATGAAAAAAGGCTGATGAATGTCGCAAACATTGTATTACTCAACAAATCTAAAAGCAAATAAGGTAGACTTTAAAAGAGCACTCCTTAAAGGACTTGCACCCGATGGGGGATTGTATATTCCAGAATCAATACCGGTATTTACAAGCAGCGAGATGGGATCTTTTAAAAGCATGGCATACTATGATATTGCTTTTCAGGTTGCCCGGAAATATCTGCATGAAGAAATTGAAGACAGCGAATTGCTTGAGCTGGTCAAAGATGCATATAATTATGATGTACCACTGGAAAATGTATATGATAAAAAATACATTATGCATCTCGATCAGGGTCCAACAGCTTCTTTTAAAGATTTTGCCGCAAGAATGATGGGGCGTCTTATGCAATATTTTCTGAAAAAGGAAAATAATAATCTTCTTATTCTAACTGCTACATCAGGGGATACGGGAAGTGCAATTGCCAATGCGTTCTATGGTCTGGACAATATCAGGGTGGTAGTACTTTTCCCGGAAACTGAGGTGACTGAACGTCAAAGAAAGCAAATGACCACCCTTCATAAAAATGTGCAGATCATTTCCATTGATGGCAAATTTGACGATTGCCAGGCTCTTGTAAAAACAGCTTTTAATGATACAGAACTGAAATTTCTGAATCTTTCATCAGCAAATTCTATCAATATCGGAAGGCTTATACCTCAAAGTATATATTATTTCTATGCCTACTCACGTTTGTGTGATATTGCCAAAGAAGAAAAAATACTTTTTTCTGTGCCATCGGGTAATTTTGGTGATCTCATGGGTGGTCTTATAGCATATAAAATGGGTCTTCCCGTGAAAAAATTCGTGGTAGCTACAAACAAGAACGATGAAGTACCCGAGTATTTTTTAACCGGAAATTACAAAACCATTGTTCCTTCCCTGAATTGTATTTCAAGTGCAATGAATGTGGGTCATCCGAGCAATATGGCGCGTATTGTAGCACTTTACGGAGGAGTGATGAATGAGAAAGGCGAAGTGATCAGGTCTCCTGACATGGAAGCCATGAAAGGGGATATGTTTACAGTAAGTATTGATGATAAAGAAACCCTTGATACTTTAAAAATGGTATATGACAGACATGGTGTGCTTCTTGAGCCCCATGGATCTGTTGGGTGGGCAGGCCTTCGTCATTATTTCGATTTTGTTCCTGAAGATCATACAGCAGAACAGGTTGCCGTATGCCTTGAGACAGCTCATCCGGCGAAATTTCCTGCGGAAATTCAGGACATCCTGGGTTTTGATCCGGAATTGCCTGAAAGTATGGTTGGACTGGAAGAAAAAGAAGAACAATTTGTTAAACTCAAAAACAATTACGATATTTTCAGACAATACCTGAAATCGAATTATTAATCACACTTACTGACTATTATATGCATATTGTATGTTGCGACCTTGAAGGTGTTTGGGTTCCCGAAGTATGGATTAATGTAGCAAGAAGAACAGGAATAGATGCACTGAAACTTACTACGCGCGATATCAAAGATTATGATGAACTAATGACCTATCGTTTGAAAATTCTCGACGAACACAACCTGAAACTTAAAGATATCCAGGAAGTAATAGGTACACTGAAACCACTGGAGGGAGCGTTGGATATGATTCACTGGATAAAATCCGTTTCAAGATTAATAGTCGTATCTGACACATTTGTTGAGTTTGCTGATCCACTGATACGACAGCTTGATTATCCAACCTTATTCTGCCATTCACTCGAGGTTGATGAAAACAACCGGATTGTCGGGTACAAACTTCGGCAGAAAGATCCGAAAAGGCAGGTGGTAAAGGCTTTAAAGAGTCTGGCATATACGGTGATAGCCTTTGGTGATTCTTACAACGATGTAACTATGCTTGAGGAAGCCGATAAGGCATTTCTTTACAAACCTCCCCAAAACGTCATGGATGATTACCCTGATTTTCCTGTAGCTACTGATTATAAGGAGATGAAAGAGCTGCTGCTAAGAATGTTTTAGCAGATGATCAGTCTGTGCCCGGAGATGATCTGAATAAAAATTCTTACTCCATGGAAATTACGGAAAAGATATATGTTAAAAACAGAGTAGAGTGGAGAAACTGGTTAGAAAAATACCATGCCAGTGCAAAGGAAATTTGGCTGATCTATTACAAGAAAGGTAGTGGTAAACCCCGCATTCCTTATAATGATGCAGTCGAAGAAGCTTTATGCTTTGGCTGGATTGACAGTACTGTGAAAGCAGTTGATGAATATTGCTACGTACAAAGATTTTCACCACGAAGGGAAAAAAGTCAGTTGTCCGAAGCAAATAAGGAACGGATAAGGCAAATGGTGAAAGCAGGCAGGATGACGCCCGCAGGAATAGAGAGTATTAACCATCACCTGGGGGAAGGAGCGAACACGGGAGATCATGATTCCTTATTCGGATCATTTGATATTCCGAAAGATATTCTAAAGGCCATACAAAAGGATGATATCGTGTGGAAAAACTTCAATCGGTTTCCGCAACATTATAAACGCGTACGTGTGGGATGGATAAATGCTGCGCGCAGCAGGCCTGAAATTTTCAAAACCCGGCTGAATTACTTTATTAAAATGACAGGGAAAGACAAAATGTACGGGATGATTACGTAACATCCCGTATGGAAACCGTATACAATTCGCAGCAAAACCGTTACAGTTCCTTATATCAAATCAGTTATTTCATGGATTAACACGTAGCTTTAACGAATCCTGGCTGAAAAATGTATTGACCAGATTCGGGTAGTTATTAATTACGGAGAGATATTGTGCGAATAATACCCAATGAACAGGATTGTTAACAACCTTTGGTGAACAGATATACATTTTTTTTAGTATATTTATACTAAATCAGGTACCCGAAGGCGGTTGAATGATTACTGATCACCGGTTTTTTCGGAAATGCCTGGTCTGCGAATAGTACCTTACATCAAATTCATCTACCTATGGCCTACCAACTCATCTGGCATGCGCATGGTGTCTATATCAGATTTTCAGACATTCTTACTTTTCAGGACCTGATAAGAACTCAGGGAAGACTTGTAGGAGATAAACGGTATGACTCATTACAATATGAGCTTGCCGATTTTACCGGAGTAAAAGCACATCAGATCACCGTGCATGAAGCTCAACTGATTGGTAAAATGGATAAAGCAGCTTCTATTTACCATCTTAAGAAACAACATATCATTGTTTTCAGGAATCAGGAATATTCATCTTTGATTAATAAATACCTTGAAGCATTGACGGATACTAACTGGGAGATCCACGTATTCAAAACTATGAAGGAGGCTCATGATCATTTAAAAAAACTTGGCATATTTGTTGAAACATAAACCGGAAGTACTCTGCGCTAAAGTGATCTGAGTTATGCAAAGACTAACATTTTTATCTTTTATCCTTCTTCTGACAGGAAAATTCATAATCGCCCAGGTAAATTATGAAACATTGTATCTGCAAAATGATTTTAACAGCATTGTGCAATCGGCAAAGAACTTGGTAACAGCTGATGATTTTTACTGGTATGCTTTGCTGTTAGAAAATGAAGGAAATTCAGATACTGCATTAAACATAACAAAAGAAGGACTGAAAAAGTACCCGGGCAATGAAAAACTGGAAATATTACTGTCAGATATTTGTTTTGAAGCAGGCAGGTATCATGAAGCTGAAAGCCTGTTATTAAAACATCAGTCCAATCCGGAATCTTTCAGGCAGCTAATACAGGTATATGAGTTCAGGAACAATTTCGAAATAGCAATTGCTTTTCTGGAAGAAAAGATCCGGACAGATAGCACCAACAGTTGGATGTTGATGCATTTGGGTGATAATTATTTCCAGCTTGACAGTCTGGATCTGGCATTAAAATATTACCTCCGAAAATTCAATTCCGATTCATCAGACCAGGTAACTGCTGTCAGGATAGCCAACATATATTTAAAGCAGAAAAAGTTTGACAAGTCTATTGGGATATGCAATTTGATATTGAGCAGCGATTCAACAAACAAACGGTTTATTAAGTTAATAGGTATTTCGCATTTGAACAAAAAAGAATTTTCAGAAGCGGGATACTATTTCAGGCAGTTGTATGAAGCCGGCGATTCAGCTTGTTTTATCATGAAAAACCTGGGGATATGTGAATTGAATACCTATTCATTCTCTGATGCAAGAAACTGTTTATTGAGAGCATACAGGCTGGATTCAAATGACATAGAAACCTGCTTTTGTCTGGGAAAGGCATTTATGAATTCGATGCGGCCTGAAAAGGGGCTGTATTTTTTTAACAGGGCAGACTCTCTTTCTCAACCCGATCCGAAGGTTTTATCAGCCATACATTTTGAAAAACAATCGGTTTACAGCATTCTTGGAAATGATCAAAAAGCCTTGTCGGAATACAAACAGGCATACAAATACAATCCGAAGCCTGAATACCTGTTTTATATGGCCTCATTGTACCAGAATAAACTGGAAGAAAAACAGAAGGCACTGGAGTATTATATTACTTTTATTGAAAGTCTTCCGCCGGAACCTGAAGGGCAAATGGAAATTAATGAAGATCAGATGATATTTTCTATGCGCAAAATTGCCGAAAATAATATCCTCGTTCTTAAAGAAGAGTTGTTCTTTGAGGGGGAATTGAATGTTCATTCCGAATCCGAATAAATACCTTGTTTGAGATTCCCTAAACACTTGTTTAACAGAAAAAAATCTTTCAAATTGGAATGATTTACCTGCGATGATCATATCCGGTTGAGTACTGTCAAATCTTTTGTATCTTGCACACCCCAATTTCTGTTTGAAAGAACTTCTCAAAAAAAAGAGATATGATTTCAAAGGAAACCGTAAAAGAAGTTGTATTTAAGCATGGTGCCGATTTGTGTGGTATAGCTTCTGTTGACCGAAGAAAAATTCGAACCCGACCCGTTTGCCAGGTACGAAGTTTGTCCGAAAGGTTGCCGGATATGCATTGACTCCTGTCCGCAGCATGCCTTAACCGGCGATACGGTAATTCAGAAAGATTGCAGGCCGTTTTCAAATTACAAAACTGAAAAGGGATATGTAATTAAAAAATGCTGGGAATGCAGGAAAAATTGTCCGAGGGTCCTGGGATTAAACGGAAACACGAAAATATCAATATAACATTATCAGATATTTTTATGTATACTATCGTTACCGTTAATTATTACAACTTGCCTATGAAACAAGTATTGCCATTCTTTTTTTTCTTTTTGTTGTTATCAGACATGGCATTTTCTCAGGATATGATCGTCCGTAAAAACGGAGATACCGTGCTGTGTAAGATTCTTGAAGTTGACAATAAAAATGAATGTTAAGTTTGAGAATGATTTATTTCCTGTAGGAATTTCAATAAGTTATAAAGTAATACTATATTGAGGCTCTATTTATTTTTAGCAGGACAGACTATCAAATGAAAAAAGGGATTCTTATTACCGGTGCCCTGGGGGGATTGGGGCATGCTCTCGTTGAAGCGGCAGCGCAATTGAACGATATTGATTGCATTGTTGCTGCAGACAATAAAAAAGAAATACTGAATGTGTATAAAGACAGTCCAACCGTTGTTGGCATGCTCATGGATGTCAGTTCACAAAAATCAATTGAAGAAATCCGCGATAGTATTCATACCTTGGGAATCAGAATCAAATACATCATCAACAATGCAGGTATTGCAAGGTTTTTCCCGATTTCCGAAGCAACCGAATCACAATTGGATGGAATTATAAAGGTCAATACCTATGGCCCTGTATTGACTGTATCGGCATTTCTTGAAGATCTTGTCAAGAATAGGGGGAGAGTCATTCAGATCAGCAGCGACAATGTGCGTCTGTCCGGACTTTTCCAACCCTATGCAAGCTCCAAGATAGCACTCGAATCTTTCAGCATTGCCATGCGACAGGAACTCGGCCTGTACAATGTTGATCTTATCCTTATCAGGCCGGGCGCCATAAATACCGGTTTGTTGCATGAAGTAGCCTCGGCAAAAATCCCGGATAACGACAGCGTCTACAGGGAGTACTTTGAAAAATTTACCCGTATGGCACAAAAGGAAGTAGGCAAAACGATTGAACCTTCGAAAGTGGCCCGGCTGGTAATGAAAGCACTGAGGGCAAAAAAGCCGAAAAGAATATATAGCATCAACAAGAATGCAAAGATCTCCTTTCTTGCGAGATTTCCTCAAAGATGGATAGATTACCTTATCAGGAAATCACTTATTTCCAAATAGCAAATAATGCCATATAAGGTTTTATTCAGATGAGTTATGTGTTGTCCATACCCAAGGTTACTATTTATTTTTTAAATTGCATTCCTGTCAGATTCAGAACGGTTAACATATTTGTTTAATCAGAACCAATTTGCTATGAACAAAAACAAAACAGCTTATTTTATCTTGGCCAGTGCCCTTGTATGGGGTGCCGTACTGATCGCCTCCTCGGTTATACTGAAAGGCACTCCCTATAGAAATCCGATGTATAATGTACTTCTTGGTGGCATAGCATTTCATTTGCTATTCATTTGGGGTCCCCTTGGAAATCAATTGCGCAGAAAGGATGATGTGGAGAAGGAAAACGGTTAAACTATCTAATTCAAAAACATATGAAAGTTGTAATGAAAAGAAAATGGATAGGGCGATTAGCAGTTGTACTTCTGGTTGTGTTGCTTTTTGCTGCCTGTTCAAATAACGAGAGTGTAAAAGCATGCCTGGATGGCCGTACCTATGGATTCTGGAGTGGTCTGTGGCATGGGATCATCGCCCCGGTCGATCTGGTGGGATCGTTATTCAGGGATGATGTAACAATTTATGCACCCAATAACAATGGAGCATGGTACGGACTGGGATTCCTGATCGGTAGCGGTGGCTGGGGATTTTTAGGCGGAAGAGGTTTGGGTAGAAGGAGATGAATAGATCATGTTTATATGTCTGAAAGGTTATATCAACTTGTGGCACGATACTTGATTTGATCCAATCGGGCGTCCTGTTATCAATACAATTTATTCATCTAAATTCAAAAAAAATGAAAAGATCATTCATGATTTTTATGGCCTTTGTTATGCCTTTATGTATCATAGCACAGGAAAAAACCAAACAAAATGAAGTTGGAATGGCATTTAGTAATTTCGACAACTTCGGATTAACCTATAAAACTGGCACTGATAAATCTTTATGGAGATTTAATACCTTATTATTTAATGGCAATCATAGTACTTCTGAATCTGACGATAGTCTTGATATTAATCGTTCAAGTATCGGATTTACTATTAAAGCTGGTAGAGAATACAGAAAAGAAATTCTCGATAACTTTGAATTTCGGATTGGACTGGACTTATCCTTCAGTTATTCGTATTCAAAATTAGATATGGATGACAAATCAATAGAAAATGAAGATCGAATGAACCAGGAGACAAGATATGAACCTGGAATTAACCTGGTTCTGGGATTGAATTATATAATTAATAAGAACCTAATTCTTGGCGCTGAATTAATGCCCTACCTGACCTATTACTCCGGTGAATTAAAGGAGAAAATCTATTATGTTAATGAAGGTGATGAAGTAAAGACTGAAAGTTCCGGTTTCAGATATGGACTATCAAATACCTCATTGTTATTAACTTTAGCTTACAGGTTTTAGCAAATACATGATCAAAAATCAGGATTATAATAAGTCCCGCTCTACTGCGGGATTTTTTTTAATTGTATTTTTAACCCGTGAAGTTGTCACTGATACAAGACATGAATAGTCTATGAGGCAATTTTGGTGGATATATGCTTTTCTATTGAATACTGTATTGATTGTTTTTGCTCAGCCGGGTGATTCTATTTCTGTTCACATTGGAACTTATCTTGGAGATGAGCAGAGGAATTTTTATGGAAATGAAGCTCCGTCCAGACTCGATACCATTTGGAGAGTATACCTGGGCGAAGGGATTAGTCCGGCTTACGGGAATCCCCAAAAAGTCTGGAAGGGAGCGGGATGGACAGGTCAGCCCCTGGTTGTTGAAGAAAACGGTGAATTATTCCTGATTCAGGGGGCTTTTGATTACAACCTGAAAAAAATACATGCTGAAACCGGGGAAATTGTCTGGGAATACCGGTTTGACGACATTATTAAAGGAACCGGAGCGATTTGGGAGAATTCACAACCAGGAAGTTCGGAAAATAAATATATTATCATCCAGGGAAGCAGGAGAGGAGTAAAGAATTCGATCCACAGCAAATACTGTCCCTCACTAAGAGGAATAGCTTATCACAATGGAACGGAGTTGTGGAGACTGAATGTAAAAAGAACCATCAGTTATTCAAGAGATGTCGATGGGTCAGCACTGGTAATTGGCGATACGGCATACCTTGCTCTTGAAAACGGACTGTTCACTGTTTTTTCTCCTGATCCTGAAAACATCGAAATGCGGGATGGGATGATGCAGCCAAAAATATATAAAGAAATTCCTTTTTTTCTTCCTGAAGATACCCTGCGGCATGGCAAAAACATAGAATCGGAATCCTCTCCCTGTTTTTTTGATGGAAGAGTATATACGACTTCAGGATCCGGCAGGGTGTATGGCTATAATACAGGCAAAGGCATCGTTGACTGGATCTTTGAGATAGGAGCTGACCTGAACGGATCTCCGGTAGTAACCTCTGATAGTTGTTTGCTCATCCCCGTTGAAAAGCAATACATTGAAGGAATGGGAGGTGTCTTCAAGCTTGATCCTTCAAAAGAGCCTGACGATTGTGTTGTCTGGTATTATCCTGTGGAAGATACCACGTGGTTTCATTGGGAAGGAGGTGTAATAGGTTCGGTGGCTGTTAACGACAGGTATCATAGTGGGTCAAAAAGCAACCTGGCAGCATTTGTCGGAGTAGATGGTTACCTGGTGGTTGTGGATCATAAAGCATTGGATCCCGATAAATTTGTTTTGGGGCCGGATAACAAACAGGAATATTCCTCCCCGCGTGTTGTGTTCAGAGAAGAAACCGGAGGAACTATATCCACTCCCATTTTTACAGATGACAGGTTGGTCGTTCCGCTTGATTCCGGTTTGTATTTGTATGAGTATACTTCTGACTATGAGTTCAGATTGCTGGATAAAATAGAAGGCATCCGGATTGATGCCACTCCTGTTGTATGGAATGGTAAACTCTATGTTGCTTCGGTCGACGGGTATCTGTATTGCTTTGGGGAGAAATAGTGATCATCCCGGATTAAGTTGACGGGTAAACAATAATTGTTTTCAAAAGATAAAAGACACATATTCAGCCCCCGACATAACCTGATATGAAAAATCGTTTTCCATTTACAAGATAACATTCTGATTTTTTTAAGTTTCCTCTGGCAGGGGTGGTAGAGGATTAAATCATAATATTGTTTTAAAATTGTAATCAGACAATTGAAATTGAATTTCTAAATTGTTAAGATTTTCTATATCAAAGAGTATTTTATCATAGTCAAATCCAAATCCATTCCATATGTATGATACAGCTTTCTTTATTGAACTCTCTTTTGATTCTTCCAACAATATCAATTGAGAAGTGTGTTTATCAACTTTAAAATCTACAATTGGATTTCCAAGCTTTGAACCCAGCCATTTTGGGAATATGTAATTCTTTTCCCTGTTAAAAACAAAAATTCTGTTCTCTTTATTGTCGGAATACCTTGTTGATTTATTGACGCCCAGGATTATTTCAGGATTATCGTCCTTATCCACATCGCATAGTTCAATTTTCCATGGATGATAATCATCATGGCTATCCAATGAGGGTTTTAAAAACTCACGTTTGCCCGGGGAGTATGGAAAAATGCCAATTCTCGATTTATTTGTTGATTTATTACATACGATGGTATAAAAAAATACCGTGCTGTCTTCACTATAAACACATGCATCTTTGATCGTATAGTTCGTATCAGGAAGGTCGTATGAACAATGATACCCCTGATCATCATATACTGATATTCTGTTTTTAAACACATGAAATACCAATTCATTGAACTGTGTCTCTTTGATTGGATTTTCAACTTCATAGTTGATCTGAATCACTTCTTCATGAAAGCTAAACCCTGTATTCAAAGTATCTGATATTTCGGTCAGGTGTTCGAATATTTCCATTGCGATTTGCTTTGTTGCCGGTTCAGGCCGGTTATTTTTTATATAAACGGGGATAAGCTCAGGTCTTAGAATATTTCCGTCTTTAAATTTGCATTGAAAAATCACACTTTGTTTTTGCAGTTCTTCTGAATGATCAAAAACAAAATTTCCAAGGCTGTACAGAATAAGCTTATTTCGATAGGTCTCTATACCCTGAATGACATGCGGATGATGGCCCAATACCAGGTCAGCTCCTGCATCAATTACCTTATGGGCATATTCTGTTTGTCTTGAAGTAGGGTAGATATCATTTTCTTTTCCCCAGTGAAACGAGACAATAATATTGTCAATTATGTCATTGTATTCCTGAATTATCTTACATAATCTGTCAATCTGCCCGAATGCCGGATAGGGTTTATTTTCATTGAAAGTTGTTCCTTCGAGCAAAAACTCCAGCATTCCAAAAAAAGCAAAAGTCTCGCCGTTTTTTTCAATCAACAGGGGTTTAAATGCTTCCTGCTGGTTTTTGCCGCCTCCTACGGTGAAAATCGAATCCGTATTCAATAGTTCAATGGTTTTTAAAAATCCGCTTTTGCCATAGTCAATGGTGTGGTTATTGGCTACGGAAGCGATAGTAAAGCCGGCATATTTTATTCCTTCAATGTATTCTGGTTCAGCTCTGAAAGAATATCTTTTATTCATTGGATAGCCATCCGTACTGCCAGCAACAGGGCATTCGAGATTAAAAAAGGCAAGGTCGTTTTGAGAAATACAGGATTTTATCTTTTCAAAAGGATATGTAATACTGTTTTCATCAATAACCTTACGCACGCCTCTGTCCAGAAGGACATCACCCACAGCACAAAAACTGACTTGCGCAATGGAATGATGAATAGAAAAATGAAGAAATATTAGGAGTAAGCCGTATTTAACACCCCGTATCATAGTAAATTGTTTTCCAGCCTGGTTCGGTTGATGAATCAGGAATATCAGGTATGTCAGGCTTATACAAAGGCTTCAGCTTTTTACCGGATTTTTCATTCGATTTATAATTTATCCACGCCGGTTGTTCAGGAGCTGTACCCTTTTGTAACATTTCCTGCCATTGTTCATCTGTTAACCTGTCAGAAGCTGGCCATGAAAATTCGTAGAATGAAAATATAGCTCCTCTGGTGAGTTTTAATTTGCCTTCTATCTCAGCGATAACATAAATTTCATGTGCTTTACCAACACCAACTTCCAGTGCATCATAATCAGCAGTATGTACATCGGCGATCACCGGCATATGTTTATCAGGCCCGTCTACCTCCCACCAATCCGCAGCGTTATCAGTCAACACCCTCAATGTAAGGTTATCCAGCAATGAACCTATTTTTTGGATCTGGCTGTATTCTTCAAGGCTTAAATTTTCTTTTCCGATTTCCTTTTCCGATACTTTTTTCAGAAAACTCAATAGATCAATAAATTCAGTTCCTATATATTTAACTCTGTTGTCGAGCATTTTTCGCTCTGTCAAACCATTTATGGTATAATTCATCAGCGATAACATCCTTTCATAAAACTCAATATTGGGTTCCACATACCCTTTGGGAGGTTCGGGAATCCAAACTTTCACTTCATCGCCGTCACCTCCACATTCTGCTACAACGCTCTGTTTTGCATATAGTATGGTATTGTGTCTTAATTCAGCCCAGCTTGCCAGGGTAGTATTCAGTGTTTTTACATCCCATCCGTCGGTTGTCATGAAAAATTGCAGATCACCTTTGTTTTGAATCTCAAAAAGTGCTTTTAGATTATATAGCCAGTGATAGTATAAGTTCTGTTTCCATTCCGATTCGGTCCGTTGGTTGTCCTCCCTCATGATTGCTTTGAGAGAATCCGGATAAGCTGGCATATCTTTCCATGAAGATTTAAAATCATTCATCATGAAATCGTATGCTTTTTCATTCCCAAATCCTGCCATAATATCCAGGCTATTGGGCATTCTCCTTTTTTCATTTGTCAACCGGTGAAATATATAGGAATCGGGGATAAACCTTTGTCCCATCAGTCTGAACTGTTTATTTTGTCCTCCCCATGTGCCATGACCGGAAATTTTTTCAGAGGGCAGATTATCAGAGAGTTCTGTTAACTTTTCCGGGTTGTCATATTCTTCTATCTTCGCTGCTGACGGAAAGATTTCATCCATCGCCCTTTTTATTTCTATCGGTCCCGTATCGTCTGACAGACCAACATAAAAAACAGTCGGCTCATAAATATCTCTCCAGAGTTCTATTAAAGGTTGATTTTGATAGGTTTTGTTAAACAGAATGTTAGTTATTAAAATACTACCTAATGTATTTCTTTCATTATCAACATTTATTCCTGCATTACCAAGCCACATCATGGCCAAAAAATATCTTTTCAATTCCTCGCTTCTTGTGTAATGTCCTCTTGGTATATATTGGCTGTAATCTAACATTCGCTCTAAAAGTATTGATTCTTTCCACGGGACATGGTTCTTACAGTTTTCAATCTCCTGTTTTGCCAGTTCTTTTAAATTGCCTTTTAATTCAACATCTCCACCCTTTATAAAATACTGACTTACGCCAAGATAAGCCAGGTTAAAATCGATGGTAGACTGAATATTCTTATTTTGCGTTTGATTTTGAAGCAGTACCAGTTCATTAATTAATTGATCAAGCAGTACTTCAAGTTTTGAAGACAAATACTTGGTTTCTATATTCCTTAGCGTCATATCAAAATACAAATGATACAACTGGAGAACGGCATCGACCGTAATAAAACTTGGAACTCCCAAATAGTCATTGTTCTCATAGATGTGAAACAATTGATCATTATTGGTCGGAACAACGACAAAGCCGTTTTTGCTTAACTTTTCTTTTTCAAGATCATTGAAATCCGGATACTGATAACTATTATAAACACTTTTAAAATTGACCTGCCTGGTTTCTCCGGTCCCGGAATAATCATTTTTACGCAATTGGTTTTCCTGGTTGACCAGCAAATCAATATTGTACACATCGGTTGGTGTCAGATCTGATTGTTTGTAATTTTCATTTGGTTTGTACCATGGCTGCTTCATGAAGAATGCATGCAATTCGTATGTTTTAAAAGTTCTTCCGTGTTTTGCAAATATTGAATTTCTCAGCAACCACAATTCGCTGATGGATTTGTTTTCAATTTCTCCTTGTGTCAATTTGCTGTCGGGAGGTATTATTTCCTGACAATAAACAGTATTTAATACTATGAGCAATAAAGCTATTAGTTTGGTTGATTTCATGGCTGTATATTTTAATAAACGCAATTTAATTATTTAAAACGATAATCTTATCTGTAGCTAATCAAGAGAAGTTTTCAATACCTGCTGCAGAGCCAGGTTTAATGAAAATTGGTCGTTGTCCCGACAATTATTTTAAACTTAATATTAATTGCAGTTAATTATTTTTCATCTGTCTTTATTGAATAACGCATCTGCCGGACAACCCAGATCTCTCTGTCTGCAATATTTGCAGGTCATTGTTCCACGGATAAAACCATTGCCGAATGTTGTTAATAACAGTAGCAATACCAGGGCGGACAACAAAATAAAATCGAATTTCAGGATCAACAGAACAATCCCTATGACAAATGGTACCAGGGAGATCAGCAGATCAGGGATCATATCTTTCCAGGTCATTTCTTTTTGGCAGAATTTTGAACTATCTCCTTTTTTAAATAACAATGAGCTGAGCCTGCCCTTTCCGAATCCGCAGGTCTTGCCCCAATAAAAACAATTGGTACAATGATATCTTATCAGTCTGAATTCAAACAGCAAGATATAAAGTAAATAGACAAGTGCGAAGACCAATCCTAACCGGAAGATGATCAGAAAACCAAGTCCGTATATGGCCAGTGAAAAAAAATTGGACAGTATTACCGTTCCAATCGGGAAATTCTCATATGTTTTTGTTGGTGCCATATTGTATAGTAGTTATTGCGAATAGAGACAAACGATTTCAGCAAAGAAATTGGACTTTCATTGGCCAGGTTCACTTCTGCAGTTATTGCGTATGCACGTTTTTTCCCTTGTCTTCATATAGGCAAATCCTGTTAAATAAGGCAATATTGCGGTAATCATCCAAATCAGAACAGACTTATAAGTTAAATCATTGTGAACAATAACATGCATTATCAAACTGACAATAATAATGAACGATACGGTTATTGTTGCTATCGAGTTTGCATAATAGAACACATGAATGGGTTTGTTTATGGCAAATTGAAAATAATACAGCAGAAAAATCAAAATAATAAAAGCAATAAAGCGCTGATAGGTTTCGGGTAAAAAAAATTGATCTGCTAAAAGCCAGCCGAATCCAACGATAATGAATCCGATCAGCAATAATAAGTCTTTACGTTTTAGAGGAGATAAATACTTTATCATTATTCCCGTTTCAATAACGATTAAAGGATTTCCAGGGATCGCATCAAAGAGTTATTACAATCCATTGCTATCATGATTGGTCAATGAGTCAAGGTTTGTTTTTACATATCATTGTCCTGGTGACCGATTGCATGATGAACAAAAGTAACTATTTTATTATTAGTACAAACAGCCAGGTTATAACAATTGTCAGCAATAATTATTGTATATAAACCGGCTAATTATCAACAAACAATCTTTTCATATAATATACTATCCGGTTGTCTCCTGTTCCTCTTTCGAAAATAAGAGAATCGCTGCTGATAGAATTTATTTGATATTCGCCGGGCAATAAAACATCAGGATTACATGGCTCGGAAGGATTTTCAAAAAATGGATAAACATCCAGGGTAAAGGTCAGTTTATTACCATAAACAGAATAAGTGCCGGCAGTTAAACAATTGTAAGGTTTTTGATAATAATATCCACCGGAAGGTCTTTCATTGTATGTATCGTCACTGATGATTATTTCAGACCAGTAATCAATTCCCTGATAATGGTAACTCCCCATATAAACATCATTGGGAAGTATATCAGTTTCATTGAGGGTGTCGTTTTCATTGCATCCGGTTAGAAACAGGATTAAAATCAATGTGCATAAAGGTGTTTTCACAATTGGATAACGGGTTAAAATTAACAATCGGGTTACAGTACTATCTTGTTTTCAAGAAGATGAATCGGATGTAACTATGGTTGCGTCATTTATTTATCTCATCGCTTCCCATTTCAACATGGAGCCTTGTTATGGTAATAAATGTATTGTTTAATCCAATATGTATAGGTTTTTTTGTCCTAATACTGTAATGTTTTGTTCTTATTTTTTCTCGTACCTGATCCAATGACCTTGGATTTATTATTTTTTTTTTATCTTGTTACAAGATTATAAAATATGTTATTGCAGTATTTTTGCAATCAATTTTTTAATAATTAATTGAATATTAATTAGTTTAACAAAAGTCTAACGAGTGATAGACTGCAATATTGCGATCTATTTAGTTGTTAGCAACTGAGCATATGGAGGAGCAATATGAAAAGAAATCGATTTATTGGTGCTTTTGCAGTTGAAAAGAATATAGATAAGCTAAATGCCTGTTGGGAAAGAGATAAAACTCTATTGCCCGATTCATCTTTTCTAAAATTATTTTATGAAGGAAGCCAAATAAAATTCAATACAATAGACAATATAACCGTATTATTTCATGGTGAAATTTTTAAATATCTCGATGTTATCCCCGGCAGCATAAATGAATCTATAATAGAATCAATAATATGGTTATATAAAAAGTTTGGAGACGGATTTGCAAAGAATATTGATGGACACTTTGCAATCATTATTTATGATCAGTTAATTGAAAAATTACTTGTCATTCAAGATAAATATACTTTCTATGAAAAAATATTCTGGATCCAGAAAAATAATATTTTTTATTTTAGCAACAGTATAAAAACACTTAGTAAATGTTCTAAGATAGACCCGAATGAGATCAGTACAACAGCATTGTATCATTTTCTCAGATATACATACACCACACCCCCTCATACTATATTTAAAAACGTCTATCAAATGATGATAGGCGAGATGATCGTTATAAAAAATGAAAAACTTAGTAAATCAACATATGATAATTGGTCATTTTCTGACAACAGGATTAAGGATAAAAATGAGGCTGTTGCGCTATATAAAGAAATTTTAACAAAAAGCATTTATCGTCTGTATGAAAATCATCCAACAAGTGTTTTTCTACTTAGCGGAGGATTGGATTCAAGTTTGAATGTTGCATTAGCCTCACAGATAACCCGTAAACCTATAATTAGTATCGGAATTGCTGCAGAGGACAAATTTAATACGGATGCCCCATATGCAAGGATGGTATCAAAGTTATTTAATACGGACCACCATGAATACCATTTCGATGGTCATGAAATAAATGATCTTCCACAAATAGTATACACTATGGGAGTTCCGTATTTTGAACCAGGTGTGATGCTCTCTTATTCCGCATACATGGAGGCGGCAAAATACTCAAATTATGCCATAGGAGGAGAAGCTGCTGATCAAATATTCGGCTATTGTACTCCAGCAGCATATCGAAGGTACTCAATTCAGGAAAAAACATATGGGCTTTATAAACCTTTTTACAATCTGACAAAAAATGTTTGCAGAAGTAAGTTATTCGGGGGTAGTTATATCGCACGCAAAGCTGAAGGCCGCCTGATCGATATATATGATGTAAATAGCTTGTGTTCAGCATTCGGATTTAGAAATGGTGAAATAAGAGAGTTGCTTAAAGAGGATTTTTATTTCCAGGATAAGTACGATGATTCCAACGTCCCCGACAAAGGTCTTTCCCAGCTATATGACTTCTGTTGTACTAAACTGGATATTGATTATGCATTTTATGGAATTCTCTCAGTTTATAGTCACCTGTCTGAACTTCATAATATAACTTGTCATTCTGCTTACACTGACAGGGAAGTTATCAATTTTGCTTTATCATTGGACCATAATCTTCGCATACAGATGACTAATTTTCAGGATATACAATTTGTGACAAAGTATTTACACAGAGAGCTGGCAAAAGAACTCTTACCTCCTGAAATAATCAATAGGCCAAAGCAAGGGGGGGCAGTAAAAAACAGCATTCATGTTATTGACGATAAGTTTGTGAATAGAATTAAGATTAAGCTTTTAAACTCTGAGATAATAAATCGGTATTTTCGAACCAGCGTCATTGAAAAACTATTTGTTTCGCCACATCTGAATCCAACCAAAATTCTTTTATTAATTAATTTAGATTTGTGGCATCACCTTTTTGTGTCCGGCCCATCAGAGCAAATTCCATCATATACGTTGACAGAATACATTAAATAATCGTTCAATGTACAAAATATAAATCGACGTAATTCATAATTTGAAAGCTAACAAAATAATACAGCCGACTTAAAAATCGCGCGGCTGATTAAAACATTAGTATTTCTTATTCTAAAAATTGGGTATAACGGAAATTTGTGGAAAAATCTGTTTTAGAAAAATAATATGTAAGGAATAAAGTTCATTCGATAAATGCTAAACATATATAATTTGTCATTTCATCAGGCAGCGATTTTTATTCCGGAAGATAAGCATTCGATAGATAAGCATAGAATCAGTCTTTAAAGTGTTAGGACGAGTCATAATTGTTGGCGACAATTAATTGATAATCAAATCCGTACCTTTATTACAACTTTTTTTACTTTTGAGATTTGGTTTACTTTAATGCCAGGCATATGAAGGTCATCAGGGAAAAATATTGTGAACATTCCAGTCTCAACCCTAATTAAGGTCGAATCACTCTCAAAGAAAGCATAATCATCTTTTTAGTTTTTGTATACAGGTATTTGATTTATCAATGATGTTACGCCAATAAGTTCGACCCCATAAATAATATATTGAATATCTATATACTTACTATGTCCTTCTAGTTTACATTCATTTTTATCTTTTGTATCATATTCTTGAACAAGTGCAAAAATATCATCATTGTCGATTTCATATTTACCCAATGCCGTTTGGGACAAATCAGTCTCATTAATATATGCAAATGCCTTAGCTATTTTCTCACTAAGGCTAACATAGAGTTTATAATTTTCAATTTTGTCAATTACCATCTTATTTTATTTTAATTGTTGTCACCGGTAGCCGTTTTTGGTTTAAATGTACAAAACAATTGCAAAACAACGGGATCCCAATTTTTTATATTGCGCTGTGCAACGTTTTTCCTATCATTCCAACTATTCTGGATATTCTTTGAGAATAGCATAATCAGTGACAATAAAATCAATAGATCTATTAACTGAATCAGCATACATACCCATCCATCCAAAATATTTTTTATCATCTTTTATTATTTTAAATCCTAGGTACTTATCATCCATACTTAGAATATTGAACCAAAATCCTTCTGTTGAAGAAATTCCACCAAGAACAAAATTATAGGAATAAATTAAGCCTTCTTTATTAGTCCATGTAATTCTTGAATCAATAGTATCCTGGATAGAAAGAGTATCAAGCCAGCCCAATTCTGAGCGAACACATATCTCATTATTCATCAATGGAATAATAGTAACATCATCACAATCTCCACCAAGAAAGACAGGATGACACATTACTCTTTTTAAAGTAAAATCATAGATACCATCTCTATTTAAGTCAAGATTGATGTTTGTATCTTGTTTATTCCAAGGGTCAATTATGGAGCAATTTAAATCTGGTTCAAAATCAACATAATCAATTCCTGATCCATATTTTTGTCCAGGAGTTATCTCATCAGGGAGAACAAGGCTGAATTCTTCCTTTTTACAGGAATATGACATTAAAACAGTTAGAAGTATTTGTAAACAAAAGAGCTTTTTCATTTTGAGCTATTCATAAAAGAGTCTGATCATAACATAACAATGTTGTGCCCTGGCCATTATTATTTTATTTTTGAATAATCAACTCATCTGAGGCTGTTATCTTATTATCAATAATAATAATCTTACCACTTTTTGTATCAAGATTTAATTGCATCCATCCAATTTTTTCTGAATCATTAAGTTTTAATTTGATCCCAAGGAAATAATCTGAATACAAATCTGAAATAATATACCAGTCTTTTCCCCATTTATCATTGACTCCATTTATTCCTATTACGCTTGCTGAGTAATCACTCCAAGTCGAACTTATGTTATCCTCTTTTTTTATTGTATCGTTTATCGCAAGGAATAAATATCCCTTTGATGTATGGAAAAGCACCTGATTATCATTAAGCGGTCTAATATCTCCGGTTATAATTTTAACTGTAGAAGGAACACCAGATGTTGCAAGGATTGAATACTCAATTACGAAATCAAATCGAGTATCATTATCAATATCGATGGAATCATTTGGCGGAATATCAGGCATTTGTGAAGTACTTACCTTTTCACAAGAGTATAATATAAAAATCAGTAAAAAAGTCAATAAAAAAGCTTTCATAACACAATTTGTATTAGTGATATTTTAAGTCAAGATGCAATTTATGATAGAAGGTTGCGTCTATCTTGGCTGTTAGGCACTGCCTGATTATCTGCATAAATATCCTTTTATCAGATCCGTCGTTATCTATTAAGATATTATACTATTCAGTGATTCCAAGTTGTTTTAACCTTGCATAATTATCAAAGACAATCCACTGTTCCACTATTTTATTTTTCTTCAGTCTGTAAAATACCATTATTGAAATATTAAATTCTTTACCTGTAGGTTCAATATCCCCCATAGGCCCTAAATGTTTACCTTTTAACAACCCTCTAATTGCAACAATATCATTTTCGCATATTAAATCCTCAGCAATAAGTTCATATTTAGGAAAAGTACTTTCTGTAATTAAAATATTCTTGATAAATATGGAATCAGTTTCATCAATGAATTCCCTAAGCATCTTCTCATCTTTTACATTGCCACTTATGGCTTTAAGATATTCCTTAATAACTTTCTTATTCTGTTCACAATCAGGAGCATTTTGGGCTCTTAATCCGGAAATGCTAAAAACTAACATTGCCTGTAATACTATTAAAAATACTTTTGTTTTCATTTTAGTAAGGTTTAATTAATAAATAAATGCAAGATAGATACTGAGACAAGTAAAGTCAATATAACTATTAAAAAAGTCATCTTCAAGAAATAGATATCAAGTTGAAGTATCTAAAAATTTTGCTTAGACTGCCAACGAAAAAAGTTAGCGTTAAATAACAAAAGATGTTACAAAATATATTACTCTTAAAATATTCACCGTATATCCAAAGGAATTTGTAAAGAAGTTGAGTCTATAGCTTGTGCCTAACGGTCGGTTCGCCCATATGAAGAGGCCGGGATATACTGGCCACTTTCTTATCTACCGTTAGTACTTTGAGTAAATGTAATAATTTTAATATTTGCTCCAATACCCGGCTTATTTATTGGCTGTTGGCAGTAGTTATTTTATTTTTTTCAGTTTTCTTTCCTCTCTGTCACAGATCCATAAATCATTGTTAACAAAAACTAAATCAGTCGCTTGAAAATTAATCTCGATAACTTTATCGTCAATGAGTTGATAATCTGAGTCAAACGGGGCTATCCTATTTTTATTTAAATAACTCCTATCAATACCATAAATTGTGTCATTTTTTGTTGTTAATCCTGTTAAATAATGGTATTGCAAAAATGTCTTTTCTTTACTTTCAAGGTCAATTCTGTATAAACATGAGCTCCATCCTTGATTCGATGAACCATAAATCATTGAATTATTAACTGTTAAACCTAAGAATTCTGGTTTTTGTGGATTCACTGATGCTTGTACTAATATTGAATCCAGTTTTTCTCCTGTTAATGAAAGTTTGTAAATACATGAAAATGGATAATGAGAGATTGTCGTATCGTATAGAACAGTCGTATCATTGATACACCAAATACAATTATCATAAAAGTCAAAACCTGTTAATTTGCAATCAGTCATTTGGATGGTTTTTAGAATACTCCCGTTATTAGAAATTTTATACAAGCATTTTAATGAATCATCGCTATACCAAAGATAATTACCATCAAAAGCTAGTCCTCTTGGCGAATCTGTAGGTATGTTTATTTCACTTACATTACCATAATTCTCATCTTGTTCGTCTGATTTTTCACAAGAATAAAATCCGATGAATAAAAAGACGATTAGTAAAAGTTCGATATGTCTCATAATAAGTTTCTTATTATTAAGATGTATTTCCATTATTTTCGGTTGCGTCACTCTTGTGTATCGTACTAGAATAGGTTGACACTTTTTCGACTAAAAAAAGTGTCAACCTATTTCAGTACAAGACAGTCTTGGTGTATGGTGTCGTTTGGCACATTCATAACATCAATTTATCCGACCGTAGTGTGTTCATTAAAAGTTCTCATGTTTCATGTTAGTAAGTCTCGCCAAATGCACTATACACCACTTTATATTAGTACCCTCTTATTAACATTGTTATGAATTCTTAATGCGTATGTTGTTGAAATTCTTTTCTTTTTGCTGCTTTTTCTTTTCTTGTTAACTGTTGTTAACTTGTTAATTCTCAAAAAAGGAATGGGGTGAACTTTTATACAACATAAGCTCATGACTCATCAACATTGGTAGTCCCCATTCCCATATTTAAGTTGCAAAGGACCATTTAGAATTTTAGGCTCCCCTTGTTCATTAAGAAAGGCCTAGTTAAAGTTGGTAGTCTTGGCAACTTGTTTAACACTAAAACACTAAATTATGAAAAACCGATTGATTATTGGCATTGATGTATCCAAGCTTGTACTTGATGTATTTATTCTATCATGCAATTTCCACTTTACAGTAGAGAATTCGCCTAAAGGTTTTGCTGCACTACTTGAAATCAGCTGCACTAAACTCAAAACATCTAAACAACAACTTTACTTCTGTTTTGAAAACACAGGAAGGTACAGCCGTATGCTGGCTGTTTTTTTTCATCAGGCAGAAATTACCTTTTCCCGAATACCCGCCCTGGATATTAAAGCATCCAAAGGGATCAGCCGTGGTAAAACAGATAAAGCCGATGCAAGGGATATAGCTCTATATGCCCGTAGAAAAGGGGCTGAAATGGAACCTACTAAAATCAGCTCGGCAGAAACAAGTGAATTAAGGCAACTGGTTTCCCTCAGAGATAAGTTGATAAAACATGCACAGCCTACAAAAACTCATTAAATGATCTGACGGATTGTTATTATGAAGGAGAGACCGATTTTATCAGACAAACCCAGCTCAGAATGGTAAAACAGCTGGATAATGAAATTAAAAATGTTGAGAAAAGAATGGATACTATTATTTGTTCTATGCCTGATTGGGAAGAGAATTATAAACTCATAAGAACAGTAAGAGGAGTAGGGCCGGTCATATCAAGATACCTGATAATTTACACAGAGAATTTCACTCGATTTACAAAGTATAAAAAGTTTGCATGTTATGCAGGGATTGCTCCTTTTGAATATGCCTCAG